>Ga0247610_10000011_pt1 | contig 317841 bp, 402 predicted proteins | sample 174DNAGHGhighgp2_FD_193483 | JGI IMG/M metagenome (GOLD analysis project Ga0247610, IMG submission 193483) | Sheep rumen microbial communities from Palmerston North, Manawatu-Wanganui, New Zealand - 1742 DNA GHGhigh gp2 | ecosystem: Host-associated > Mammals > Digestive system > Stomach >...
GCCTTTTGCATACAGGAACATGTGTCCCAGCACTAATTTTTTCTTTTCAGCCATAGTTTTTTATTTTTTAATACCAAGCGTAGAACTCATCAAGGATTTTGTATTCCTCTTCTTCGGTTGGGAATAATTCGTAAGGCATGTAGTCCTTGCTGAATGGTACGTGATAGGAACTTTGATTGTAGTATCGGAATTTTTCATTTTCTTTATCGAAAACGATTTTATCAACCCGATAACGTACATTAAATTGATTGCTGCTTGCTAATACTTGGCGTTCACCAAAATCATCTACGCATCCGTTGTAATCTTTGCAGATGCGTTCTGCCGCCATTTCCCTTAATTCTGCATCCATAGTGGTTGTTATTTTTGGTTAGAACATCATTTGCCCCTCTACAATGTTCCACGAATCGTTTTTGTCGAAGAAGTGGGTTTCCAAGTGAATGCGGGCACAATCCACTTTGTGATAGTCAATCTCCCACCCGCACGATTTGAGTTTTTTCAAGTGGGATTTCACTTCCTTGTCCATTACGGCACGTGCTTTGTCGAACGAATCGTACACGCGTCTTTTTGTGCCGTTACACCAATCACTTGAAATTAGGATATAAATCTTTTTGCCAGCCATTGTTTTATTCAATTAAAAGTTTACGAATTGTGTAATCGGAGTGGTCGTTTACATATTCACCTTTGAGGTAAACGCTTAAATCGTTTTTACCCTCTTCGATTACCACGCTGTCTTCATCGAACGTTGAGAGGAAATCTTCTTTGTCAGAAGAAAACTGCATCTGCGCGTATTTTTTTGCTTTCTGGCGCGTGCTAAACGCTTTTTGAACTAAACCCTCTTCTGTTCCGTTAGTTGCCCAATCATTTGTGACAACATATACATATACCTTTTCCATATACCAATGAATTTAAGCAGGTGTTACATCAGGATTGTTGTCTTCGTCGAGATTACCGAGAATCTGCTCGTTGTATTTCTCGTCATCTACTTCCATTTCGGCGAGTTCCAAAGCCTCTTCTTCGTTTTCCGCCTCTACCTCAACCGTTACGCTGGTGTGGTAGTAAAATGTTACATCAAATTTAGCCATAATCTTTTTAATTTTAAGTGTTAAACAATTTTTTATCCTCAATCGAGTACCATGAATACTGCACCCGCGTTGATTGCTTTACCAAGATTGGTATGAGCGACATCGAACAACTCCTTCAATGAAAGTACTTGTGTTGTACTATCGTTGTGGTTGAAGACTTCAAATTTACTGAATCCGCTTTCGTCTTGTTCATCTGCGAATGTGATACTCTTGCGGCTATACATTCCGTAGTTCAACAGGACAATGAGTTCGACAGGCTGTCCGTCTTTTTCCTCAATGTTTTTATTGATTTGTTCGGTGATTTGGGCGAGAGAATACACCTTTTGGGTTTTTTCCATAGTGCCGCCGTAATCGTGCTCGTCATCATCAAAGATGTCGAGGTATTCAGTTTCTGTGTCGATAGTGGTAATCTCACCGATGAATTTGTATTCAGCGTTCACGCTTTCACTTGTGCGGAGCAAGAACGAATCCTCTTCTTGATAGGAGTACGCGTTTAACTCTTCAATGCAGAGTTTGTCGCATATCTTGTGGAAGATAACTTGGAGTGCGCTGCGTGCATCCCAAATACTTTCGTACGCGCCAATTACGTTTGCGCTTTCGATGTCGATACCGTCATATTTTTTTGTGACGGTTACTATGTGCATTGTCTTCTTGTCCATAGCCTACTGATTTTTATTCGATTTACGATACATCACCTCAATGTTGGTATAACCAATGCGGTGCAGTTCATCCGCTAATGGCGCATATTCTTCGGGTGTTGCCCTGCGAGTTTCAGCAATAATACCATTGTAGTTAGCTTCGCAATGCTGCCCAACGTGCATATAGGACATAACATTCGCTTTTGTGCAACAATCATTCGATGTGTCAATGAAAAGCGCGATGACTTCACCTTTTGCATCACCGCTTTTGAATGTGCGGAATACGATACGTGTCCATTTAGAATTTTTAGCCATAATCTTGTTAATTTTGAAATCCACTGCAAAGGTACGAAAAAAATTTCAAATAACCAAATTTTTTTGAAGAAAAATGTGATTTTTGTTATTTTTTTATCACAAACGAGAAAGTTTTGCCGATTTTGAACTTAATTTTGTTCTTTTTCTCCACTTTCTTGAATGCACTCCACTCTTCCACAGATCCATCTGCGTGCATGAATGCAGCGTAATAGATGAAATGATTTTTCAGCCACGTCTTGACATCCTCGATTTTACTCTCTGGAATATCGTAGTTAGGGAAGTCGATACTCTCATACCAATGCTCATCAATCCAACGGATATAGCGATTACTTGGTACGTAACGTTGTCTGCTTGACGATAGGCGAATTGCCATGTATGTTTCTTGCGGTTGTTTTTTCTTTGCCATAGTTGTAATTATTTTAAGAGTTCTCCGTTAATTACTTTACCCTCATAGAGTGTCAGGATCTCTTCCGACGGATGCAGAAGATACTGCTTGTGCAACGTGACTTTGAGTTGCTTGTGCTCTCCATGCTTTTTTTGAAGGGCGATGAAATGATGATACACATGGTATGCTGCTTTAATTGCAGCAGCGCGCGATGTAAAAAGTTTCTTCAATGCTCTGCCACCATAAGACAAATTTTCACCTTTGCGTCCAATGTAGTAGTATTCACTCATGTTACCGCGCATGTTCGGCTCACTATACAACTCAAAGGTGATATAGTAGGATGTGCCCGGAATGTTCTCCGTTACCCACTTGATGAGTGCTTTCTGCCAATCCTCACGGACGAGTTCGTTTTTGATGCTTGCCTCTGCTATTGCATCAGCGTATATACGCATGTCAGAGTTTCCGTCAGTTGAGCGGGTATAGATACTACCGTCCTCTGCGTAGAACTTAACCAAATACTCGTTAGGAGTTACTTTTGTATTGACACCGAATTGTAAGCGGATGTCTTTTTTTACCATTTTAGCCATAATCGTGTTATTTTAAGTCGTTAATAATTTTGTCAGTTTTTACCTCTTGTAGAGATATGTTTACGAACGGGTCGTCCGAGTTTGGGTTTGGGTTGCCCAGCGTGATTGAGCCGTACTTGATGAATAACTCACATTCAGTTTCACTCATCTTGTAGTGCTTTTTTGCTGCAAGGGTTGCCTTTAATTGTGAGGTTGATACGTACTTGACTTCACAGCCGAAACCCACACGTTCAAATAGGATGTAAACTTTCATAAGCCTAATGTTTTTCAAATCTGGTGCAAAGGTACAACTTTTTTTTCATATAGCCAAATAAAAAATGAAAAAAATGCAAAAAAGTGAGAAAATGACGTTTTTTTTCATTTTTTTGCCAAAAAATTTGGTTATTTGAAAAACTTGTATATTTTATAATACACGCGTAAACCCCTAATATATCAATGGGTGACATAGCGAGATTTTGGGCACAACAAAAAGAACGAACTACCTTTCGATAATCCGTTCTAATTTTCAACGCGGTGTGACTTTATTTGAAAACCGCTTTAATGGTGTCGCCAAATTCTTGGGATGCCTTGACAACCTTTTCAGCGTTCTCCTTTGTAGCCACTTTCTTGGCTTTCTCTTTTACAACTGCGTATGCCCCAGTCCCAGCGAGAACGATACCAATTGCTAAACCAATCAAAAACTTTTTCATTTTATACCTCCTTTTTTAGTTGTTACTTACTTGTTTTTGTACGCAATTACTGCCAAAGTAATTACGCAGCCAATGATAATTCCTGCTAACATAGTTTTAATTATTTTTAATCGTTAAACGTAACTTCTTCCACTTGGATTTTGCCCTCCCAATAATCATCAAATTGGTTGGCATCAATCATAATGCGCAATCCGTCCTCTTCAATTTCGGTATTGATTTCTTCCTCATCGTAACCTACTTTATCGAAACTTTCTCGCGCTTGCTCATAATCAGATTGTAATTGTGCTTGCGCTTCTTCTTTTGAGCCGAATGCTTTAACAGCCACATCGCCCTCAAATTTACTTCCGTTACCCCACTCGGAAATGTAATTATAGATTGTTTTTTTCATATTTGTAATCCTTTCTTTTTTTAATTGTTAAATCCAATTTTTCATTTCACCTGCTTTTATTTTTGCAACCACATCTGCAAGTTTTAACCAACCGCTATGGACGTGTTTTTTGTTTGCATTATCCCAATAGTCATGCGTTACGTACCAAGTATTTCCGTCAAAGTAGTAAGCATAACTATCGCATAATGCGTTTTCGGATGGTAATTCACCATTATGCAGGAATGGTTCTTTGTAGTACTCCAAATTACCATTTTCTTTGCGCCTACATTTGCAAATAGGTGTGTCATTGAAAATGAAACGTGGGGTAGAAATGAAACCATAGCAGCCATATTTGGACTTTGTGCCGCCGTATGTATTTACGGAATCCAAGTCACCCATAGCGAGAAGATTGAGAACCTTATCGTAGGTGTCATAGTGTTTCAGCAAATCTTCACCAATACCACCATTCACGTAGGAATCAAAGTGGTTAAATACTCGTAAGTATTCTGCGTGTGTCGGAATCTCCAAATCCGGAATTGGATTGTTGAGAAACTTTTTGTTCTTGCGATACGAACCTGCTAATTTCGTAACCTTGAACTTAACTACTTGTCCCTTACTCTCGTCTTTGAGTTTAAGGTAGATGTGTCCGCGTGTGCTCATAATCTTTAAGTGTTTTTTATCCTCATTCGAGGACATTGTTATTACTCAACGATGTCACTAATCAGTTTATCGTATATGTCGTCTTTGATTTCGTCAAATCCGAATGGCTCAAATTCTACTCCGTACGAGTCTTCTTTTTCGCCCCAAGCGTGAATACCGTCTTTGTCAGCGTGATGCGCATACGTTGGCTCAAAGCCATCCCCAGTCCAATTTCCGTCAATAGCGACATTTCCACCGAACTCTACGCGTCCATTTTTTGCTTTTTCAATCAATTCTTCTTTACTCATAATAAGATAAGTTTTAATTGTTATACATTGTTGCCGACAATGGTTCACTTTTCAAATCTGCTGCAAAATTACAACTTTTTTTTCAAATAACCAAATTTTTTGACAAAAAAATGCAATTTTATGCAACTTTTTTTTCTAATGCGCTATAATACGCATAGGTTTGTATTTCTTCAATCATTGGTTGGAGTTTGTCACTATCGGTACGTATCTGCGTATCTAACGTGTACTTCTCCCAATCTAATTGAAGTAGTATGCGATGCAATACATCTTTGAGTTCGCGTAAACGCGGTGCTTTGTAAATCTTCACATCTTCCAGCACTTCGGTTTGGAAGTTAAAGATAAGTTTGAATTTGATTTCATTCTTACCTTTGTTGTGAGCCACTACAACCTGCACGCGTTCACATTCTTCACCCATATAGTCCAGCGCGACTAATCTCATTGTGCTATTACCCTTAATTTACCCAATGACATACATATATCGCCTACGTGACACATGGATGCTTGCACATTGTATAAGCCACGATATTCAAGGCATTTTTCCTTTTGCTCTTGCGTGAGTTCATCCTTTTTCGGATATATCAGTTCCAACAAGCGCGGAGATTTTGGATGCTCCAACAATTCGCCAATGGCCGGAATTGCGATTGCACGTCCGTCTTGACAATATACATCATATTCGTGCTCTTCGTTGTCACCGAAAATCTTTTTGTTAGTGAAGAGCATACCCTCTTCTACAAGATAATCAAATTTCTTTGCCATAGTATTATTGTTTTGAAGTTATCCCCAAATTCTACCGCTTGGAGTATAGCGTACGATTTGACTTGTTTCATCGTCACCTACGGAAACGTGTCCAAATGTTCTGCGTTCTCTTTTAGCAGCCCAAGCCGCCCATTTTAACACACTTGCTTTGCTTTTGAAAAAGCGTAAGCCGCACGCATGATAGATGTAATTCGCATCCTTATCATACACAGTCAAACTGTAACTTTTGCCTAATGTAAATCTCATAACCACTTTGTTTTAACGTTTCATGGTGCAAAGGTACAAAAAATAATTCAAACTACCAAATAATTCTTCAAAAAAATGCAAAAAAACGCTATTTTGTAAAGTCCAGTTAGCAAAATGAAAAAAAGTGTGATTTTTATTTGGTTATTTGAAAAAAAAGTGTATTTTACAATATATCACGCTAAGCACAAAAAAAATAGCGCCTATTCTCACGAACTGACGCTACCACTTTATTATTTAACACTTTGTGATTATGGTTTTAATTGATTTTCTCTACAGGAACTTCCTCGTTGTTTACACCTTACAAAATAGATGTTACAACAATACGATGAAATTATTCGTCCACGCTGATATGTATCTGTTTACACCTCTAAGTTGTCGAGGTTATCCTGCTTAGGAACTTCCGTTTTCGGCTCATCTTTATCCCACACTTGGATGAAGTTGTAGGCGATACACACGATTGCGGTTACTAAACCCTGCACAATCATGTATAATGCGCACAATTCAACGTTTTTGTCGGAGGTTTTGAGCAGGTGGAGGTATAAACCACCCAACATACCCATTACACTCAGTAAGCCGATACATGTGGCTATAAAAATTTTAGTTATTGTTTTCATTGCTTTTTCCTTTCTTTTAGATTTCCCAACCGATTTCACTGACTCGGTTTCCGTCTTCATCTTCGATTGTGTAACCTCGCATTTGGTCTATATCCACAATCTTAACTCTACTTCCGCGTGTCATTTTACCGAGAAGATTTTCGTGAATTCTTTTTGTTGTTACCCAATCTCCAATTTTGGGTGTGTTGTTCTTAATAAAAGCCATATTCGCTGCTCCTTTCTTTTAGAGTTTTACATCAACCTCATGGATTTCGTACTTAACGAACGAATTGTAGCCGCTATCATGTACTACACCTTTGTCGAAATCAATCGTGATTTCGTCTTCGGTAAAGCGATCCAGCAAATCAGCCTTTTCACGTTTTAACGATTCGTGAAGATATATCTCTGCTTGCTCCCTCGTGGGGAATACATTCGGACAAATACCTGCACACGTTTCGTTTCCGCTTGTTTCGGAAATCCAATTGATTGCGAACATCGTTTTCGGTACGCTAACCGATGAGTTACCTTTTTCAATGACACGCATGTTACCTACTACGCGCTCAATCGTGTAGAAATTGTACACCTCATGTCCCTCGCTTGCAAGGAAATCCTCTACGTAGATTGTGGTAGGCAGATTTTGCCCTACACGTACACGGACGAGTTTTCCTGCGTTATTTTCTTCTTTTGCTACTACATCGCCTACTACTTTTTCAGCGTGTTGATTGTCAAGGAGAATAAGAATATCTCCGACTTGCAAATCATTGTACGATACTTTGTGTTTCATAATCACTAATGTTTTTTGTTAAATCTGCTGCAAAGGTACAACAAATTTTTCAATTAACCAAATTTTTTCGCAAAAAAATGCAAAAAAAGTTAATTTTATTCCATTTTAGCCTTTAAGTCAGCCAAGACTTCCAAATCACCCAGTTTTTGCTTGTCCCCCTTGTACAAAGGATAGGACATGCAAATTCGGTATAAATCGGCTGGCAGGAAGTACTGACTACGCGTATCGTTCTCATCTTCGGGTTTGATGTGCTCGATGAAGTCCGGCATTTCTTGGCTATACTTCGCAGCCATACTTGTGCGGCGCGCATTTGCATACATTGCATTTGCGTATCTGTCGCAAAGTTTGATACACGGAGCGTACGGAGTTTCACGGATGCCGCGATAGTACTTCTCATTCGCACGCTCTGCACGCGTTTTGCCTTTCTCATTAGTGAGTGCGTACACGATGTCGGCTGCAAGTTCGGCTTGTGCCTGGCCCATGTATTCTTTCGCAATTTTCACTACATCGTTGTAGGTTAAGCGGCAATCTTCAATCGTATCGTGGAAGATAGAACCAAAGATAGCAGCCAAGCCGTCAGATTCGATTGCGTTCTCATACTCGGCTATGTTGATGAAACACTCAGCAGCGAACTGCATAAATGTGTTCGATACCATATTGGTGTGGAAACTATACGGAAGTTCATCGTACTTTTGGTTTACACTTGCATGTACCAAAGCCGCTTGTTTCTGCATGTTACCGATTGTTTCTTTATTCTCGCAAAGGAACTTATCCCAAGCCTTTTGCACTAATTCCTGCTTTTCCATAATGTTCAATTTTTACAAATTGTCTTTAAAGTTAGTTTTTCGCCATGCCAGCGTGAGTTCAAACCGATAGTAGTTTTCATCGTTGCGCGGCAGATAGAACGGATAGTTGTGCCCTCTCTCAAACACATTGTGCTCGTAGCACACTTCTTCACCGACTTGTTTGCTGATACGCGGCGCAATCTTGTATATGCTGTCGCCATGCTCTTCGGTTTCACCATTTCCGTTTTCGCTCATATCAAGCGTAACAATGGTGTCTTCGTCAATGATTCCGTCTTCATCTTTTCCGTTGATGAGAAGTATTTTGCCGAAACCGAATAAGTCCGGTTCACGATAATTGCAGTTGAATACGCGTTCGCCAATCTTAAAATGGCGATGTTTCATTTTCATCTTTTTAGCCATAATCGTGTTATTTAGAAATTTAACTTGGAAACTACCATATCGTTTACAATGTGCTCAACGATAAATTGTCCATAGGTTTTGTTTGTAATACTTTTCTTTAGCTTAATAAAGTCAAGCATTTCTTTTTCGGTTTCCACCCATTCCTCATATCCGTCATACCAATGCCCAATCGTTTTGTAACGAACAACTTCACCAAATGCCCACTTATCGGGTATATCTTTTGTACCCAACAAGGAATAACGAATGTGAAAACCGTCATTGATTCGCGCTCTCGTTATTTGTCCTATACATCCTTTCGGGTACGTACGTAAGAACGCTATTCGTGTTCTACAATCATTGAGATTTGGGAAAGCCTCTTTGATTTCTTTGTTTCTACCCAAGTCGGTATAAGTTATTTTGTACATTGCCATAGTCGTAGTGTTTTTAATTTGACACTGCAAAAGTACTGCTTTTTTTTCAATCTACCAAATAATTTGATAGAAAAATGCAAATAAAGTGTATTTTGTAAAGTCGAGTTAGCAAAACGCTATCAGTCCAACGAAATTTCGATTGAGTTAGACGCTTGTGGTGTGATACGTATTCTACCATTGCAACTGCGTAGAACTAACGTTGTTCCATCGTCATCAAGCGAGAACGAATAACCCCACTTGTAGAAATGTGCTGAATCTCTTCTATCGAAAGCTGTTAAGTTCAACAGCGCATCACATTCGCGCATAACTTGTTCACCATCGCGTTCGATTTTGAAATCATCTGGTGTAGGTGAGGTGCGGTAGTTTCGATAATCGCTATCAAATTCATTAACGCCCAAAAGGTTTTGGTTCAGTAAGACAAGACAATAGCGTTCATCGCTATAAGCCAAATAATCGTGAACCGACATTTTTGCCCTACTCGCTTTCGCAACAAGGCTATTTTGTACTTTCTTGCTTAACATGGAAAGCAAACCTTTATATTCAATGTCATTTAGCATAATTGTATTGGTTTTATTGGTTATACATTTTTTTGGTACTCAATCGAGGATATAGGTTAGATTGTCATAACCTTTTCGTTCCTACCCGTAGGTGTGGAGATTGTAACGCGTGGGTACACATGCTTTCTTCCGTAACGCTCGTACTCGTAATCACCATTGTCCACCCACTCATGTGTGTCAAGTATGGCAACCACTTTGTTACCACTCTTGTAGGTGTCTTTGATTTGTTTCATCAAACGTGCGCATGATATTTCGTCACCTGCCAAGTAAGTGAAATTGCTATATGATTTGTCGCTGCGCTTTTGGCACACATCGCACACATACATGTCGGTGATACCCAACGTGAATTTTGCTTTCTTCTGCAACCACTTTTGCAGTTCGATGAAAGACTTGCAGGGAGTAATCTTCACGATACCCATGACACACTCCAACTCTGCGTATTTGTCGCAATGCCAAACGTAGTCAGTACCGCAAACAATATCTCGTTTCTCACGGATATATACGATATTATCCTTACGCAGTTTCTCTTCAAGCGCAGCGAATTGTTTCTGCAATGCTTGTGCGAACGAAAACAATGTTTTGAACTCGCCATTGTCTTGGATGCGCTTACCGCCAATCTCTACCCAATAATACTTGTGGATGTGTTGGCGATGTCCGTTTACAATGTTGCCCATTGTTGTACACTCACCATAGTTAATGTTTGCTTGGTGATAGTTTGCTACTGCATCAAGAATGTCTTTTACTTTAATTTCTTCCATAATCGTTGGTGTTATTTGTTAAATCTGCTGCAAAGGTACAAAAATTATTTCAAATAACCAAATAATTTGCCTACAAAATTACAAGAAATATCAAATTGCGAAATCCACTTTACAAAATGGGGTAATTGCTGACTATTATAAAATATACTTTTTTTTCAAACTACCAAATTTTTTGATGAAAAAATAACAAAAAAAACACCTACCATTTGGTAAGTGCTTTTTTAATGAGTAAGCAGGTTACACTTCGATGTCGCGGATTCTCCACCACTCATCAAGCGTTTCCATTTCGCCATACGTGCAATTAGCGTAACGTTCGGAGCAGGTGAAATAAAACTTGTTTTCCAAATCATCTTGCGTAATGTCGTTACCCTCATTTTCCTTTTCTTGTTCAATGTAGGTTTGACATGCAGCGTTGTACTGCTTACGCATCTCACATTGTGCGCTTTCTAACGTGTCGAACACTTGCGCGTCCTCTACGTTGCGTGGGTAATCATCGTTACCTTTGAAAAGTAAGTACTTTTTCATTCCTCCCCCCTTTCTTCACGCACGATTGCGTTGTATTCGTCCAACTTCTTGCAGACTTCTTCGTAAGATGTGGCGCGGACTTGTTCCATATCTCCGTCAGGACCATCTACACCCCAATAGAACCCTACATAATCGTTTTCTCCGTACTTGATGATTTTATCACCATTGTACTCCAATTCTTCCGGTTTCATGTTACTTGTTTTTTTGATATTTGACTACAAGTTTGTCCCACTTCGTAGGAACGAAGTTTTTGTTTGCGTAGCAGTTCTCGCCAAGAACGTCAAATAGACTTTCGCGGAACTCATTATCGTCTTCCGACTTACCGAGTTTTTTTGCCATGAACTCCACAAATTCCTCTTCCAAGAATATACGAAGTTCCTCGCACATGTCTAACTGCTCCAAATAGGTGGAATAGCAGTAACCCTCTAACTCATCAAAAATTGCGTCCGTGATGTGATAGATGAACTTCTCTACAAGTTGGAACGGAGCATATTTGCGGAAAGCAGGGAAGAACCCGAACACGCGCTCCATAACTTGTAAACGTGCGCTATCGTAGGTAACTACACCGCCCATTTCAATGAGGTGGAAAGTATTGTCCGGCGTGAGCAAAATAAAGTCTTCTCCCTCGTTGGTGTCATCTTCAAACGAAGATTCGGCTATGTAGCAAATACCCTCACGTTTTGCTATGTTCTGCTCATTGAGATACATGTCGCCATAACCATTATTTTCACCATAGTAGCGAACACCACCTGCGACAACCTCACTATGTCCGATGATACACATATCGTCGGTGGCAGGTAACTTTACAAAGGAGATAATGTCAAGCACGCTGAAACCGAAACGATGATTGCGGAAATAATAATCTCTATCAGCTTTTGGCTCCGCGTATTTTGCTACCTCGTCTTCGTACTCGAAACGAAAATTATAATCTTCGGGCAAGAAATCAATGTTAGATAGACAAGGAATGATTTCATTCACATGTGCAACCGCTTGTGTGCCATATATGCACGGCTTTCCGTCTTTGGTGATGAAAATACAATCTTTACCAATCGTGCCGTTTGCGTTACGAACTAACACATTCACAGCAATAGGTGTGTGCGTGCCATTCTTATCAACAAACTGCTGATATTTGTTAAGTAATTTTTCTTCAATCGCATTCATATTACTTTCCTTTCTTTATTTAATTTCACGAAAAAGGCAATACAAAATACCCTCAACAATCTCTTGCGCCGCCTCATCGAGTGATACGGCTTTATTACTCATACAACGTATTACATCGTTGGCATCTTCTTCCGTAAGTTCAACGCCAATCATGTTTTCATACTTGTCAGCGACTTCTTTGAGTTTCGCCAATGCTTGTTGTTTTGTAATGTTTACATTCATAATGATATTGTTTTACGATTTCTGCTGCAAAAGTACTGCTATTATTTCAAATAACCAAATTTTTTAGCAGAAAAGTGTTATTTTTCATCATTTTGTAAAGTCCACTTTGCAATTTGCTCTGCAATCTCCAACTTGTGTTCTACACAATCGTATTTTACCGAATTGGTTGGTTGTGAATACTGAAGATTGTTGGTTGCGAGAATATCAAAGAATGGCCGCCCGTCAATGAATGTGATATGTTTCAATATACCATGATGGGTTAAACCTGCCGTGTCGAACTTAACGCATATCGGATTGTTCTCATCAAAAGGAATTGAGAACATGAACTCATCTTTTGCGATTGACGCGTCTGCTATTGCTAAACGCAGTAAAGCGTCAGCCTTGTATTGAGATTGTGCTGCTGTAATTTTCAAAGCAGCAATTTCATCGAGTTTCGTTTCCATAATCTATGTGTGGTTAAAAATTGGTACTCAATCGAGGATATAGGGTTCAACACCTTTCTTAAACTCATCATCCCATTTCCATAGTTCGATGTTTTTTACGCCACGGCACTGGTAACTCATATCTTGTGCTTTGCTTATGTCAGCAAAAATGGAGTTGATATTTTCCATTGTGCGTACATATGTATTAACCGCTTTCTCATACTTTTTTATGTATTTATTGAGATTTTTTACGGCATCTTCATATGTGGCAAGAACAACGCGGTTATGGTTAATTTTTGCGATAATAGCATTTACACTTTCTTCCGTGAAACGATTGTCTTTTGTACACATTGGTATTCCATTTCTTTCGTTGTGGCAGAATGTAATACATGTGAACAAGGTATGACTACAATCGTATTTGTACGTGATTCCCTTTGCGGAAAGTACAATGTGAATACTTTTCTCATTCGAGTAATCAGATGTTTCAACCTCAAAACTAACAATTTCACTACCGATGATGTTTGTTAGTTTGTTAGTGAATACCTTGTTAATTGGCTTACCAATAAAATTGCTTTTAATGGTTTTAGTCATGACAATAAGTACTTGCTCCAAAATATCGTTATACTTGCGCAAGTCTTTCACATAAGCCTTGAACTTGGCTTTATCTTCACCGAATTTTTCTATAAAAGTACTCATAGTTTTTATTGTTTGTTTAATTTAACTACTGCATATTTAACTCCGTCAGCAAAGGCTTTACGCACCATGTCTATTGCTTGGTTTCGCAATTCTCTTGCAAATTTATCTTTACAAGTTTTTTCGGTTTCATAGGGATAGTATTCAGCGGCTTTTGCTGCTATCTCATCCGGCGTAATCATTAACTTTACCATATTATTTACCCTTTTTTAATCGTCCAAATACAAATGTTTCGTATTTGTTTTCTTCGATTGCTTTTTGAACTTGTTTTTCAAACTCCATTGTCTGCTTGAAAAATCCGGTTCTTTGACAATCCCATACGCCGCTATTTTTCGCGATTAGGTTTATTTGTTGAAGATGTTTTTGCAACTCCAATAAATCCTTTTTCCAAAGGTTATTTAATACCCATTGTGAGGTGCGCCTTGAAAATTCGTAGTTTTGTTTTGTCTGCTTTGACATAATCTTATCCTTTTTTATTTGACAATGCAAAGGTACAAAAATTATTTCAAACTACCAAATAATTCTTCAAAAAAATGCAATTTAACTGAAAATTGCAAAGTAGAGATTACAATTTATACTTTTTTGCTTTTTTTATTTGGTTATTTGAAATAAAAGTGTATTTTACAATATATCCAACCATACACAAAAAAAAATAGCACCTACTTTCGTAAGTGCCATTCCGTTACTTGTACATTTGCTTTACGCGCTCATCGGCTAATTTGATTGCCCGATTTCTGCGTTCTGCGTCCGTCATTGTCGGAGGGAAAGAACGTTTGTCGATTGTGAATGAATCGCACTCAAATTGTCCGTTTTCATCCTCGTACACTTTGCAGTAGTAACCACCCTTGTTGATACCATTGTCAGGTTGTACATCAACGAACTTGGTGCGTCTTGGAGATAATTGAACTCTTAACATAGCGGTAATGATTAGAAGATGAATAACCAAAAGTTGATGATTTGCGGAACTGCATTGCAGCCAATGATACATACTTGTCCCACAATGATTGCCGGAGTTTCCTCGTCCTCTTCCTGCTCTTTTTCTGCGGCTTTTGCCTTGCGCTCAAAAAGAGCGTCAAAGTATTCACCGCTGAAAGTTTCACTTGCAGGGACACCCATATTTTCTAACTTGTTAGCGTATGAGTAGTAAAGTTCGTCCCCGACTACTGCTACATTGCTTGCGAACTCAAACGCATTGCCAAATGCAGGTTTATCGAATGTAATTTTTTTCTCAATACATTTTCGATACACCGCCATTGCGCGGTTGAAATTCTCACTATCCTTGTCGTAGGACGCGTGCGTGTTGAACATCGGGAACGTTGCTTTCAAGTCGCTACCCCAACCCAACTCTACGATGTCCACGTACGCTTGCGGTTCAAGGAACGCGATACCTTTTTGGTAGTGAATGAACTCGCGTATTACGTTCTCCATTTCCGTGTTGTTGGTGTTTGCGTAGTGTGCAAACAATGTGCCAAGAGTTTCTGCGCTTAACTCTTTCGGTGTGTTAAGGCGGTAGTACGTTGCGCCTTGCGTTGCGTAGTTGAACACTACCACGATACCCAATGCAGGGTTTACCATGTACACCTTGCGCTTTTCGTTCAGTTGGATGCGCGAAAAATGGATAGTCGGAAAGTTGTTGTGTACTTGTTTCTCGAACTCATGCGAGCCGCTAAAAGTTTCTTTTGCCATAATGCTTTTGTTTATTAGTTTGTGTTAATTTGTAAATCTGCTGCAAAGGTAATACTTTTTTTTCAAATAACCAAATTTTTTGGAAAAAAAATGTTAAAAAAGTTAATTTTTTATCTCACTACGCACATGTGCTTTGAATGTGTCCCAATTAAATTCCATTGTACACTCGCCACACAAAGGGCGCATATATTTCATATGATTGATACCATATTTGTCTTTACTGAATACAAACCCAGCAATGTAATACCAATCACCTCGCTCATAACTCTCAATGCAAAGTGCCGTATAAGGTTTGCTCAAATTGTCGCATGTGCGTTTACCTATACATAGTTTCGCGCGGAGTTTGTCACCATACTTGTTTGTTTTACCATTCAGTATTTCGTTTGCCACTTTCTCGCACTCTTTTTCCAAGTCTTCAACACTCGGTTCTTGTGCGCCTTTCGCGTATTTCTCTGCAATTTCTTGCTCTCGCTCTGCTACCCATTGTTTTACAAAAGCGACAACTTTGTCCCTTTGCTCGGCAGTCAGTTCGTGCTTTTCCTCACGTTGGAAACTTGCACTACCATCGCTCCAATTGATTCCGTCTTGCTCTACAAGTGTATAGTCGTTTCGACTGCGATTTTGCAATTGAATTTCAAAATGCCATGCACCTTTGCACCACTCATTTTGACTATAATACCAACGCAATGATTGAACTCCAAAGTTCTCACTCCAACCCCAACGGCTAACCTCATTTACGTTGTAGCCAAACGCGGGATTCAGTCTATTAACTTGATGCGCGTTGTTGCTATGCCAACGTGTTATTTCGTGTGTTCTTGAATACTTATCCAAGTCAATTACACTTAACTCTGCTTTGAATTGTTCGTATGTCATAATCGTGTTAAATTTGAATTTCAGTGCAAAGGTACAAAAATTATTTCAATCTACCAAATAATTCGGTAAAAAAATGAAAAAAAAGTGGAATTTGCTAACTCCACTTTACAAAATAGGTGCTTAAAAGCGCGGTGAACATACTTTTTTACCCTTTCAGCGCGGATTTGACACACTTATACTGCTACCCAAATGAGCATTTCAAACCAATCGAACTCTTCATCTTCTTCGATGTATAATTGTTCGATTTCTCCGTCATGGTAGTAGTAACCCAGTTCCACGTTGATGCCGTCTTGTTCGTCTAACCAAATGGCGCGAACGTCAGCAGAAACCACGTCTTCACATACCGAACTACCTGCTACGTTGGTACACGGCATAGTTGTGTCGTCAGGATCCTCTCCCTCATTGATGAAATTTTTGCGCTTACCCTCATACGTTTTGAGTAAGTCACGGCAAAGTTCTTTTGCCAAGTTTTGCTGCTTGCGTTCGTTTTCGCGTGCAGCGTGAGCGAATTGTACACATGCGTTCTTATCCATAATCTCTCCTTTCTCTTGTTTATATCTATCGAATAATTGATTCGATGAAAATTGTTTGTTGTCCACCACGCTCAAAACCCTCTTTTTCTTCAAGCACATATTCCTCTTCGGTATCGAAACCGAAACGGACGGTTATGCGTTTTTCTCTGACTGTTTCTCGTTTCTCGATTACGATGCCAACGGTTGTTATTTCTTGGTAATTGTCGAAAACCTCTACAACATTACCGATGTGCACATCATCGAATTTCACTTTGTTCTCAATCATATTATTCTCCTTTCTCTTGTTGATTTTGACAATCTTTTGCCGCTTGCTCCATGAGATCCACAAGTTGCTCCATGACAACTTTTGTTTTCTCATACTCGCGGTCGTATTCTATTTTCAAATAGATGTTTATGCCTATCAGCCCGCCAATGCCGATGATGATTAGGCAAATACTAATGATGCGTAATGTTTTCTCTTTCATATTGTATGCTTTATCAAATCTGCTGCAAAGATAATACATTTATTTCAATCTACCAAATTATTCATCAAAAAAATAACAAAAATGTGCATTTTGCTAACTCCATTTTACAATTTACACTTTTTTATCATTTTTATTTGGTTATTTGAAATTTTTTTATATTTTACAATATATGCACAAATGGACCATAAAAAATGACGTCTATTCTCACGAACTGACGCCACCACAAAACCATTTTAACCTTTATTATGACAACATTTATTTTCAATTTTCATAGACGAAGAGTCCGTCCTTGAACTTTTGCTCTGCGTCCTCTATCGTATCGGCATAGACTATCTTGTCTGCGTCTTCCTCAACGGAATAACCCATGACGTAGCGATTTGCTCCGGTTGTCGCTTTCTTATAGTCTTGTTCACTCATCCCAATGTGAACCAAGTCACTTGGATTCAATACTTGTGCGCTCATAATTATAACTCCATTTGAATTGCACTTATGTCCTTTATTTCAAGGAAATATGTACCACTTTTATCAATAATTTGGAGTGTTTTATCTTTTGTGTTTACGTTATACTCACAAGTACCCTCGTTTGTTTTAGTCACAAACGTAAGACGTGTGCCACCGACAACAACCGATTTTATTGCTCCGCCCTCTGCGAAACCAAGAATGTTTTTAATTGTTTCAATACTCATAGTTTTTACCTTGTTTATCAAATCTGATGCAAAGGTAATACTTTTTTTTCAAATAACCAAAGTTTTTAGCAATTATTTTTCAAAAAAGTGTATTTTGCAAAGTATAGTTTACAAATTGGTACTCAATCGAGTACCTTTGTGTTTAACTTTGCGGGTGTATTGTTTTTTACTTTTTGACACCGATGAATAGTTGATTGGCTTTCCGTGAGCCGCAATTTCATCTTCCCTGCTTTTCTTCCGTGCAGCTTTGAGTGCCAATAATATATCATCAGTCTTTTTCATTTTTCAATCTCTCTCCAATGTGTAACTTCTGGAGTACCTTGCAAACCAAACTCGGTATTGAACAACGTAAACCCATTTTGTCCGTAAAATTCTCCTCTTATTTCCATACCTTTGAATAAAAGCATAACTTCTTCACCCTCGTATAAATCTCTTCCCTCAACACCTTTATCAAAGACTTTGAACCATTTTGTTTCCATTTATTTCTGCGTTCTATGTTTAACAATCGCGTTCTCAATCGGTTCGAGCCGTACGTGCTCTATGCCTTTGTCATCGCGGTATATCACAACCTCATAATGCTTGCGCTTGAATGTGATATATTGGCAGTAAAAGCGTTTGTAACTATCTAATGTATCTCCTTTCGTTGATACTACTTTCTCATCCACTCCGTCAGTAACTAACAACTTACCATAAGGCATTGTGTGTCGGTTGCCGAAATATGGAATAGTCCACTCTATTACTCGCTTTACGCGTACTTGTGTGTTGGTGTTGTCATTCATAAATTTGCTCCTTTCTAAATCTGCTACAAAGGTACGAAAAATTTTTCAAATAACCAAATTTTTTGACAATTATTTTTGTTTTTTTGCGATTTTTTCTATCATTTTGATACAATCGCACATTTTCGCTACATCATGCAAAGGCAACAAACGTGTGTATTTCAAACCATTTTTTCTATATGTATCGCGCAATGCAGCCAAATAGTCACTATATAGCGGATTCAGTCCACAATGAACAAGCGAATCAATTTGATAGTCGGGCAAATCGGTTGTGAAATGGAAATTGTTGCTGTGTGCCTTGTACACAATACAATTCCATGTGCAGTATTCTTCACCTGCTGCGCGGTGTGTCCCTTTGCCACTAAACAAATTGAACTCTAATACTACGCGGTTGTGCTTTTGTCCGTTACCGAACAAATCTACTTTACCTAACTCTATTTTGATAGGGTTTTGGAACTGCTCCAAATCTTGAATTTTCATATTGTTGATGATTTAATGGTAACTATTTAGTTATGCAGCATTACGCGCCAAAATTTCTTTTGTTGCTTTCTCTACCTGCTCTTGCATAGATTCGCGCTTTACTTGTTCGTGCATTTGCTTACCCTTTTCACTTGGTACGGACAATGCACCTACTGCAAGAATTGAAACGATGATTGTTACTAACAATGTAATCTCAAATGTAGTCATATTTACTCCTTTCGTTAAAACTTTGTGCAAAGGTACAAAAAATAATTCAAACTACCAAATTTTTTTGAATAAAAATGCAAAAAACCTGCAAATTGTAAACTCCACTTTACAAAATTCACTTTTTTCGTAAAAAGTTGCTTAATAATTTGCTCATGTCAAAAAAAAGTGTATTTTACAATATATGCAGCCGTGCCTACAAAAAAACATGCCGACTTTCACAAGCCGACATGCACGTTAAACCATTAAACCCTTATAGAATAGAAAGAAATCAGTTACTCGAAATGTTTTATGATTGATATTCTTTTTTCACCGAAAAACAAAGATAAGGTATGCAATCCTGCGGGCACACAAAATATGCAAATCGTAACACATCTTCGTGCTGCTTGACAAACTTATCTAACGCTTTTTTGAATACGTTCCTGCGTATATCTACCATTACCTCAATTTCCTTACTCCAAATGCTAATTGGACTAATATAAAAGCCGTCGCTCAAATGATACCCACACTTGCGTATGTGACGCTCAAAAACAGGGACGTTGTGAATATCATCAATCAGTTTTCTTGCAATGTCTTTTTTCATATTGACTTGTTTTTACGTTTGACGCTGCAAAATTACAAAAAATTTTTCAAACTACCAAATTTTTTGATGATAAAATGTCAATTTTCTTTATTTTGCTAACTCTACTTTACAATTTGGTACTCAATCGAGGACAACCTATTAGTCGTCCTCGCCGAATATCGCATGTGTTGCATCTATTGCATAGTAGTAATGCCCATTACCACATCCTTTGTATTCCTCCGAATACCAAGCGCGCATTATATTATTTTTTGCATCAAATCTACACTCTACGCTATTGTCATAGCCTTTGTGCCACCGCATACTAAACTCGCCTTTTGTTTCGATAGCGTTTGCAAACATTGGCATAAGGTTAGTTCTGCGCCAAGCGTCATAGTTGATACTCTTGATGCCTTTTTGTACCGTCCATTTTAGACAATCTACGCCACATTGACGATGATACAAACCGAGTTCCTGAGCTATTGCCTGACTCTCATCCCACTCTGCGTGCAAGAATTTGCCCAGACGCTCATCGTCTAATTGAGCAACAATTTTGAAGTCATGCAAAAAGTTACTCCACAAACCGCTTTTCTCCAATGTAGCAATCACCTTTTTGATGAAACTACGTGTTTTTTTGAGCAAATCTTGCTCCTTGTTGAGCGGTTCGATATTGACTACACCGGTCGAATCGAAATAGTGCCCATATTTGCGGCTGCGTTTGTTAAACTCGCAAAGGTTGCCCTCGCGCGAAAAGAATAAACGTGCTACGCGTTTGTGTCCGTCAGCGTACGTAATTACATGTTCGTACTGCGTTGTTGAAATGTTTTGTGCCATAGTGATTTTCCTTTCTTTTATAGGGTTCTCTTAAAAAACTATGCAAAGGTACAAAAAAAATCTGACATACGCAAGTTTTTTGACAAAAAAACACAAAAAAAGTGTATTTTGCTAACTACACTTTACAAAATGAAGTTTTTTTGAAAATAATCACTCGGATCCTTGCATATTCCAAAAAAAAGTGTATTTTACAATATATGCGTCCGTGTACATAAAAAAAACATGCCGACTTTCCCAAGCCGACATGCCGTCAAACCATTAAACCCTTATAGAAAGAAATCTTTGTTTACCCACGTAAAATATCTTTGTCCGTAAATTTGTGCGAAAAGATATTGCTATTCCATATATGCTCTAACATATCGTATTCGCTTACGTTGTAATCACATTTGCGTTCCCACGCGTCTGCGTGACGTACACCTGCCGCGTTTACCGCTTTCAGTTCCATGTGATGAGTTCCGTCATGGTGACTTGCAGTTACTTTGATAGTACCCTCATCACTACTTTCGATAGTGATATATTCACAATCTTTTACTATTGCTGCAATGGCGTCCCTTACATCGTTAAACATCTTTGCACCATTGCGGTTGCCCATCCAAGTGCCAATCGTTCCGTATGCGATACATTTGCGCCCTGCAAACAAGTTTTTCAGTTCTTGCAGACAATCGTCCCAATTAGCACGTTCTATCTCCGAAAGTTCGTTCCATACCTGCTCGTCAGTTACTGCGCCACCGCAAGCATCTTCCAAGTAAGCCTTTGTTTCATTAAAGTTTTCACTTACGTTAGTGTTGTCAAAATAGGTTTTTTTCATAATCGTTTATTTTCTAAATCTGATGCAAAGGTACAACTTTTTTTTCATTCTACCAAATAATTTGATAAGAAAATGTAAATTATTGCAATTTTGCAAACTCTACTTTACAAAATAAAGTTTTTCGTACGATTTATTTGCACATTCCAAATAAAAGTGTATTTTACAATATATGACGGCCGCGACACAAAAAAGGACGCACTCCTTAGACGTTTGGGGGACTGCACTACTCTATACCTATCCAAACTTTGTCTAATTTGTGCGTCTAAAACGCGGGACTGCGATACGTCATTGACTGCGCTAAATATTCCGCGTTTTAATTCGGTAATGATATGTTTTAATGTAATGTATTCTAATATGCCTACGTTTACGTGTCGGCTCTTATGCGTCTATGTCTCATACACTTGCGCTGTTTTGTGCCCACTCATTTGGGCGGTTCTACATACGATATATAAGATTTTTCAAGTTCCGTTCTACATTGCCTTATTAGGGCGGAGGTTTATTTTTCCTCATAGTCTTGTTAAATTTGAAATTAAACAATCACTCTTTCCTTGTGCGGATCCGTGCCGCTTGTTTTTACCACATAATCTTCATATTTTCTCCTTTCTTTTATTTGACACTGCAAAGGTACAACTTTTTTTTCAAATAACCAAATTTTTTGAGAAAAAAATGCAAAAAATTTTAATTTGCCGCTTTTAGTTGTTCCTCTGCTACTTTGTAGCACTCATCAAAATAATCTTCATCATCATACTTTTCGGTATCTTCAAAGATTTTTTGCAAATGCTCTTTATTTTCCTTTGTATATGGAAAGTTATTGAGCAAATCTTCGGGTGTCATGTCGTAAAGATTCGACAATGTGATTTTTTTCTTTGCCATAGTCAAATCTCCTTATAAGCACACCGCAAGATTCTCTACCGCTTTTCTACCCTCATCGGTGTGCATCTTGTATTGGAAAGATTCTTCACGCAATAATGCACCGATAATAATCTTCGGCAACTCATAATCGTCACCATAAGCGGTAATGTCAATCGCACCGCTATTAAACGCGCGTGCAATGTTTTTACGCATGTGTTGTGCGCTTTCTCTAATCAGTTGGCGCGTCTTACGCTCAATCTCTTTTTTAAGTTGTTTCTCTGTCATAATAACAATGTTTTAACGTTTCATGGTGCAAAGGTACAAAAAAAATTTGATATAGCCAAATTATATTGAATAAAAATGCAAAAAAAGTGTATTTTGCAAAGTAGAGTTTACAATTTTCATTTTTTTGTACGAATTATTTGCACAATTCAAAAAAAAGTGTATTTTACAATATATGAAAATCAACCACAAAAAAAAAGCGACTTGTTCAGTCGCTCTCTCTTACGATAGCACAATCGAATTGCGCAGTTTCCACTCACCGCTTTTTTCGTCACGGAATTGGACATCTTCCCCTTGTCGGAACTCTTTTACCCAAAGTTCGTGATAGCCGTTGCACTCTTCGTCGTCACTAACAAGGACAATGTAATCCCCTTTGTTTTCTGCGACTGCTCTATTAAGCAGTTCCGCTAATTCTTTTACTGATACTGGTCGCATATTATTTCAATTTGATATTAAGTTCAACACCCGACTTGTCATAGTCATTATAATGCACATCTTTTACGCCCTCTAAACTCGGCAGTTTCATTGCCCAAAGCAATGCCTTGCGAATTATTTTGAATAGGGCGATTCTTCCCTCTTTCGTTTCGATGTGTTTCCAATCCTGGATTGTAATTGTCATTTTTTCCATACTTTTTTTTTCCTTTCGTTTATGGGTTTATTTTCTTATAAAATGTTCAATCATTGAAGATACCAAAATGTAATGTGTTTTTGTTTGTTTGCACATATCTGCGTAAGGGTTCGGATAGTCCAAAGCAAGTTCTTTGTACAAGTCTGGAAGATTCTCCTTAATCAGTTTCACAAGTCGCTTGTAATTGCATTTCCTTGCGCCTTTCATAAGTTCGTCCCACTTGCGTTTCGATATGTCACAACATCTACACTCTAAATACATAATTATACTCCTATTAAAAATTGGTACTCAATCGAGGACATAGGCACTATTAAAAGTGCCCATTTGTCCGATACTCGTTCACACTCCACGTTCTTACAATCGCAGGCTCGTCTTCTACACATTTGTTGTAGTTCGCGCCTACTTTGCGTGAGGTGTATTTCATTCCGCTTTCGTCACGTTCGGTGCTCTCCAAACTGCGCTCATAAATCTCTTCCCACGTTCTACCGCCCTGCAAAGGTAGTGTTTCGGGTAGTACGTTCGCAAGGACAATTCCTTGCATAGTCTTTACGTGTCCTTTGCTAATCAGTTCACCAAGCAAAGCCTTGTGACATCTGCGTTGATATTCCAACTCGTCCACACACCAATCGTCTTGAAAGTATGCAAACACATCGTTGCCTTTAATTACCACATGCAGCGGCCACTCTAACGCTTTTTTCAGCGTTTCTAACTTGTCACTCTTTGCTGCGCCAATGAATACAAGTGCGCTACCTTTTGCGGTGAGGTGACTTTTTTGTTCGCAATTTCTTTTACGTGCCATAGTTTTTTTCCTTTCTATTTGAGGGTTAATAATGTTGTTTTCTAAATTCGGTGCAAAGGTACAAAAAATTTTTGACATACGCAAGCTTTTTGGAAAAAAAATTTCAAAAATCGTCATTTTTTTTAATTTTGCAAAGTCTATGTTACAAAATTCACTTTTTTTGCAAAAAAATCACTAAAAACTTGCACAATCAAAAAAGTTTTATATTTTAGAATACACGCGCGGACAAGACATAAAAAAAACGGACTATTCCTCAGTCCGTTTAATCACCAAATGCCACACATCGCGTAACATTCTTGCATAACGCGCTCCGCGTTATCTTTACTCCTCATTTCTTGTAGTTCTTTTTCGTTCATAGGTGTTGTTCTTTCTTTTGGTTGTTAATAAATAGTTTGTTTGTCGAATAATAGGAAATGCCCTTAAAAGAACATTTCCTTGTATTCGCTGCGTAAATCATCCACAATCTTACGCGCTGCGCGGCAAGTTTTGCCAATCATACCAATCGCGTAAATGTAGCGATATTCCACAATGTCTTCCGTGTCCGCACCATATTCGTTGATGCAGCCGTTTATGTGAGCGTTCAACTCATCTTCGGTAACACTCTCACCCAGACGCTCCAAACCGACTTTAATGTCGTTCTTCACGTTCTCACGCACCCATGCTTGCGCCTCTTCAAGCGTAGCAAAATCTTCGTGCTCACACTCAAACAAGTTTTCTTCCGTTCCGTAGTAAACGCGCCACGCGTTTTTAATCTTCTTTGCCATAATCGAAATTCCTTTCTTTAAGCGGTTAATAATAAGTTCAATTCCACCTCAATGTGAAATCTGATGCAAAGTTACGAATTTTTTTTGATATATGCAAGTTTTTCGGCAACTTTTTTTCAAAATCTTAATAATCGGCAATTCTATCTTAAAATTCGGTACTCATTCGAGGACATATACCCAAAGAAAAAGAGCCTTGCGGCTCTCTCCCCTAATCGGTAGTTTGTAGGTAGTAACTGAGATTTTCACCCGTCCACTTTTCCATAACAAGCGCATCCGCTTTCTTCCAAAGTTCATCGTACACGCGTGCAAGTTCCTCATTACCGCGCGCGTTCTGCTCCCAAATCTTCCAATTGAGGGACATTACAAACTCGGTAAAATATACCTTGTCATTAAACCAACTTTTGACTACGTTGTTGTACGTGTCACGCACACTTGCGGCACCTAACCACTCTGCAAGCGATAAATCGCTAAAAAATGTAGTCTTGCGCGTATAGCCACATTCGGATGCCTGGCGCTCAAATACGCGCTCTTCGCACGCACCATACATAAACACGTTTGTCACTCCGTTCTTTGCTGCAAATTCTTGTACTTTGTTCATAGCAATATAATTTTTAAGGGTTCAACATTACTTTTTCAATTCCGACTGCAAAGGTACAACTTTTTTTTGACATGTGCAAGAAAAATCGTATTTTTTTTCATTCTGCTAACTCTACTTTACAAAATGAAGATTTTTTGCACTTTTTTTACATAGACTCTTGCACATTTCAAAAAGTTTTATATATTGCAATATACACACATACACACGCGTACATTTGCACATATATACACTCATAAATGAGCAGGATAAAAAGTATGCCCATTTTTAGCCGTTTTGAGACACTTTTAAGACAAAGGTATATAATTGTCCCATTTTTAGCCGTTTTGAGACACTTTTAAGACAAAGGTATATAATTGTCCCAAATTGTCCTAAATAATCGCTCTAAACAAAAAAACAAAAAAAATTCAAAAAAAATCACCAAACTCTTGCATATATCAAAAATTTTTATATTTTGCAATAATTGTACGCATACACACAAAAAAAAAGCGGTATTGCTACCGCCTTTTCGCTATGCCGCTTTCGCTACAAGATTGTTTTTCAATGTTGTGCCGTTTAGAGTAATCTCTAAAATGTTCTCGATTTTCACAACTCGGCAAACAACTTGGTTTTCAGTCAGTCCTGCTGCTGCTTGTGTTGCGCTCGGCTTTTTCTCGGTGAATTGCTTAATCAAAGCAATTTGCTCGTCAGTCGCAGGCTTGCCGCCTACAAAATACTTGTTCTCAACTTTGCCGTTCTGCACTCCGTAGTAACGAAGATAAATCGTACCTTTGTGCTCAATGAGTTTGTTTTCTTGCCCTGCTACCCATGCGCCCCAACGCAATGCGGCTGCAATAAAATCTATCGGTGCTCCTTGCTCTTTTGCACCGCGATTGTTTACCGCGTTCTCGTACGAATAATTTACTTGGAACTGCCCGCTTGTGAGTTTCTCAATCGGCAGAATCTCGCCGTTCTTGTTCGTCAATGCGCAAATGGCTGCTTTTTGCGACTTGTTCATGTCAGGCTCGCTGATGTAGGACATGTGAATAAATTGGCAACCTACCAACGCCTTAATTGCGTTAATCACCGTTTCAACAAAGATAGTGTTCTTTTTCATAACTAAAATGATTTAGTGCGTGTGTCACACGCGGTTAGACTTTATGTTTTTGGACTCCCTTAATGAAATCCGGTGCAAAGGTACTGCTTTTTTTTGATATATGCAAATTTTTTTGAAAAAATCGTTCAAAAAAGTGCATTTTGCTAACTCTACTTTGCAAAATGAAGATTTTTTGCATTTTTCTTCGTTTTTATTTGCGTATTCCAAAAAGTTTGCTATTTTACAATTTGTGCGCGTATATGCGTTTTTATGTGCCGCCCATTATGGTGAATATATTGTTAATAAACGAAGTTTATCAACGATATTTATATTCACTATAATGTTTGAGCGATAAAAAACTCGCAGCAGTACAATTTACCACCTGCACTATTTAATGCGCTCAAATCGCAAATAAATGCCCTTTGTGACGATTTTATATTTAATGTATAAATCAAAAATATAGGATATATTTTTATTATTTATACGTTAGATATAACTGCCCGCCCCATTGTAGGACTACCTATGCCCACCCCCATACACCCCTACCTTGCACCTCCCTTCGTAGCCCCTCCCCCTTATCCCCCCTATGTTTCCCTCCCGGCGTATATCCCAGATTTCCAACCCCTCAAATCCATAGGGCTACCGAACGATCTATTTTTAGTACCGGTCTTAAAATTTTTAAAATTTGGATTTTGAAAAAATTTTTCCGGAAAAATTTTCATTTTTTTGAAAACTGAGTTGGTTATTTGTTATTTCGTCGAATAACATTTTCAACGGTATATCGAGAAACGTTGCCTAATATTGCAGCAATTTCCCTTGGTGTTTTTCCGTCTTCTTTTAATTGTAGAATTTGCTTATCTCTTTCCGTTGTATTATGGCGTAGTTTCGAATTGGTATATGGAAAATAGTCAAACAACAAACCATGTCTAAAAAGATATGTAAATAATGCTTTATTATTTTTTCTTAATTCGGTTTTATTCTCATATTGTGCAACCAATTTATCTACTAATTCTGGAGTATAATTAATTCTTTCGATTGGTTTTATTTCTGAACCTGGAAAACATTTATCTTGTAGTTTATTGTGATAAATGTACTTATACAACGTATAATTTATTTTCTCAACATCTTTTGGTGAGGTAAAATGTTTACAAAAATCAATTAAAAATTGTTCGCTCCATTTTTTTGTTGTACCGCCAAGTGATCCTCCGTCATTTTTATTTAATAGAAGCCACCCATCTGTTTTAAATTTTTGGATATATTTTTTTTCTTCTAATGCAGATTGTTTTTTAGTTATATTGTTGATCAGTATTTCAGGTTCGGGTATTGTTATATTTAGTTTTTTGGAATATTGTAAAATTGGGTCTTTCGGGCGAGTTAAATGTTCATGATGTCGTCTTTGTATATCATTTGTTAACCCAACATATGCAACCTTATTTGGTAATTTATATACGTATACGCAACTTTTTTTGTAAACATTTACAAGTTTGTTTGTTGTACCAATATCATCGTTAAACCAAGTGAATAATTCCAAATAGTTTTTTTCTTTAGAATGTTGGTATGTAATTCTGTCATTTTTTCTAAATTCATGTAATGTTTTATATTGTCTAGCAATTTTTTCGCAAAATTCTGACGTATATATTTTTTGTTGATTAGCGAATGGGTATCCTGTATTAGAGTTAATATGATTTTGTAACTTTTGCTGAAATTCGCCATATGTTTTAGATATAATAGTCACAGGTGTGTTTTGGTTTACATAATGCACTTTAGAGTAGTCATATTCATCACCAAATTTATCAATAGCCATTTGGATTAGTTTATTTTGTTTTTCTTGTCTTTGTTTTTCTTTTTGTTCAGCGACAGTATATATTTGTTCTGAATGAAATAGACGATATGGTGTTATTGAAATGTCTTCATTATTTTTAGTTATAATAACAGGGGTTAACATGGTTACATATTCTGTTTTTTCATAAGTAAACATATTTGGAAATTTTTCTTTGCAAGCAGCGATAAATGTTTCAGTTGTGTATTTACGATATTCTTTCATTGTCTGAATAGAAAATTCTTTACCGCATTCTGCACATCCATATTTAGAACAATAAAGATGTTCGTGTGGAGTTTGCCAGAACTCACCATGTTCTGGACAAATAATACATACTTTGGTATCTTGATTTACATATTTAACCTTCGAGTAATTAAACTTGTTATTATATTTCAAGTTCGAATTTTTTATGAAAGTTGTTTTTTTTAATAGTTCTCTTGTGCAACCATGTTTTGCACCATGCAAGTGACATTCTGGTGTTTGCCAGAATTCACCATAACCAGGATAAACAATACATACTGGTGTGGAGTGATTTATATATTCAACTTTAGAGTAATCGTATTTATCACCGTGAATTTTTCTAGCACATTCTATAAACCATTCTGTTGTTTTACGACGTCTACCACATGTTGGACAACCTTGTCCCTGTAAATGGTTTGATGGCACCTGCCAGAATTCACCATGTTCTTGGCAAATTATACACACTGGCGTATTACAATCTACATATTCAACCTTTGAATAATCATATTTATCACCGTGTATCTTACGCGCTTTTTCTATGAATCTTTCTTGTTTTTTACTTTGTTCCATAATAATATTTTTTTATTTACTATAAATATACATATATTTTTTAAAAAGGGAAACATTTTACAATAAAAATTTATAGGGGGTGGGATATATAAAATATAATGGTATACCCATTTATTGGAACACGAAATTTTTTCCCTCGAAATACCCCTTTCATATATGGGGGGGCTACTGGACGCGAAATTTTTATCAGAAAAAATGGATTTTTCCATAGGGGGTACCCCTTTTTTTTGAAAATCGAAATCGCGAAAAATTTTTTTCCGGAAAATTTTGAAAATTTCAAAAATGAACTTAGTGCTTTTTAAGGATGTATATAGTATTTATTAGTAAAAATGATGTAAGAATATGAAACAGAAATTAATCAAACAATTCGAAAATGGTACAGATTTTAGTGTTTGTGTTATTGCTATGGAAAATGGTACATATGTTGTCACTGAATATGATTTTGTTAATAAAAAACATGAATTAAAAGGCAAATATAATGACAAAAATCAAGCGTTAATAGCGGCAAAAGAAATAAACAAAAGTTTTATGGAACCAAGTAAGCAAACAATAAAGTTAAAAGAGTCTCAATTACGTCGTATGATTATGAAGGCGTTAAATGAAAAACTATATTTAACAGAAGATATATGTATTGGTAAAGGTGGTGGCTATTATGGTGGTTCACCGATTTTTAGGGTATGTGTGGACAATGGTAATGGAACAGATTATTTATTTAGTCCTCCTGGATGGGATTTTGACACACAGTCACAACTTGAGGCTGCTGCTATATGCTGTCATTCTAATAAAAGTTTTTTAAGTGAATTACTCAATTCACCAGAATTAAACCAATTGCCAGTTGTTACGCCAAGTGATAACGATAAAATTGAAGCGTTATACTGGTTGACAGGTGGTAATGTTGAATGGAATCACGGATACTGGTCTGAGCATGGATGCAAGTGGAATGACGAAACAATAAAATTATTGATGGGTGACGCTGATATTATTGGAATGTTAGATAATGCCGTTAGTGCTTCAAAGAGTTTCGCTGAGTTAGTGAGTCATTTAAGAGAAGGTGAATACATGGTGTATGCTAATGATATTCTTCCATTGCAGTACGATGATGAAGAAGGTGCACAAGAACAATTGCAGGAATCTAAACTTCGTGCTATCATTAAAGAAGGTATCAAAGAGGTACTAACTAGAAATCCACATTCTGAAGTTACAAGTTTTGGAACTGGAAAATTTTCTAATTTCGATTTAGCAAAGAAGTTTACTGAATGGGCGTTAAATGGTGATGCTGATAGACAAAGAAGAGTTGGCGGCCCTGTTAATGCTGTTGAGGCGATGCATGATTACTATTATAACGATGATGATGAACAGTTATATAGAGCAGCAGAAGCATTCTCAGAAATAAGCGGTGATAATGTTGATGAAGTATTTGAGGCGGCGAAATATGCTGCACAAACATACTTCTATTACAATCCGATGAATGAATCACAAATTCAACTTCGTGCTATCATTAAAGAAGGCATACAGAAAGTATTGAATGAAAGTGATTTTGCGCCTCGACGAAGAAGGTAATCCAATAGTAAACACACCGTGGGGAACTGAAGATTTAAACAATTACATGAGATTTAATTAATTAATACCGAAGGTAATAAAAGCCTTCGGTTTTTTTATGCCTTTTTATGTGTATAAAGATATTTATTGTTAAATAAATGCACGATGAAAATAAGTAGAGATAAGTTACAGAACATGATATACGAGAGTATATATCGTCACATAGTCATGTCTGAAGGTATAGATGAATTAAATGCGTATCATGGTAGTTATGCTAATTTTGATAGATTTAAATTAGATAATAATATACGTTCTAGTGGTGAGGGTAGTACTGCTTCGCCTTGGGGTGTGTATGTAACTTCGAAAAAGGAGGTAGCGAATTATTATGCTAGTGCTGTATCTAGGAAGAATAACTATGATAAAAAATTAGGTGTTGTAAAAGATAAGGGCTGGGTGTATACGATAGAAATACCAGATGAAAGAAATTACAATTATTTATCATTTGGTTCTAGATTTGGTGATGATGGTACTAGTTTTGGACAGGAGAGGCAAATACTGTATATACTTAACCAATTAGTAACTCGTGGTGTAATAGATAGAACTACCTTTGGTTATTTATACAAATGTGTTGCGCCATATAAAATCCCCCAAAATGATAATGCTTTAAAAGGGTTTAACAATAATTTGTCATTGAGTGGTAATATAAAAAACAGTGGCTTTGTAAATGGTATTAAAAATTATTGGAACACTAAAAAAGGTAGTTCAGATGCATATCAGGGAAATATTAAAGATATTGAACAATTTTATAATTTGTTAGGGGCAACATTATTAAGAAGACAAGGGAATAACACTAATGGTAATACACAGATGGCTAATAAATTAGCTAGTGAGGCATTATACAAAGCCGGGTTTATTGGTATAAAGATACCGACTGGTTATTACGGACACAGTTCATATTATGGTGAATACAATTATGTAATATTTAATCCGAATGATATAAAAATAATATCGAAAGAACCTACTCCAAACGGAGATTGGCGAAATAGATAACAAATGTTTTTGTGTGACACATGAAAATAAATAGAGATAAGTTAGTATATATGATTAGAGAAAGCATCTCCAGGGTATTATTGAAAGAATACGGTGGGGAGCAGTTAGTATTGCCGTTTGACGGTAATACGCGTGCGTATAATTATATGCAGTATATAGATTTCATTAAAAGTCTAACAAAGCCAGGTGAGATTACGTCTAATGTGCATAGTATAGATGAATATTACAAGAAAGTTAATATTGATAGTGAAACGCTGTTTGATATAGGAGTAAACACAAAATTTTATGACGGATATGCGCGTGAAGAATTCAATGATGATGAATATGAAGTTTTTATTGGTGAGTTAGAGGATAAATATGGCGATATGATATACGGAGAGAATAGCAATCCTTTGAGCGTTCGTTATAGTATTGGTGAAGAGTTATCAAGTGAAGGATTTAAATATTTTGCAGATAAATTAATAGAAAGTGCTAAATATGAACTTAGTTGGATGTTAGGTGAATTATTTAAATATTGTGTTGACGGTATGCTTTACATGAATAGGGAATTAGTAATACCTGCGGCATTAAATAGATGGGAAAGTGACAATTATAATAGTTTATATGAATTATTGCAGCATATGTACAGTAATTTAGGTTACTATTGGGCTTATGGAATAGATACTGGGTGTGCTTATTGTGCAGAGCGTTTTAAAGGCGGTACGTCAACAATTAGTTTAATTGCCATGACTCCGATTGAGAATGTTGATATGTCTGAAACCTGTGCATTGTGTGGTGTTGGTGAACACGAAGTATGTTTACATGATGACACGAAAATAATGTTAATTGGTTTAAAGATAGATGGTAAAGAGATAAATATTGGGCACAGGGTATACAAATAAAAAAGTCACCTGATTGTAGGTGGCTTTTATTTTTACTGGTTATCCTGTAATCGTTTTAATGCTTTTTTAAGTTGTCCAATATCATCAATGCATCCAACCATTTTATCATTGTTTCGTCTACGGTATGGTGTGCCAAACATTCCTTGCATTGCAGTACTCTTGATGTAACTTTTGATGTATTCAATATCACCTTCAGAAAAATACGGAACAGTTGATGTATACTTATACATTGTGATTGTAGTTTCACCAGCAGTAAACTCAATATAATCTTTAGTTTTTGCTGATTTAAACCATTCATACAATGAATTCAAACTGTTATACGCTTCTTCAGGATTATTACCTAGTTTAATTCTTATGTACTCAGTGCTTTCTATATCTTTTACATTTAAAACATACACACTATCATAACATTTGATATTGTAGTACATTCCTTTGATAACGTAGTCTTCTACCCTGCTACTTCCTCCACTTGAAATTGTAATTTGTCCAAAAGACATAATGCTAACAATGCACAGCATAAACGCAGTTAAAAATCTCTTCATATTTTTTACTATTTTATTTTTATTGTTATATGATGCCAAGCATTTCGATCAGTGTTGAAATAAGTTGTTCGTCACTATCTTCGAGTTTGGCTGTGTATTTTAGTGGTTCTAACACGTGTGGTGCAACTGTGCTGTATCTGTATACGACTTTACCGAGGCATTCCATGTTATCCACGAATTTTTGTGCATCCTTGTAGTGTTTCATTTTCCTGGATGGTGTGAATGCGAATATAACGGTTGCGTTATTATCTTTTGCGTAGTTTTGTAGTTTATCTACGTAGCGATTGAACTCAGCATCCAATGGGATTTCGTCAATAGCAACAACGTCATATTTGTTGCGTCCTATTTTTGTACTGAACTCGTATTCATCTATACCGTAGGCGTTAAATGAGCCTCCGTCTACTGGTGCGAAGTTTGTACAGGTTATTTTTCTTTCGAATGCATTTTTTACTTCTTTGGCGAAATTAGCATTGTAGGTACAGTAAACAACTTTTTTACCAGCCATGTATTCGCGGAACAGTATTTCGCTGATGATGTCTGTCATACCTGCTTGTCTCATTTTAACGACTGGTATGAATAAATCACCTGCTGTTGTTCTGTTGAAGTAGTATTTAACAAATCGTTTCTGAAGTGGTGTTAATTCTACGTCAGATATGTGGCAAGTTAAACGAGATAGCAGTCTCATTTTTGTACCATCCCAGAGTAAATCGTTAAATAAGTCTTTTCTGGCTTCCCTTTTTAGCACCTCATCTTTTTTCATTGAAGGTGGAAAATCACCGTAGCAATTGTAAAGGGTGTTGTCGTTGTTAGGTGTGGTTTCGTGGTGGTTACTTTCTGTCTTATATTCTTTTCCGTGTTTAAAACCTAATACATATCCTCTGGCGAATTCGCCTGTTGTATCTTTTGACATGTTTATATTATAATTTTTCGTTAACCAGCAAGAATGCTGTTATTATTATTAGTGCTGTAAAAAGTGACATAATTTTACCTGATTATTGGGTAAATACTCTTGTTTATCTAAAATTCTTAAATACCTGAATTATAAGTGATTAAGATGTTAATCTGGTAAAAATCATGTATATAAAAACGTTATTTTCATATTTTTCTGCGTTTGGTTTTTGTGTATATACGTACATATCCATACTCTAAATCATGTACAATTTTGGTTACTTGTACTTCCATGTAACCAGCCTCATCGAATTCGTCCTCGAATTGATCGGCATTCTCAAAATCCATATCTTCCGAGCCTATTAGTATGTACTCGCCTACACGTGGGCACACAACTTCATCATCGTGTCCTCTGTAATATGTTTTTATAAGTTCGTCATTCAAATAAATTTCAATGTCAGTAGTCATAGATTTTCTGCTTTTGTTAAAAAGTTAAACCATTCTTCTGAAAAATATACGTTGCTTGGTATTTCTTTGGTAGTTCCAGCAGCGTTAACAAACATGCGCATCATCTGTATGCCTGTGTATCCGTTTAAGGATTTTTTGTATGTGTTTCTGTATGCCACCATGAATTTTAAATCAGGATGTAGTACAGCACAAGCATACATCTTTTGGATGTTTCTTGTTATATCTTTTTGAGATATGGAGCAATAGGCAGTTCCTTGAACGCGTAAGTCTTTTGTTGGTAGTGCGTAGGCATTACCTTGAAGTCCTTCACCTTGTCCGTAGATAGCACCGAATTGTTCCCTGGCTACTTTTGCAGCACCAGCGCCATGCCTACCTTCGGGATTGCTCCCGAAGACAAAAACTATGTTTTCTCCTGGTGTTATTTCGCCTTGATAGAACTTGAGTGTGCTAGTATCCATTCTGCGTATTCTTTTTTGTATTGTGTTATTTCATTAGTGCTTAATTCGCCATGTTGTTCACGATAACGCATTTCGTTGAAGTAGCGAATCTTTTTCTGATATTCATATCTATTGTGTTCGTCTTGTTTCAGTTGTCCTTTGAGTTCTTCCAGGTGTTCCCTAACGATTACCACGCGTTCGTGGTGACTGAGACTAAGCGCGTAGTTATACTCCATATTTAAATCTTCGATAAGGATTTCCCAGATTTCTTCGTTGAACTCATCTTCACCTAAACCGTCTTCGCCATCAAAACCATTGAAGCGTAGTCTATCCACAATGTAGTCGAATACTGCATCACAATCCATATCCATAACCCAGTCGTACGGGGTATCGTCGTAAACTAGAGTTTGTCGATGATATTTCTCTCCAGGCCGTATGATATGTCCACAACAGGTACATTCGTGTGGTTTGCGGGCAACTGGATATTTGTCTTTTAATACTGTAATCATTTTTTGTAATGTTTAAGTAGTTTTTTCTATTTTACCGTCTTCATCGAATACGGTACAGTTTTCATAGACAATCTGTTTTGGTGCTTCACGTCCGTAGAGTTTTTTGTAGAACTCTGATCCATCCCATTTTGTCCATTCTACGTCTATGATTTTCTTTCCTAGTTCGCTCTGTGCAAATTCCTCGTTGGTGCATAAACCTAATTTTTCGAGTACTGGTAGCATATAGTTTACAAGGATGTGAATAATCACAGGATTCTTGTCATTGTATGCTTCGTTAATCTCGTAGCAGAAAGTCTCATAAGCCGTTAGCGGTGCTGCAATTTTGGTGAATCGTGAGCATTCCCAATCTACTACCATTGCCGTGTAGTCACATGACAGCCAAGGTGCAATTTGTCCGTTATCATAATGGTAGTGGTGTCTTGAATGTTTTCTATGCCAAGCACGTACGCGTGGATAATCTTTCCATAACCACATTAGGAATGGTTTTTCTATGTCATGGAAAATGTAGTATGGTTTCCATACACCTAATTTAATTGCTGTTACGTTAAACATCCACCAGTGTGCTAACCAGTAGGGAAATGTGCTTTTTTCGGATTCTGGATATAATTTCATATTATGTGTTTTTTTATTACGTATTTCAAATAATAATACCGTTGTTCATTTTCAAAGACTCTTCTTCGCTTTCATCATATTTTTCGAATGTCATATAATAACTCCAGTCAGGATATACCCAATAGTTAATCTTTGTTTTAGTATTTGAACAATAATCTCTCCTATATAATCTTGCTTCCATATATTTTACTTTTTGTAGTCTTCAGGTTTTGGACAAAGTTTAACAAATTCACTGCGTAATGCGTTGAGTTGTGGTTGATACATTGCTTTGTAATCTTTCCATTTGTGTGATGGCACAATGTCTTTCTCCCACAAATCTTCCCAATAGTTATTAGCCTCTGTGTAATCTACTATTTTGCCGTAGGTTGCTATCTGGATACCAAACTTAAGCAGGCGCAAGCAGTGGAACAGTGATTTAATTGCGCGGTAGTAATCGTAGTCAGCCTCTACCGTTAGTTTCTTGTGGCATTTAGCCCAAGCATTGTTTACGATACTTGAAATGGTTTGTCTGAGTTTCCACTTATCAAGTTCGAAGTATTTAAGGTAGTCGTATTTACCTTCGTACTTATCACTTGGTAACCAAAGGCTTTCTAAGGCGATGATGTGGTGGTTCTTAACCATTTCAATAAAATCACTTTCTCTGATGTACTGTGTATCTTTTTCTACGCCATCTACAAGTGTTTTAGACTCATATATGTGGTTAGTGTACTCTGAGAAATCAAAGGTATCATCTACGATTGTGACAATATCTATGTCAGAATATACAGTAGGTTTAACCCCATAGACTCGTGAGCCATGGGGAAAACTACAAATTGTATGTTCATTTAAATCGTTGATGTTCATATCTTATTGTTTATGAATAGGTATGTTTTTCTACCTTGTGCTTTGTTATGCTCAATTAGGTTGATAATGTTTTCCAAGTCATCTGGTAGAACCAAAATACATCCTCTTGATGCTTCTGCGTAGCGTCCTGCGTGTATTCTGATACCTGCTCTTCCTGGTACGTTGCACACAAGCGGCAGTTTCTCCCTAAACTTAGGCGACATCGTGTTCTGTAGTTCGTATACACCATCTGGAATTAAAAACCAGCGATTTTCAACAGCGTCGATTGAACGTATAGAATGTTTGCCGAAGCGTATTGAACCTTCTACAGTGATACCGTCTACATTGTGTCTTGTTAAATATATTTCGTTTGGACGTTCTCTACTGTCAATTTTAACACCAATGACGAATGCTAAGACGAATGCAAACATTACCCAAAAATCAAATTTATCCATTTTTCGAAAGAAATTTAGAGTATGTCAGTACGCTTATAATGTGGTTGCGTTCTAAACAATCCTCTGTATGTGTTAATAACCAATTTATATCTTCGTCAATCAGTTTTTTGAAAGCCGAGTGATTTAGTTTTGTTCCCATATTAGAATTCGTTTTTAACCCATGTTTCTCTCCAATGTTTGTCTGTTTGTACGTGATTAGCGCGTACGTACTTTGCAACGTGTTTCGAAAATTCCTCGATAGGGAATGAATCAACGTCTCTAACGACAAATCCTTCAATGTCCTGCCCCTGTTCAGCCAATTCTTTTTTGATTTCTTCAAAGGCTTTCATAATTTTATCTCTATCATAAACGCCTCTATATATTTCTCTAACAGTTTTCAAATGATAAAGACTGCATCTTGTTTTTATAGAATCCCATGAATATATCCAATTGTCTTTATCATTTTTTGCTGCGATACAAAATACTTGAAACGAATCTTCGATATTATCAAACTTATACCCAATAGAATGTTTTGCATATAAATTCTCTCCAATAACACGTTCATCTTCTTCGAGTTTATAGCAAAAATCCCACACTTTTGCTTTCAACCAATTCTGCCACTCATAACCAGTTCCATCAAGAGAACGTGCATGAATATAACCGTCAGGATAGACAGTCGTGTTTTCACCATCCATCTTGATTGTTACCACAACTTCCATTCCTTTGAATTGGTCGTCATTTGGTAGTGTCTTATCATCATCTGTTTTAGATTGAGAATAAGGCAAATGATATGTTCTTGGGTATTTAATTCGTTCCATTATCTTCGATTTTTGTGTTTATAACCTATCATTCTTCCAAGTTGGCACATTATACGTCCTGCAATAGCAACGGTGTCAATATTTGGATATTCATCGTTCCAATACTCATCGAGCATTTCTTTGATTTCTTCTTTCTCAGTTTTATTCATTTGTTACTGTGTTTTATTTTATGCTGCAAAGATAATACAATTATTTCAAATAGCCAAAAAATTAGTTATTTTTCTTTCATATATCTGTTCCACAAATCTTTGTTGCTACTTATTTCCGTTATACCTTGTACGGGTGGATTAACTTTTAACAGGTAATCCCTATTGCGTAGTTCCATACATGCTTCCACGAAGCCAGCCTTGAAATATGCAGCCTGTTCTTCTGTATCGCAATGTACGTTTCCATTGAAATACTCTTCAGCCACTTTCCAGTAGAAATCTTTGAGTTTTGCTTTCTTTTCTTCTGCGCGCTTAATGCTGCAATCAATTACTTCCTGAGCCTCTTCCTCTGTATCGTAACATTCAGAACAAGCGGAACATGTACGATCAGTTAAAAAGTTAGGGTTTCCACACATACCAGCACGTTCTTGTACTGTGATGTATCTAAATGGCATCATGTACATCAAATCAGAAACTATGCTTCCGACAGTGACAAGTAAAGGACGTGAAGCGTGCAAGTCTGGTAAATACATCCAAACCTGCGCGCCTTCCTTTATTTCAGCAATTGTGTGTTTCATGTTACTGATTAGAATTTCTTTTGTAACTCATTTACAAGTTCAGCAGACTCTTGTGCTTTGTCACGCCAGTATTCGTACTCAGTCTTTGCCTCTGCCTCAAGAGCCTTAGCCTCTTCGATGTCAGCAAGCAAATCAGACAATGCATTCGCCTTGAACAAGCGCATTTTGTACACTGCCTTTGCACGTGCGATTTTCTCACCGATTTCAGCATCAAATGTATCCTTCTCGTTACATACTGCGACGCCTTTGAAGAACAGTTCTACGTCCTTGTCCCACAGGTAAAACACCGTAGTCTTACCATACACTTTTACTTGATTTTTCTTCTCCATATTGTTTACAGTTTTAAATTGTTAATATCGAACGCATCTAAAAATTTGTTAGCGTGTTCAACGTCATTGATTGGAACATCTAGCATCAATTTAGACACATGTTCATTTTTATTTCTTTTATCAATCTTGTAGATTCTGAATTGAATGTCGTTTGTGTCTTCCTTACGAATCCAAAATTGCAAATCCGTCTCAATGGTTTTGTCTTCATTTTCAAATACGTAAAGGCAACAGATTAACTCACCCATTGGATATACCATGAAACCTTTTTTCTCTAACAGTTGTGTTGTTAATTGTTTATTCATGTTGTTATCTCCATAAATCGGATAGGTGGTTATTTATTAGATAACCCTCTACCTCTTTTTTAAGTATGTCTTTTGTTTGTTCTAATGTAAGTCCAGAGTCATTCAACGGAAGACTTCTGATCAGTAAAAATCTACTCCAGTTCTCTTTGAAGATTTTGACGAGTTCATCATTCATTTCTTCTTTTGACATATCAAACAAATTAGCAATACATCCGTAGTTTCCTACAGTTGCTAAGTTTGACATTAGACTGGAGTGATTGTCTAACTTGCCACGCAAATCGTAGTATGCAGTTAAACGGTTTTCCTCTTTGTCAAAAACGATAACGTAAGATGTATCAATTAGCCTTATCATATTTCTCGCGGTATTCACCGTAGTTAAATAAAATTTCTTTATACTCGTCTTCGGTGAGCGGGATAATATTTTCCCACTCATCCGTCATGTTCTGAATGCGATTAGCGTTTTTCAGCCAAAACAATGCGTTCTTGACGTCAATCATGTTGACGATACCGCTCTTTTGTAAAGCACGGTAACTGTCGAACATTTCTTTTGTGATTTTCACTTCTTTCATAGAACAATATAAATATACAATTATTTTTTTATAGAGTACCGCGTAAATCGGCTAATTCGTCGTTAATACCGTCGCGAAGTCTACCGTCCATTCTGAACACAAACAAATCCTCAAGGGTTTTTTCAATGGCGTTCGTATAGAGAGTTGCTTTATCGGATAAAACATCCAACGTAGCCTCATACATAGCACAACGTTCCTCCAGTTTTTTGCATATTCGATTGTGGTATTCCTCTTCTGTCTCAGGCGCATACTCAATAATGCAGAGAATTCTGCCACACGACGTATCGTAAATACATCTGTAATATTGGCCTTTCGACAAGTACAATATTCTGTCAATTTGTTTACCGTCAGGCAATTTGATGTGACGGCAAGTATATGTGCGAGTCTCTGGTGCAAGACACCATACGTTGCTTTTTAGTTTCTTGTGCAACTTAGTCAACAGGGTTTTATCCTTGTTGATTTCGTTGATGTCACCTGGTAATTCTTGATAGTTTTCACTTTTGTAGATGACTCTACACGGCGTACTTGATGGGTGTTCACAAGTGATGTCTTTGTTGAGTTCGACTTCATATACACCTATATCATCCGCACAATCATTGCGGAACCCTTCTCTGTAGATGTAACGTGGTTTTTCAATTTTACTCATATGCTATTTTATTTATTTTGGATCAGAATATGTATTTCTGCTGCAAAAGTAGTAATAATTTTTCAAATAACCAAATATTTGTATAGGAAAAATGTATTTATCTATAAAGTAACTGAGTAAATGTCTAAAGTAATTAACGAAAATATATTAAGAAGTATCATTCGTAATGCGTTGAATGAAGCAGTTGATGAGTTGAACTTATATCACGGCACAAATGCTGATTTTGATAAGTTCGATTTTGCTTACCTATCTTCTGGCTGGGGCCAACAAGCATATGGTTATGGCTTTTATTTAACAACCAGTTATGATGCTGCAAAGGATTATGCATATGATGCTAATCATGGACAAGTGATGGAAGTAGAAGTGCCTGATGGGAAATATCTAACTGATGTTAGTATAAGCAAGGCTGAAGCAAACCGCATAGCGCGTATTTTCTTTAAATACATGACTGAAGAGAATGAAGATACTCGTGATAGTTATTCTACTGAAGAAGAGAAACGTTGTTTTTGGGATTACGAAGTGGATTATGTACGCCGTTGTAGCACTGGCACCTATGTATATGGTACAATTGCTTCACTAATGGGCAGCGACAAAGATACTTCAGAATTTTTACATGACAAATGTGGCTATGTTGGATTAAAGATAAGGGACAGATATAACGCCGGAAAAAAGACGCCAATTACATATGTTATATTCAACCAAAATGATATTAAGATATTGAGGAAAACCCACGTTAATGAAAAAGTTGACAAATCAAAAGTTGATGAATTCCATAAAATATTTACATTTGGAAAATACAATGGACAAGAAAAGACTAAAGTTATACGAGAAGACCCTGAATATTGTGTGTGGTTATATAAAAAAATGAAATATTCACCATTTACTGATAAACAGCTTGGATTACTGGATGTATCATATTATAGAAAATATAAAATATTCCCAATTAAATCTAGAACAACACCTAATTATGCACAAATAAAAGGTGTTTTAGTAAAGAATATGACAGCAGAACAATTATCATATGTATATGAGAATGGAACAGATGAATTTAAATGGCTAGTAAAACAAGAGCACACGAATCGTGGTTGGCATTATCACCCATACAAAAGGTATCCTGTTTTTCAGACGGATGATTTATACGAGAATATAGATAGCAGACTACATTGATGTTAGGCAGTGGAAAATAAAAAAGAGAACTTGGATGTTCTCTTTTTTTTTATGTGTTTGAATCTATCACAACTTGTGATGGGATAGGTACATAGATACGTTTATAGAAATCGAGCATGGTTTCATCCGGGGATGCTTTCTCCATATACAAATCTGAATAACCATCAGTTGCAATACAGAAATATCTATCCCAATTCCAAATACGTTTAATTTTACTCATAGGAATTAACCTATCACGTACCTGGTTCTTTTCACCATTGTCATAGCGATAGAATGAATTTTCAAAGTATAAAAAACAATCACTTGTCATTTTTCTTGAAGTATTTAAATGTTACGTTAATAAACAATATTGCAAGCGTACCAATAAACGCGGACATATATAAACCCGTACCAACAAGACATCCAATTGCTGCGGAAGCCCATATTGTCGCTGCTGTCGTTAATCCATGAACCTTATCTTCGTGTTTAAATATGATTCCAGCACCAATAAAGCCGATTCCAGACACTATCTGTGCTATGACGCGGGAATTATCACCTCCAAATATTTCGGGCGACATGAGGCAAAAGAGAGTGGAACCAAGACAAATCAGTGAGATTGTCCTGGAACCAACGGCTTTACCGCTATTTTCCCTTTCGATACCAATCATGTATCCGAAAAGAATTGATAATCCTATTTTAAACAGTACGACTAAATCCATTATTTTTTGTTTTTTCTAAATAGCCAGAAGAAGAATATTCTCCAGGTTATCGCCGGGTAATAATTTGGGAATGGTTGAAATCCACCAATCCACATGGCAACACCATCTTCGTTGTAGAAGGTTTTGTATCCTGGGAAAAGTCTGTAAAAATATATAGCATCCTTGCCATGCTTTTTTAGTTTGCGTGACAGCCAAAAAGGTATTATGTTGTCTGTTGAAAGCATAATCAATCACAATATTCACTCATTTTACGTAAGTAGTACAAGTACCACTGTGGGATTTCAGTTAACTCGTAATCATACGCCCATGATTCCCATTTCAATTTTTCTCTCCACCACTTGAGACTAAATAGCCAGTCACACTTTTTATCATTAGATGAACTGCTAGTATCATACCAGCCACCTAGAAATACCCACGCCATTGGTAATGCTACAAACAACAGGAATATGTTCCATAGCACCCAAAATATGATACTAAATATCCAAATTGGAAATGCTATGATAGCGTAAAGTATAACTAACAGCCTCAAGAATATAAAAGCGATGCGTTTCATATTATTGCAGTCTACTTTTTACAATCTGCGCAACAAGGCCACCATCGGCAGTCGGTAATGCTGCTTTGATTGTTTTAATGATGACACCCATGTTATTTTTAGTTGGCTCAAAGCCATCTTGTCCAATAACGTCATTAAAACATTTCAAAATGTCTTCCTCAGTTGCTGCCTGTGGCAAGAACTCCTGAATAACGTTCAACTGTGCTTTCTCGTGCTCAGCCAACTCGGTACGTCCTGCTTTCTCGAACTCAGCGATTGATTCTTGACGCTGTTTTACCATCTTGTTAAGGATTTGGATTTCCGCAGCCTCATCAAGCGTCTTACCAACGTTAGCCTTAGAAGTTCTCCACTCCATGAAAGCGGTTTTCATGCTTCGAAGTGTCTCTGTGCGCACTGTATCGTGTGCTTTCATCGCTGACATGATGAACATGTCAATTTTGTCGTTAACTAAATTGTTCATTTGTGTTTGTGTTGTTTTTTAACATTTCTATGTAATTTTTAAGTGTTTCGGTATCGAAGCACCTAATCTTTGTCTTTTTACTCAAAATCCACGCGCGAGGAATACGTAATTGTGTAAATACGCGTGCTTTTCCATCAATGTTTGGGTTATTCATGTCAACCAAACAACCCTCGAATTGAACACCATCATCGTATGCTTTTACGCCACCTTTCACGTAGTAGCAAAGTGTGGTATCTTGATACTCGCGAGTATTAGTCACTACCAAGAAAGTATCGTATGGAAGTGTCCACGCGAAGCGTCTCACTAAGTCTGCCATATATGCGAATGTTAGTGCTACACCCGCAACAATAAGCACACCACCTAAAAATATCCAGAGTACTATCATTATCTACTACCTTTCTTTTTTTTACGTTCGTTTGTTATACTTGTTTCACCCATTTCCCTAACAACGCGTTCAGCGTCTTCAACGTATCTAACGTCCACTAAATCGTTTAATACGAGTTCGTGTGGTATTTTGATGGTTTTTATTGTTGGGGCATTTTCGTTTATCACAGGATAATTTGGGTTAATGTCACTACCATACACCAATATATCTGTATCACCAACGAGAGGATTAGTGTCGTTGACATAATAACCGCGAATGTATGATGAACTATCCTTTTTTTCACGAATAAGTAGAATACATTTCTTTGGTAATAACAAGGTGAATGTTCTCAGTTTTTCCTTGTTCAGATGCATCTTGTTAATTGCGTGTGCAAGGATGTATATCATGTACAAGCCAATCAATATGGCTATGACTCTTAAAGCGATTGCCATTATTTTTCTTCTTCTTTTGGTTTTTTATTATTCAGTTTTTCGAGAATGTATGCAACAAACTCGTCTTGGATTTTCACCGCTTCGTCCTCGGTTAGTTTAAACCCACCTACTCCGGTGAGTTTACCCCAACCACGAACACGAATGACTGGTTTGTCAGAACCTTCAGCGAAGATATGACAACCTTTGCTAACAAATTTGTCAGGCTTACCCCATTGTTCCGAGTCATTGTACGGACGTGTACCATTGATAATCTCAAGGAGTTCTTGATACAATGTCGGCACGAGGTTCGGAATTAACACATCGTAAGCCATAGACATTCCTTCACCTGCACACCATGCCTTAAACGGGAGAATATCGTCGTTGATGCGTAATGGGAACGGATAATAATCTTTAAATGTTTTGTCCATGTTGTGCTAGTTTTTGTTAGTTATTTCCGTCAATATTGACGATAGGCATCATATCCTTGCCACTTTGTACCTTGGGAAGATGTCCATCCCACTTCTCAATCCAGTCTTCCATGACAATCATGCGACTCAAAGAAGCGGAAATCGTACGGTTGTAGTATGCCTCTGCATCTGCCTTTACGCGCATGGCCTTTGCATCACCCTCAGCCTTTGCTACAGCAATCTCAGCCTCAGCCTTTGCTTTCTCAACCTCGTTCTTAGCTTTGAGTGCGCTTTGAACTGCGGCGTTCTTTGCGTTAATAGTCTCGACAAGACTCTTAGGCGGCTCAATCTGAGAGGTAAACTGCTCTACGTAGAAACCTTCTGCGATAAGTGTAGAATCAAGCATGTCCTTTACAGCGTCCTCGAAATCTGCTCTGTGTGCGATAAGTTCATCTGCGGTGTATCGGTTAGCATTGATACGATACGCGTCATAGATTGCTACACGCATGTAATTCTCTTCAATGTACTCCAACGGTTTACGGTACTTCGCGAATACATCTACTGCGCGTTCACGTATCAATCGGTAGTTAAGGTTCGGGTCCATTTCGAACTTAGAACCGTCTTTGGTTTGTACGATAAACGGCTTGTAGTTAGCGGAGCGTACACGTGTCTCGTAGGTAAATACGTCAGTTGTAATCGGGCAGTAGAAGACGTAACCAGTTACTGTGGTTGCATCAAGCGTACCCTGCTCGGTGAGCGACAACTTGTTGAACTTGATACCTACCTCTGAGGAATCAACTCGCGTGCAACGAACCATCGTACACGAAACGAAAATCAAAATTACGGCTAAAACGCCGAGTTTCACTAAAAATTTTTGCCAATTTTCCATTGTTTTGTTTGTTTTAAATTGTTAATATTGTTTTGTTTTTGTTAATTATTCGTATCGGTTGTTACATGGGCAATCCGGATTGTGCGTTACGGCAATTCCGGTTCTATCTGTGAATATGATATATTCATGCCCATCATATTCAATTTTGTTAATAACACCACGTATTTTACTTTTATGGTATTGATATTGAAAGTCACCTTCATATGTACCAATAACGTTTTCGGTGTTGTTATCTTCAAATCGTGATTCCGTTGTTTCACAGCTGCAACTAGTGAGACACGTACTAACACAAAAGAAAATCATTGCAACCAAAAACATTTTCATTACGAGTCTAAATTTCTCCATATCATGTGTATTTTTCTAAGTTAGTTTGTTTTGTTTCTTTTTTTACTTCCTTTTTCTCTGACCGAATTATATCGTCATACGATGGTATGTCATCATCTTCGCGACCAACAAATACGAATGATGCCAACATCATTAATATGAAACTCATTATTGTTCAAGTTTTACTCGTACATTAAATTTCTCGTTAACATTTACGACAATGGTGTCGTTTTTAGTGGGCTGTGTTTTATCAACACTAACCAGGAAGTTAATCATTTTTTCCTGGGTTTCAACACGTTTTTCCAATTCCTCCACCTTGTCAAGTGCAGTAGTATTGAGGGCGCGTGTGAATACAAGTAAAAGGATTATCATGAGAATGATAACAACTTCAATCATCGGCCACATGAATTTTCTCAAATCTTCTTTTAATTGTGCATCCATTTTTCTGATCTTTTTAATTGTTAATAATGTTATTTGTTTCAAAATCTGGTGCAAAGATACAACAAAAATTTCAATTAACCAAATATATTATAGAAAAAAGCACAAAAAAAAATGTTTGCAATGTCTTCGTTTCTTAATTTCGTGGTAACTTAGATATGCAAACATTAGTAATAAAAGTGGTACTATTGCGTCACCTATTTGAGTTGGTGGATATTGATAACCTTGAATTGAACCTGATGGTATTGTATGTCCATAAAGTAAAGTCCAATGCCACCCTAATAAGTTATCCCATTCAGACACATTACCTTCATCATCCTCCCGATACCATCTGTCTTTACTTTCATTGTAATAATATGTATATCCATCTTCCCAGAATGATTCACCCCTACCTATCCACGTTCCTTGTTCAGGGCCTGAAGTGCTTGAACCAGTTTCATTTCCATTATCGTCATACCCTTTTACTTTTCTTACTCCTGGCCTTCCACTTCCTCCATTGTTCGCATTCCCATTAAAATATGGGTTATATGTACCAGAATATGTTGATGTATTTAAATTCTGGTATGCTGATGGTGTGAATTGCCCATTAGAATAATTAGTAGTATAACCAATCTTTGTTTGAGGTTGGTATGTAGACATATTACTTTGATACATATGTGCATGTACTAAAGTAGTGTATAATAGTAATAATATGATATATATTGCTCGTTTCATAATCAAAAATATGTTTTATAACATAAATATACAAAAAATTTAAAAAATTTAAAAAGATGTATATTTAGTCTATAATGATAATAGAAAAAGTATTTATTGGTGAAAAAATATAGGTTAAAAAATATGAAAAAAATTCTAAGTATGATAATGCTATGCGTCATTAGCATTATGTGTTTTGGTGAAAATTATTATTGGGAAAAAGTAAAATTAACATCATCTGAATATCATAAAGATGGTGAATACATTATTTGTTATGAAACACCAGGAAATAAAATAAAAGTTTTCCAAAATTTTATGACACAAGCGATAACAATAAACAAAACTAACGACTCAAATGAGAAAAAAAGAAAGAGTAGAAGATTAACCTCTACTCTTTTTCTTTTGTCCGTATTCTTCTATTACTTGAAGAATATGATTTGAACCCATGAGTTGAAACGTTAACTCATCAGCAAGTTCTACTGCTGTTCTGGCTATTTGAGCGCCGCTATCATATTTGTAGTAGTCAGACACTCTCAGGTTAGCACATATTTTTGCAGCAGTTTCGTTGCGAAAAGCAAACCAGTCAAACGGCTTCTTATTCATATTTATCAATTGGAGCGAAATAGAAGTTATACACTACACGCTCGGTAACGCGTCCATCCTCGTCACGCTTCCACATACGAACAGGAATTTCATATCTGGAATTCTCAAGGTAGTTCTGCAAATCTTCATCACTCTCAATCTCGAAGCCGTTAATCTTTTCACGTTCGATTAAGTGATGGATATGTTCTTTTGTGAACTCAAGACACTTCTCTACGTTGTCACAAACAACGACAGGGAAAATACCGTTTGTGGTAATATCGTAGTCCGGGGTGCAGATACCTAACTTCTGAAGCAAGTTTTTTTTCTTCATTTTAGTTTCGCTCTTGATTACCTGCACGATGTACGGCGTTACCGTCTGTACACCATCTTTATCTACGGTGTATTCAACATGTGATGCCATTTTGAGAATGGTATGCTCATGTCCGAATGCCCAATCGTAATTTTTAACATCGCACAAGCGAATCCAGCGAATATCGGAAGTTTCACCCTCTTCGTTCGCAGCGTTAGACAACGGATACTCGTCTATTGTACCTGCGAGTTTTACCCAGAAACGGAGGTTGATATTCTTGTCACCATCCTCACTGAAACTTACTGAGTCAAAGGTAAACTGCTCAGGTTTCAGTTTTACGCCAGTTTCCTCGTAGGTTTCGCGCGCTACACCCTCGTTACCGTTCTTGTCAGCAAAGTCGATGTAACCACACGGTACGTTCCACTTACCAACGTTTGTCGGAGCGCCAGGCCCGCGTTGATTTGCGAGTACACAAAGGTAACCCTCTTTGTCTGCACAGAATACGTAACCTACAGTTGTGCAGGAACGACTTCTCCAATAAGTTTGTCCATCTTCCACGAACGGGAAGTTATACATTTTTCTTTCACCCATATTGTTTTATCTTTGTTATTTTTGGAACACGTTTTTTCGCATCATATCTAACCAGTTCTCATCCCATCCTAACACATCAGGGTAGAGGAACATTGCTTCACTTGCGTATTTGTTTTCTGCCATGTATTCAGCGATGCGTTGATTGTAGATGTCCCAAGTCTCTTGGAATGTTTTGGTTCGAATATTTCTGTTGTATTCGTTAATTATTTCAAGTGCGTCCATTTTTATTCAATTTAACTAAACGAAGCAAGCCATTGGAACTCATCCTTTACTTACATATTATGCGTCTGAAAAAGTTTATTACATATAAAGGAGAAACTTATACCAACCTTGCCAATTATTTCATATCCAATGGCTTACCGTTTAGTCGTTAATGTTTTTTGAAAATGTTTGCCACTCTTGCGAAGAAGCCAACATGTTCAGTTTCAGCAACTGGTTCAGACTCGGTGGTGCTCTTTACATCGAGCTTCAAGCCAAGTTCGATGCTAGCAGCCTGGATTTCCTTGCTGTCCCCCATTACCTTACCCTCGTCGTCAGAAATCTTGATGCAGTGTACCCAATCCTGCTTTGCGTTCATACGACACTTCATCAGTTTCATAACGATGTTCATAGGAGTAGCGCCTACGTCGTTGGTGAGGTTTGTACCGATACCTGCGCAGCACTTGCCAATTTTCCCCCGGCAAGCGTCATTGATTTCCTTGAATTTCGGGAAGTCAAGCGCATTGGAGAAGATGATAGTCTTCAGCATCGGGTCTACACCCAGTTCACGATAGCGTTCTACCGCCTTGTTCAGGAACTCAATCTCGTCCCCAGAGTCTTGACGGATTCCGTCAAACAGTTTTGCCTGTTTCAGTGAGAAGTTACGGAAGAATGCGTTGCTGGTGTAGGTGTCCGTGAGGGCAGTACCGAGCGCACCGTCAAATACCTTAACCCAAGACTCGTAAGCCTCGTAGTTGGCATGACGATAGCCGAAGTTTGCACCATGGAACATAATCCACTCGTGAGCAACAGTGCCGATTGGCTTCATGTCGTACTTCATTGCAAGGTGTACGTTGGACGTTCCTACGCAATACTTAGAGTTCGCTTTGAGATAGCCAACCACTTTGTCTTGAACATCGTAACTGAAACGACGGCGAGTTCCGAATTCTGAATACAACAGATGCTCATCGTTGGAAAGTTTTACTTTCGGTTCGAGTCTACCGAAGATGTCCTCATCGGTAATAGTGTGATTACTGTTGTTAAGTTCTGAAACGGTTGCGAGAATAGGTACCTCATAGAGGGTAACCTTGTAGAGTTTGTCACATACGGTGATGTGAAGATGTGCTTGCTCGTCGAGCCATACCTTGATTTTCTCAGGCTCGTAGCGGAAGCCTTTAAGCCACTCCCAGTAACAAGCAGGAATGTACGGCATAGCCTTGATAGCCCATGCAAGTTCCTCGTCTGTGAGTGCCAGTTGCGACATTTTATTGAATTCCTCTTTAAGTTGTTCTACAAAGATGTCGTCAAACTTCATAGAATGATTTCGGTTGTTGAACTCGAATTCTCCCTCTGCATCTGGGAACAGTTTCATATAACCGTAACCCATAGAGAATTTATACAAGTCGTTGTCGAGAATACTTTTAATCATATCTTTTTCTTTTTAATTGGTTAGACTTAACGCGATTCAACAAAATACACTGTGGTTTCCATTATACCCCACGACGAACTTTCCTGAAACGTTTTCGTTACAGGAACATAGTCATCAGTCATAGGACGAGTGAGATAAAACAAATCGTCCTGTTTCCATGTTGCTTCCATCAACTCTTGTCCAGCAGGAAGATTGACAGTCATTGTACCGCCATATTCGCGGGTTAATTGTTGTTCAGTACATCCGCAGAAGCAGATGAATAATACTGCAAGTAAAAAAAGTTTTTTCATTTTATTCCTTATTTATTTTATTGTTTATCTGTTGTAGTGTTACCCAGCGGGCAAAAATCACCTGGTATATCAATTCCAGTACGTTTCGAAGTTGTCCGTGCACATTCAGTCCAATGTAAATCTTCGTGAACGATTTTTTTGAGTTTAGTGCAGTAAACCGCATAATCATCTTCCTCGAAGTCTGGATTCCAATACGGCCCGTTTACTTGACTAAAAGGGCATAAACTGCAATATAATGGACGTATGCTAATTTCTGCTGACATTTTTTTATATCCTATTTAGTTTGATACGAATTGTTTTGTATTTCTTTCTGATCTTTTCTCTTTCGTCAGAAGTTAATTCTTTTTTTGAGTTTCCTATGTGCCATTTCCCACACACTGGACATTGATAAGATACCATTTTGTGAACTTGTTTGTCTTGGATGTTCATTTCGTAACATCGTAGGACTGCATCGTCTTCAGTGTTGTATTTTATCTTTGGCTGTCCATTTAGTAAAAAATGCGACTTTGGAACTCTGACAAGTTTGTCATCTACCACAAGCATATTTGTTTCGTTTTTCAAATCTGCTGCAAAGGTAATACAAATTTTTCAATTAACCAAATAATTTTCAACAAAATCGTAAAATTCTTGCTTTATTTTTTCTGTTTCGGCATTATAAATCTCTTGATAAACGTCATATTGCTCATCATCGAAATTTTTCCACAGCACTCCAGTTTTCTCTTCCGCAAGACGTTTACACTCATTAAATAAACTTCTATCATGTCCTTTGAGCCAGTGTTCAATATTTCGTCCATGGAAGTAACCATTATATGCGTCATCTTCCTCATGCCCATAACAGAAAAATTCAAGACTATCGTTTTTCTCTTGCTGTATTTTCAACCACTGATCTGGAACATTCCAAGCCGTTTCACAATCGCCATACACCACAATTTTGTCATGCTCCAACTCCTTAACACGCCAATCTTTTGGATAAGCATTCCATTTTGTTCCTCTATATTTTATTCCCCAGTCATACCATCCAACAACACCGTACTTCTCTCTTTGTTCTTTCACAGCACGACGGTACAACTCAACATACATCTCTCTTGCTTTTAAAAGGGAGAAATAAAGTTGTTTTCGATCAGAGTCTTGTGAAAGTTCCTCAACGTACTTTGCGGAATATTTACCAATCCATGTGCCTTTATCGCGAAGAAGCTTGGTAAATTTCTTTATCGTTTGTTTGTTTGCTTTTTTATATGGACATTCCATATTTTCTATTTTGCAAACATATTGTACATAATCCAACACCACTTCGTTTGGAATAAACATACCGTCTTCAAAATCAATACGGTGTACAAACCAACCATGTGTATTGTCAGAAAGCGGATTTGTGGTATCAAACAAATGGAAAGTTTTGGGCATTGGATTGAATGAATCCAGTGAAATGTTTTCGTTTGCTTTTAGTTTTTTCTCAATTTCTGGTGCTTTGGCGTTGGCTGAAATCTTCAAATCTTTTTTGAATGACTTGTTGAGCCATTTAATAACTTGTTGTCTGTTGCCACCAATAGCAATTGTGTTGTAACTGTAGTTAGGCATTGTTAAATTGTTTTTGTGATTAAACTTATGGTTTTTCGCTGCAAAGATACTACAAAAATTTCAAATAACCAAATTTTGCAATAAAAAAACCGCTCATTTCTGGGCGGTTATCTTTTTTGCTTTTTTCTCTGCTATCATTTTTTTAGCAAGTTCTTTGTTCTGTTCTTTTTTCTTTGCAACTTCTTCAGGGTGCTCATCATTCCATTTGTCTTGTTCTTCAATGAATGAAACATATCCTATTTTCCAATTGAAATAGTGTGGGCACATTAAAAACCAGTGATTATCTTTTCCTTCTGCGATACATTTACCTTTCATTTTACATTTTCCATTACACATTTCCTCTTGGAATTGTGGTATATCTTTTTCGTCGTATTTCATAGTAAATCTTCTTCTTTTAAACCTAAATTATTTAAAAACCACTGTTTAATCCACCACATGTAGTCATATTCCTGGAAATATTTAAGTAAAAGATATTCTTTAAGTTCCATATCATTACCAGTTAAAATCTCTTTAATTCTGTCATAGTCAAAATATTTTATTTTTTCTATTTTGAAGTTAAATTCAGATATTGGAATATTTTCTTCAGTAATAACAGAATCTGAGTTAACAAATCTAAATCTACCAGTTTCGGTAAACTCACTCACAGGCACTTCGATAGAAATTTTACATTCGTTTCCCCAAGCGTCTGGGTGAACGGTAAAGAATAACATATTGCCATGTCCTTCAGAATGATGCTGGTGTATGTCTAATTCTCCGGTAGCAAGAATATCCCCAAGGCTCATCATTCTTGTGTTATGATAGAGTTTAATGAAACCATTTTGTTGATTTTTCTCTATCTCCTCTAACTCCCACTCTTGGTTGTAGTGTTCTGTTAGATACCCGCTATTTGATATTTGTGTTAATGTTCTTGCACCACCTTCGATGAATATACTAGACATATCTCCACGTTGGTGTGTTACATCTAAAGCCTTGTTAATCAATACTAAACATTGTTCTGGGCTTGTATAATTGTCATCGTATTCGGTTAATACTTCGTATAGTGGACGTAAGCCAAAATCACTCCAAGCGTCACTACCATCAGGCATTTGCATCCAATCATATAAACCAACCATGTCTAATAACCTGAATATGTCCATTTTAACAAGTATTTTGCCATCTTTATCAAGTTCGGCTTTATCACCATTTAACCCAAATGATACTTTGCATTCTTGTTCACCGCTATTATGGTAATTGTATATATCAATAATACCTTGCAAATCTTTGTCGCGGGTTTTAATCATGTATTCGTTATCGTAGTAGTCCAATTCTGGTTGAGATAGGAACATCGCTGTTTGTCCTTTATTTGGACCCATTTGATGAACTGCTTCTTCAGATAGATTATTCTTCTGCATGAACTCGTCTATGTATTCTTTTTCATTTGGGCTTAATACATATCTACCGTTCAATAAATCATTGATTAGGTATTGTGGTGTAACATGTAATGTACATTCATAATCCCAATCCATGACTTCCATGTTTAGTTTATTTTTGATATATTCATTGATGTAACTATTGTCCAACGCGTCGTAACTCATCCATTGTGAGTGTCCTGCTAATTCAGTATTACAATCAAGTTTAATAGTGTTACGCATGATAATACCAATCCACTGATATACATATTTCTCTGGGAAACCGTCTAGATTACCTTGTTTGGTAAATACTTGTAACGCGCGTTGATATATTGATGGGTTAATTAGAGGTGCCCAGGTTTGTGTTTCTCTTCCCTGGTTCATATCTTCAACGAAATCGTTTAGAATAGACTCACAACTAATCTCTTCAGAATAATCTTCAAGTGTTGCTTCATTTAGAAGTCCGTTTTCATTAAGTTTCTCTTTTTTAATCTCAGCATATTCAAAGAAAGGCTTTCTTTGTTGATAACCATCATAGAGCCATTTTTGGAATACCGTATGAGGAACTTCAGTGATTTTCCAGAAGCCATTCCAACCTTCGTTGTAATTAGCCATGTATGCCTCTTTTGCCTCTTGCTCATTTCTGAAACCTAACATGATTTTAGTTTCATCGAACTTACCGTCAATCTTCTGGTCGATAGCGAAGATAGAATATGTATCGAAATTATCTCCAAGGAATACATCAACAGCATCACCATCATAACCAAGTGTATGAGTGAAATAGCCGTAATCATTCTTCATTCTAACTTGCCACTTGTTACCTTTTCTGTCTTTACCACTACGGATAGTGCCACGTGGGTTTTCTATTGCAATGTCGTAACCAAGGATACGCACTCTACCCATTTTGTAGTTGCCCGCACTCTTTTGTCCTTCTGTTGGATTTTTATCGGTTTCCTCACGTGCTTGTTGTATCTTTTGTTGAAGTTCTGAAACTTGATTTTCTGTGAAGAAAATACGTTTTTGCTTATTTTCGTTTGATACAAGTTGCTCTTTTATTGCTTCTATTTGTTTTTCTGTTAAGAATATTTGTTTTTTTGCCATAATTAAGGTATTTATCTATGAATAAATATAGATAATTATTTGAAAGTGTCAACAATATGAAAGTTATTTTAACTGAAAAACAATATAAAGAATATTTGCGTTTCCTACAGGATGAGCACAACCATAATCTCATCATGGAGGAATTCAAGGCTGAACTATCTCAAAAAGATATGCCAGCAGAATTCCAACAAATGAACGATTATATGTATGGTGATATACCACAGGGTAGATTGGATGCAATTCAAGATCGTTATACTAAAAACGGTTTTACATATAACAATAGTGCTAAACATCCTGAATTAGGACAACACAACGCAGAAGTTAAACCTAATGTTAGCGGTAGTGTATTCCCATTTGGTAATATCAAATTATCACATGAAGTACTAATCGTTAACATGACTAGTGCATTACATTGCCCATCTGCAAAATTCTGTCCTATCGGAAAGAATGCGTGCTACGCTTTTAATGATGAGAGACGTAGAGAGTCATACTGGCAACGTAATGCAAGAAATGAAATCATGTTTGATATGGCAAGGGAAAATCCTGCTAAATGGAAATATATATTCTGGTTTATTAGAAATTACATTGACAAAGCGCGTAACGCTGGCGTGATTGTTAGATATGTACGTCTAAACGAGGCTGGCGACTTTAAAACGGCAGATGACGTTCGCCGTTTTGATGAATTTGCTGCTGAATTGAAGAGAGATTACGGTATTGAGACACACGCATACACAGCAAATAAAGACTTGATTGATGCGATTTCACAAGTAAAAAACATCAATATAAATGCTTCAATTCCAGATATTCAGGGTGAAAAGGTTTTACGTCACTTCTATGGCGTAGAAGAGGAAATCCTTGCTCAATTACCAGATACTCCGCTTAGGGATATTGCAACGCCTGAGTTACAGGAAGGCGGCAAATGGGGATTATATTACAAATGCCCATGTGATATTGCTGCTGGTGCAAGATGCTTTAATTGTCAAGTATGCTGGTTAGCAAAACCAGGTATCGCACCTAACGGTGAACAAGTACCACAATTTAATGTATTATGTAAAATACACGGTGCAGGTAAAAAACACTACAATCAAGCAAACGCTGATAAAAAAAGAGGTATGTCACCAGCACAACAAAAACTAAATATTAAGAAAATGGTTAAACAAGCGCGTCGCGCAGAAAATGAAGTAAATCAATAGGAGATGAAAATATGAAAATAAAAAAAGATGTTTTAACGAGAATGATACGAGAAAGTATCACTAAGTGTTTGAATGAAACAACGTTCAGTGATTTGGATGATATGGATAATTATAGCTGGCAATATTCAAGGGGTGAACGATTTGATATTTATGTTGATGGACATTTAGAATATCACGATATTCCAGAAGAATCTGTTGATAGAATATGTGATATGCTTGAACGCGCTCCATATGAACAAAATATTGAAGTAAAAAGGATTGGTGAGTTATCTGAAGAACGTGATATTGATGCTGACACGTATTATGGCGGTGGTTTGCCAGAACCAGCACAACACGCTATGACTTATACACCAGAAAAAGAGGTTGCTGAAATATGCGAACAAATGCGTCCATACGTAGACAAACTAGCGGACGTATTCAATAGTTATAGTCCAACAGTTCAAGGTGTTGATGATAAAGTATTTACATTACTTAACGGGTTCGATGAACTACCAAAGTTAGCAAAATTCTTTTCAACTACTGAAATAGACTAATAAAAAAGGCTTAGACAATCTCTAAACTTTTTTCTTCGTTTACACTTACATTGACGTACTCCCACCACTGAATGCCGTGGGATTCTTCGACTATCATAGTAACTGCGATGTAGCATATGCTACGTTCGTCTTACTGTTACTCCTGTCGTGGGAAACGCCCTTCCCACATGCTATATTCAATATATTCACTGCCGCGTTAACATCACGGTTATGAGTAGCGCCGCATTGCGGGCATACCCATTCACGTACACCTAGGTTTTTAACCCCACTATTCTTATATCCACAACAATGACAAACCTGACTACTCGCGGCAAACCTGTCGATTTTAACTACCGTCGTATCGTACTTGCTAGCAATATAATCTAGTTTGTTAACGAACTCACTATATCCCAAATCGCTAACTTTACGCCCCCACAACTTCTGCATTGCTTTCAGATTTAAATCCTCAACCGCAATTAATGAGTAATGTTTGCATAACTCATGGGCTAGTTTCCAATGGAAATCCGCACGCTGATCTGCAATATGTTCATGGAGTTTGGCGAGTTGCTTTACTGCTTTTTTCCTACTGTTACTACCTTTAACCTTATGCGCAACATTGCGGTTTAGTTTACGTAGTTGTTTTAACGCGTGTTTATGAGTTTCTGGGCTGTCAATAGTCACACCATCACTTGTTGTAATCAGATGTTTTAATCCAAAATCCATACCGATGCTTGCATTACCAAGTCTTTCGTAGGTTTTGGGTTTAACATCTGTAGTAACTACGAGCCACAAATACCCAATATTATCGCGTTTAATATGTATATTCCTAACCACACCGTACTCACGCGTGAGTTTAAACCTATAGGTATATCCGAGTTTATTCACGGTTAATTTGTTACCGTCAAGCCTATAACCAACACCACCTTTAAAAATAAACGAACCGGATTTGTTTGTTTTGTGGAAGTTAGGACGTCCACGTCCTTTCTTTTTAAAAAATTCCTTATAGGTAGCATCCACGCGTTGGCATATTTCTTGCAGGGATTGTGAACCCATCATCCTCAAGTATGGGTTATGTTTTGCGAGTTTCGCAATATGATGTTGCATTTTTGTGCATGATGGGTTTATACCGAAAAGTTTATAGTATCTACGATACAGAGCGACTACGTGGTTCCACACATAGATGGAGGTTGTCACCAGTTGTGACAACTCCTTTGTGTGTTTTGACGCGTATAATCTGTATTTGTAGTTAAGAATCATAGTTTAAAACAAAAAACGGAAAGTGGACGAAGGCTAAAGTGGAACACACCAATCGAACACAATCCGTATATATTTACATATTGTTTACCGTTACGAGTTCCACTTCGTTTCGGTGGTTATTTTCTAATAATAAATACCTGCAAGTTTCAAAAAACGCTGATATTTTTACTAAAAAATAAAAAAAGTTATTTATTTACCGTGTGTAATTCATCCCACGGTTAAAACACATTGGTTTTCTTGCACGTTAATCGTAAATTGTTTTCCTAATGGATAATCCTCTTCGATTAACATATCTGTAAGTTTATTTTCTATTTTATCTCGTATCGCTCTGTGTATCGGGCGTGCGCCATATTCTTTTTCATCTGATATTGCATTGAATAATACATCTACAACATCATCAGTATATTTCAATTCATAGTGAATACCCTCAACACGCTTTTGTAAGTATCCTAATTCAATCTTAATAATATCCTTCAAGTTATCATCCGTAAGTGGGTTGAAGAAGATAATATCATCAAGACGGTTTAAGAATTCTGGTGGGAACTTATTCTTTAATTCCTTTTTCAATACATCTTCTTTTGTTTGTGTATCATCACTACTAAAACCAATGTTCTTTGTGTTTGCTGCCTTCTTAGCGCCGACATTTGATGTCATAATGATAATCGTATTACGGAAGTCGACTTTATAGCCTGTATTGTCAGTTAAGAAACCTTCATCAAGGATTTGCAAGAATAGGTTATAAACCTTGTCGTGCGCCTTCTCAAGTTCATCAATCAACAATACACAGTATTTTTTATTCTTGATTGCTTCTGTTAATAAACCGCCTTCAGTATAACCGACATAGCCAGCACTTGCACCAATAAGTTTATTTACTGACGTTTCATCTGCATATTCTGACATATCGAAACGTACAAGGTATTTCTCATCACCAAATATTTCTTTTGCTAATGTCTTAGCAATCAACGTTTTACCACAACCTGTTGGACCAATAGCCATGATGCTTAGTCGGCATCTACTACTATCACTTAAACCTATTTTATTACGTTTAATTGCGCGTGAGATAACGTTAATTGCTTCATCTTGTCCAACAACAACATGTTTTAATGTATCAGAAACATGTTTCAATTCTTCTTTCTCACTACTTGATATTTTACCAATAGGTATATGTGTATGTTCGGAAACAACGTGGTACAAGTCATCCATTGTTATCGTTTGTGCTCCACGTTTGTTGATGTTGGCTTGTAACTTGGCAAGTTTATCTCTAAATTCGTTAATCTTATTGGTAACGTCATTCGCATCATCCATTTTGTCTTTCTTGATATATCCATCTTTTACAACTTCTAAATCATGAATCTGTTTCAGTACATCTTTTGCCACAATATTGTCAAGGCAATTTAGTTTTTTATATGAACCGAGTTCATCAATAACGTCAAATGCTGATGCGGGTAATTGTTTTTCCGTTATATAGCGGTTACACAAATTAACTGCCGTGTAGATAATTTCTTCAGTATATTTCACGTTATGATATTTCTCGTAACTTTTCTTTGCCTGACAAAGGATGTTGATACATTCATCAACTGACGGCCTATCAATGATAATTTCTTGGAATTTGTTGGCAATGTCGGGGTTATTATCAACTATTGCTTTGTATTTTTTTGTTGAAGCCGTTGCAATAATTTGTGTGTTACCTTCTCTGAGAAGTTCATTTAAAACACCTCCAGCGTCATAATCTGAACTGGTACTTTTACTGCCAAACATCGTATCAATGTCGTCAATAAACAAAATAGCGTTTGGATTAGATTTTAATTGCTTAACCAAATCAACCATTCTTCCTTCGAGTTGTCCACGTAAACTTGTACCAGCCAAGATTTCTCCTGGGTTTAGTTTTAATATTTCTTTGTTACGGAATTGCAATGGCGCTGTACCATCGTGTAATGCTTTTGCTAATCCAAGTACACATTGGGTTTTACCTACACCGCTTTCACCTACAAGAATTGCATTATTACATTTCTTCCTGGCTAACACGTTGTAAATAGTGTTCAACTCTTTTTCTCTACCAATCAATTCATCAATCTTACCTTTTTCACATTCCGCATTTAGGTTGGTACAGAACTCAATATTTTTACTATTTTTCTTGGTATTGTTATTTGCCACTTGTTTAATGTTATTTAGTTCCTCTGGTAAATTCTGTAATATCTCTACTAGTTTTTCTGGTGCGTTGCCGAAAATATGGATAGTACCGTTTTGAGTATCAATTTCCTTATATATTTCCCCATCACTATCATCAATTTTTACCACATCGTTTGATATAACATCGTGTACTTGTTTTGATAAATCAAGCATTGTGTTATAGTTAACACCAACATTTCTGAATAGTTTTTTCAATTTACTTTGTGTATCACCAGTACGTAAAATTGCTAACAAAACGTGATCAGAAGTAATATAATTTGAATTGGTAATATCCTTTATTTCAAGTGCAATATTGAATATCATCAACATGTTTCTATCGAAATCAACTTTCCCGCCTATTATACCATCACTCTTTGTTAGTATGTTACCTATTTCATCGTGTATATACGCTATGTCTGATGAGTTAAGGAACGAGTTAAGTGCCTTGTATAACATACACTCGTTGTTATCCAAAGCAGCATATACGAATACTTCAGGTGTGATTTCGCTAATACTAAAGACAGGTGCAATCTCATCGGTTATGTAACTAATCAAGGTAGTCAACTCCTTAGAAAAGAAATTCCACGGATTCAATGTTTGTTTTTTTATCGGTTGTGCCATTATTTTTACTAATTTCTATTGATTTCTTAATAAATATATCTATTTTTTTTAAAAAGGCAAGTATTATGATTATATGTAGAGATTATGACGAAGAAAAACAATTGGATAGAGTTTGGTATGATTCATCCAATGTATTTTACTCCGAGTGTGAAGACGGAGATAGCGCAGGAAAGGTTTTGCGCGTAGTATTTAAGAATGGTGCAACATATCAATATAGCGACGTTGATGTGAACGACTATGTTATGTTTATTGCTGGCGGTACAGACGGTTCAAACGGTAAGGCTTTGAACGAGTTTGTTAAGAAGAAACATTGCCCATATGAACGTATCGCTGATAGTGACAAGGAAGCACTAATTAACGAAATGAATGAGATTAAACAGAGACGTAAACAAGCGGCTGATGAAACTACCGAAGAAAATAATGAATAAAACACAAATAAACGAGGGAAAATACCTCGTTTTTTGTTTTTAGATAGTATTTATATGTGAATAATAACTATAGTTATAAAAAAATAAATTCGATTATGGAAAACATTAACGATCAAATGCAAGAGTTCTTAGTAGAACAACCATTTGGACACAGTGAACAAGAACCTAAAGATTGCACAAAAGAAGCTATTGATTTAGGTGCAGTACCAAATGAAGTAGTTATTGTTTAATGATAACTAAAAAAAAAGAAGCCACTATTCGTTAGTGGCTTCATTGTTTTCATTATCTTCTTTATCTCTTAATTTGTTTAACAATTCCAAATCTTCGGATACATCTAATTCTTCTTTGGCTTTTATTGCAGCCATAGCGTCGAAATCAATCATAGCACCTTCTCGTGCTTCTTTATTTTCGTATTTTCTTGCCATTTCCTCATTATATACTTCATCAATTTCGTCTTTACCGTTGGTTAATATATCACAGTAGAAACGTAGTACATAACTACCATCAAATTTAATAATGTTATCAAACTTGGCATCACCATATTCGAACAGTATCATATCGTCCGCACCATAACAACCAGACGTTTTAAACCAAATCTTATCAAATTGAACTAAATCAGAACGAACATCACCCTGGTAAATTCTATCAAGTTCGGCTTGTAATAGTTTTGTGATGTTATTGAACTGCTGTCTGTACTGTGGTACATAGAAATCTACAATGGCGTGTTTGTCGTCAACATTTTTCACAACAACTTTTGTTGTGTAACGTTCAATACGGAAACGTGGGTAATAATCACGTTCAACATGTACCGTATATTCGGCGTTAATACCATCTGATGTGTTGTATGATTTTTGTAATTCTTCATCAATAATCACTTCACCACCAACAATATGAATACCAGTTTGTCCCAAACCTTGAATAACTTGTTTATTTTCTTGCACCAACTTGATTGGGTAGCCGTCTGAGTCTTCAACATTTCCAGTGTAGCCGAACATGTTGTTTCTTTTTTTGGCGTGTCCACCGCCATTATATTCGTATTCATGTGATTTACGTTCAACAAAATACATTTGGTGACGTAATTCCTTTACTTCCTGGGTAACTTCGCCCTTCAACAAATCTTTATACACACTTTGTTGTTCTTGTTGTTGCTCAATACCACCAATTGGTACTGAGTCATCCCCAGTACCACTTTTAATCACCTTGTCACCGGAAATCATACCTTGAATTAGGTAGTGAAATCCAATTCTAATCTTATCCCAAAAACTTAATTTCATTCCTCGTTAATTAGCCTTTTCTCGAACTCATCCATTATTTTTGCTTCGACATTTGTACATTTCATTTGTTTGTGTAATGGTTCTTCAAACAAATTTTTTTCGTTTGTGTTTCTGTAACACTCATTCATTTGTGCTGTGTTAGCATAATAGTCTTTTAATGCTTTGTTTGCGTTGTAATATGCTACTAAATCATTCATACTAAGTTTCTCAATGTCTTTTGCTTCAATCATAATTTCTTTTGCTTTTATTGTAATATAGTTATTTTTCCCTAAAAATAAATAGATGTTAACAAATTTTTTAGGTATAAGAGTACTATTAAAATAAAAAAGTGACTTGGTTAAGCCACTTTTATGTATTTTTCTACGGTATCTGCTTTCTGTTTTACGTATTCGTCATCTACCGTAACAGTTGTTATTTCGTCCTTTTCTCTGTTTTCCGCAGCATCAAACATAATATCCGATAGAATAAGTTCGACTATTGTTCTCAACGCTCGTGCGCCAGTTTTCAATTTAAAGGCGATACGGGCGATTTCTTTTAATGCGCTATCTGTTATAACCAAGTTAGTTTTATCGAGTTTAAGCAACTCTTGATATTGACGTATAATTGAGTTTTTAGGCTCAGTCAATATGTTAACCAAATCATCCTCAGTTAATTTCGTTACATGTGAGATAACAGGGAAACGCCCAATAATTTCAGGAATAAAACCGTATTTCTTCAAATCTTCTGCTGTTACATAATTCACTAAATCTTCATCCGCAATACGTTCCTTATCAGCAGAAGCGAAACCAATTTGCGCATTACCCATACGCGATTTTACAATGTTCTCAATGCCGCTAAATGCGCCAATAGCAATGAATAGAATATTCTTGGTGTCAATATAATCCATACCCATTTCCGGGTGTTTACGTCTCTGATCCATTTGTATTCCTACTCTGTCACCTTCAACAATTTTTAGTAATGCTTGTTGTACACTTTCTCCAGATACATCACGCGTAATTGACATACCAGCATCTTTCTTTGCTATCTTGTCGAACTCGTCAAAAACAATGATACCCATTTCTGCACGTTGAATATCACCACCTGCTTGCCCTACTAAACCATTTAAACAAGTTTCAACATCTTCACCGACGTATCCAGCACTTGTACACGCAGTAATATCTTTTATATATAATGGTACATCAAGTAAACGCGCAATAGTACGCACCAAAAGTGTTTTACCTGAACCAGTGTTACCCAAAAGGATTACATTTGATTTATCAAACTCAACTTCTTTGTTGACAGTAAATAGGTTATTGTAAATTTTCTTATAGTGATTGTATACGGCAAGCGCAAGTGTACGTTTTGCGTGTTCCTGCCCTATTACATACTTGTCTAATTCTTCTACGATTTCTCGCGGCGTCATTAAATTAAACTCTTCCTCTTTTTTACTCATAATAAACTCCTAAAATTTAACTTTTTTGTATTACTTTGTTTTGTTGTGTTGTTACCAATTACAGTGCTTGTTTTCTTAATGTTTGAAAGTTGCTTAACTGGTTCTATAATTGGCTTATTATTAAAGTTATCTTCTGTTATTTCTAATTCTCTATTGTAGTTGAGTTTGACACGTAAATCGTCTAACTCTTTTTTTAGTTTTTTAATATCAAAATATCCGCCAGTTCTATACGTGTAAGGATCCTCTTTCATAAAATTCAGCGTTTTCTTGGCACGAGTATAGGCTACATACATTAAATTGCGTTCAGTTTTCACTTCCCAATCCTTACTTGCATATTTGCTCGGCATTAGCGATGGTTGTAGAATATAAACATTGTCAGCCTCTAATCCTTTTGCTTTGTGAATGGTTGATAATTCAACAGCATCTTCCGCTTCACCATTAAAAATTATGTTTATCTTATCTACCAACTCTTGGGTTGATATTAAACCTTCAGATAATACCTTTAATGCCTCAATGTTATCGTATATACCAAGAATAGTTGAATGACATAAAGCGTCTTCTTCATCTAATCTTTGTGTAGACATTATAGTATCTATCTGTTTAAACAAATATACGTATAAATTTGGAAATAATCCATCATAAGTGACACAGTTTCTATCAATAAGTTTACTTTTTGTGCCAGCGATTAGTTCCAAATACTCTTTTCGTATATCTTTAAAACCTCGTATGTATGCTTTTTTGTTTATGCGCAGGTATTTCAAAAATTGTTCGATTAGCGGCGCAGTGTTCCTACACAATACCATATCACCAGCAATAGGCTCATTTGGTGAAACATCGTAGCGTATTTCACCTTCAATTGCATCATCTTTTGCAACGATGTTGTCCGAGAATTGTTTTGCTAATTCAACGATTTTTTTAGGACAACGATATGAAATTGGCAAGGTATATTGTTTGGTATGTGGGTATTTTAGGAAATTGTCAATTGCGTCCATTGTACTTCCACACCATATGTTGATTTGTTGGTGCTCGTCCATTACAGCCGCGAAACGCGTGCCGCGTTTGAAACACTTGTCAACTAACTTTTCTTCAACAATAGACGTATCTTGTGCTTCGTCAATGAATATCCAGTTAAACAAGTATCGCTTGGTTGTTAGATTTAACACGTTTGGTAGCCACAACATATCAGTGTAGTCAATGAAATTAAGATTTTCTTTTCCCCATAACAATGCTTTGCGACATACTTCAACCTCATCCAATATAGGAATGATTCCGTACAATTCAGCAACTCGTTCAATTTCCTTAATTGACATCGCCAAATAGTAACGCGAATACTCAATTAACTTAACAATGTTATTGATATATAAGGATTTATTTCTACCAATTTCAGAATACCTATCTGTTAAATGTTGAAGGTTTTCCTTAACATAATTTTTGTATTTATACTCAACAACTATATCTTTTCCTTTGTTTTCAATGACATTATTTTCAACTAACATACAATATCCAAGAGAGTGAAACGTTAATACTGTTGCACCATCGTGAGTAACTGTATGTCTGATCTTATTAACAATGTCCTTGTTAAATGCTATGAATAGTATTTTTTTTGCATCGGGAATAAAGCGAATGGCGTTTACTATAGTTGTCGTTTTCGCGGAACCTGAAGCGGCATTGATAATTAGATTACCAACACCAGATGATATTGTCTGGAAAATTTTGTCTTGATACTCGGACGCATCAAATTCCTCTCCGTTTATTCGTATTTTGTAATGTTCATTTTGCATAACGTTTTAAATATACGTTTTTTTTTTGAATACACATCATTTTCAGCCTGTGCCATGTATTTATTGTATAATGAAATAATTAAGTAAAAAATATTATTAAAACATGAATCAATTTGTTGAAAATATACTGATTGGTGTACGTCAGTGGGTAAATGAAAAAATTGCTGACGTGAACGAAGCCATAAATGACAAACAAGACATGTTAACTGCTGGTGAAAATATCGAAATTACTAGTGGCGGTACAATTAGTGCAACTGATACAACTTATGAGGCATCAGATTTCGACATTAAAGATTTAGCCGATTCTACTGGCTTACGTGAAGAGTGGAGCAGCAAACAAGACGCTTCTGATAACAATCTTAATACTACAGATAAAACATTGGTTGGTGCAATCAATGAATTACTTGCTAGAATAGAAGCATTGGAAACACAACTTAATAATCAAGCATGATAAATAACTAAACAAATTAAATTAAATTATGGAACAATTTATTCAAAACATGTTGATTGGTATTCGCCAGTGGGTAAATGAAAAAATTGCTGGCGTTAATGAAGCCATAGACAACAAACAAGACATTTTAACCGCAGGTGATAACATTGAAATCACTAGCGGTGGTACTATTAGTGTAACTGGGATTATTAACGATTCTGTAGCAGGTAATAACTCTACGTATTCATCAAATAAAATTGATAATCTAATTAGCATGATTGCTCAATTAAGTATCGAGGTTGTTGATGAATTACCTGCGAGTGGTAATACACACACCATCTATTTGGTTCCGGCACAAGAAAGTGGTGAAACAAATTCAAGAGATGAGTATCTTTGGATTGTCGACGCTAGCACAGGAGTAGGTACTTGGGAACTAATTGGTACAACAAAAATTGATTTATCTAATTACTATACTGTAACTGAAGTTAATATGTTATTAGATGACAAACAAGACACTTTAACCGCTGGAGATAACATCGAAATCACTAGCGGGGGTACTAGCGGAATTACTATCAGTGCAACTGGAACTACAAGTGCTACTGAGCAGGCATTAGAAGATATGTCTTTTGTTATTTCAAGCCATATCAATGAATTAAACACTAAAGTTGATAGTAAACAAGATGAAGTAAATGTAACTGTTGAAGAGGTGTTGGACGTATTAAATAGTTCTGACGATGAATAAATAACGCCAAGAAATAAAACACAAATAAACAATGAAAGAATATATTAAAAAATTTGAATCTGCTACAAGTGCGGATAATTATTCAATTGTAGACATACCGTTTACTACTTCAATTGCACCAAGTTCTGATTATCCTTCGATAAACTATATTCAGAATTTGGTATGTAATCAAACAGGTAAAAAATTGGTTAATAATGATGGTATTGTTTCAATTTATAATGACGAGCCAGTTATTCATAATGATGAAATTTGGTACACCAGTTCAGATGGAAATATTGTAACACCTAATGATTCATCCGTATTACCAGAAATTGATGCTAATACATATAGTGATGGTAAAGGTGTAATTAAATTTAAAACAGATGTTACAAGAATTGGACGGAATGCTTTCGAAGATTGCAGCGGTTTGACTTCTGTGACGATTCCCAATAGCGTCACCAGCATTGGAGATGCAGCTTTCTCTGGTTGTAGCAGTTTAACTTCGGTTACTATTCCTAATAGCGTCACAAACATTGGGCCTGAGGCTTTCGCTGATTGTAGAAGTTTAACTTCTGTGACGATTGGCAATAGCGTCACAAGCATCGGATGGGGTGCTTTCCAAAATTGCAGCGGTTTGACTTCTGTGACGATTCCCAATAGCTTCACCAGCATTGTAGATGCAGCTTTCTCTGGTTGTAGCAGTTTAACTTCGGTTACTATTCCCAATAGCGTCACCAGCATTGGAAGTCATGCTTTCGAGGGTTGCAGCGGTTTAACATCTGTTAAAATTCCTAACAGTGTCACCAGCATTGAAGATTGGGCTTTCGAGGGTTGTAGCAGTTTAACTTCTGTAACGATTCCTAACAGTGTCACCAGCATCGGACATTGGGCTTTCGAATATTGCAGCAGTTTGACCTCTGTAACGATTGGCAATAGCGTCACAAGCATTGGAAGTGAGGCTTTCCGTAATTGCAAAGGTCTGACGAGCATCACCATTCCCAACAGCGTCACAAGCATTGGAGGAGGTGCTTTCGAGGGTTGCAGCGGTTTAACATCTGTGACATGTGAAGCGACAACTCCACCAACATTAACTGGATATAATACATTTTATGAAACGAATAACTGTCCAATCTATGTACCATTCCGATCTGTTATCGCATATAAATATGCTCAATATTGGTGGGAATATGCATCCAGAATTGTAGGCCAAGCTGGTATAGCACGAGTTACAATTGAGCGTGTAATCGGTACTTCGGAAACTATAACATTGTCTGATGGTGAAACCTATGCTGAACAAGGTTATAGTGGATACTATAGTCAAAGCTATTATGATTCTAGTATGGCAGAAACACCTGAACAGTTCTCAGTTAATGACAATTATCCTGTAGATGGTGAAACTATCTATGATTATTGTGATGATATTTATGAACCAACAGACGTAGAAGTTACAATTGAGCATGAAGATGGGACTTCAGAAACTATAACATTGTCTGATGGTGAAACCTATGCTGACCAAGGTTATAGTGGATACTATAGTCAAGATACATATGATTCTAATGTAGAAACTGCTGAAGATTACTTAGTTAATGACGATTATCCATATGACGGTCAGATTATCTATGATTATTGTAGTGATGATGCAGATCCAGAACCTGAAGATCCAGATGAACTTTAAAAAACTTGGGAAGAGATTATAAATGATGAATCTTATGTGTTTGATGCAGGAACAATAGCAGTTGGACAAACTAAACCTGTTACTATTAATGGTAATGTTGCTAAATTCAGTTTTATACCAGAAAACAATGGTAATTATAGAATTTATTCAACTGGAGATGAAGACACTGTTGGCGCGATTTTTAATTCAAATGGTAATATGATTACATCCAATGATGATGGTTCAGGACATAATTTTATGATAAATACTGATTTAACTGGTGGCGAAACTTATTACATTCATACAACACTTTATGGTTATGAAAATAGTGGCAATTTTAATTTAGTAGTTGAGGAAATGTATGATGATGAACCATAATATAGATGAACCAACAACATAAATGATTTATGAAAACCCGCATTTTTACAGTAATAAATTATTTTTCCAAAATTCGTTTCCGCAAACGAATTATAAAAAAATTCGCCTCGAAAAGCGAATTTTTTTTTATCCTTAGAAACACAAGTTATATCTCTTGTTCTCTATTTAGTTCATTTTTAATTTGAGCAAACTTATTATATTGAAATTCTGAATATTTCTTTGCAATTTTTTCTGCAAATTTCTTATGCCCATCGTCTTTCAAAATATGCCCAGGATCACCATGTTGCGTAATTGCAAACAACAGTTTCAACAAGTATTTCTGTTCTTTGTTATCACACATGAACGTAACGTAATATTCTTTACTGTATTTCTCGTTACTAGTTGCGCCTTCAAATTTACTTATTGCTAAGGATGAGATGTATATGTCTTCCTCATCCCACCCTGTTTCATTTTCTTTATCAAAGTCCAAACGAAAAAGTACACCTTTCCTGGGTGTAGTAAAATACTTCAATATCTGGTAGATAGTTGTTTTCTCAATATCTCCGTAGGAAGTGTATTTTATAGTCATTCTACTCTGCATATTCAAATTACTTAAATAATTTATCAAAAATAAAGCGATTATCATTTTTTGGTATAAGATTTAAAAATTCTTCTGGTAACACATCCGTGTACACAACCCATGGAAATGAACTTTTGTCTATTGTTTCAAAATTAGTTCTATTCCAACGATTGAAGAATTTCATATATGTATCGTGACACTCACTGCGAAGTTTATCATAAAACAGAATGTTGCCATTATTATATAAAACCCATGGAGCTGATTCAACATTGAGATATTCAAAAGGTATAGTTTTATGCGCCCAAGCATTTGGAGCGTCCATATATATGTCAAACAATTTCTTATTTTCTGGTGTATAATCGAGTGAAACAATAAATAAATTGTGTTCTTTATAAAATGGTTCATTTACCCAAAACCATATACAACTACCAACTTCACCATTATCAAAACACTCTAAGCCATTACGATACACCATTCGACATAAATCAATAGCATTACCGCCTTGAGGTAGCCGTTTACCAGTAATTACGTGAATCAATTTTATATTGTTCAAATATTTTTCAATACTTTCTCGTATCATTTTTGATAAACGCGATTTATTTATTTTAATTGCATTGCTCATTTAGTATGTGTTTTTACTTAATAATCCTTCGTTGGATATTTTTTTATTATACCAGTCTATCATGGTTTGTTTAATCAAAGCATTTCTTTTTACTTTATCACCGTAAATGCCTTTAAATTTATCTTGTAGTAGATAGAAAAGTTGTTTTGCTGTCATGTTCCTTGCTACCTCACCATCGGCACCTTTCATACCAACGATATGTACATTTTTCGGATAACCATCATCACCAATTATCGGCATACTTGCACGAACAAAATTATCATCAAGATATTTTTTAATTAGGAGAACCTTATTTGGGTTTACAAAGTTACTGTTTTCATCCAATTTATCTTTGATGTAATTGATTTGTTCCTCCGTGAAGAATGCTTTCTTTGTTTCTGGTTGTTCAGATTCTTGTATCGCTTTCACTTGTTGTTCTGTGAAGAACACTTTTTTGCTAAATAATGACTCATACAGCCTATCATCATTCTCATCGTCAAACTGTATTTGTGTTTGTGTATCTGGTTGTTTTTTAGTAATTTTGTAACCAGGAACTTTTTTTACTTTATCTGTATCTCGCATACTAATTTCAATATCTTTACGTAGCATATCGTTTTTCCATTTGTGAAAACCAGCAATAATACTTAAATCGTTTAACCCGTCTAAATCTCTATATTGATATAATGGTACACCATATTGGTTCTTGTCAATAGGTTTAATACCGTTATTGGCAAGAATAGCATAGATAACATTCATTTTTGGTTTATTAAGTGTACCAACGTTGTTAATGCCGAGCACACGAATGAACTTTCTAATATATGGTTTAACGTATGTTGCTTTACTATACATAATTTTCAAATTATTTTACTATAAATACTTTCTTTTGTATCATTTGTCAGTATTTATTACTAAAATAATGTTTTTATTCCAAAAGAAAATAGATAAGATGAAACAGTTAAAAGAACAAACAATTAGTTTTTTAAGTAATATAGAGGGCTATCATCAAACATTAAAGGAGTTACATTGGAGTGCTACGCATCACGCGTTACACATTTTAACAGATGATATGGATGAAGAAGTATTAAAAGTCGAAGACTCAATTGCTGAATGTGTTATGGGTATTCTTGACACAAAATTTGGTATAAGAGACTTAAAAACAATGTTGCCAGAAGCAAAAACACTTGATGGCTTATTAAAAGAAATGAAAAAGGATTTAATAGAGTTTAAGGATTTTGTCGGCGATGACGCGGAATGCGCTGGATTACAGAATATCTTGGACGACTATATGCAAAATATAAATAAATGGAATTATTTAAGAACATTAGTGTAACATGAAAAAGCAAACAATCAAACTAAATGAATCTCGATTGAGACAAATGATACGAGAAATGCTATTGAAAGAGACATCATACAGGGATTTGGCAAAAATATATGGTTATGATCCTGATGATTACGGTGCAGATAAATCTATTTTATCAATGGATGATGATTATTATTATAATGGCGAAATACCTTTTGAAGATGACATAGAAAAAGAGATTAATAACATTACTTATGATAAGTTTGTTGATATGGTGGATAAAATGCGCGGTTCTAATAAATGGGACACTTTAGAGGCGTTAATTCATTCAAATCCAATATTCAAAAAATGGTATGAAAAAATGACTAAAGACGCCGAAAAAGATGTTTCATGGCGTGCTTTTGAAAGAAATAAAAAAGAACAACTACATGACTTCAAAAGAGATGTTGATTATTTTGCACGACATGATGCTAATTTGAATGTTCACAATTATCCATACTATGATGATCAGCCTCACATTGATTGGGCTGGACATGAAAATCCAAAGATAACCGAATCTAAATTGAGAAAGATTATTAAAGAAAGCATTAAAAAGACATTAAAAGAAAGTGTAATTAAATCCAGGGAATTTTTAGATGCTAGCAAAAATGTATGCTATGGTGAAGACGAGATGAGTTTTTTTGCTGCAAATTATTTAAGGAAAGAATTCAGACGTTTTCCTAATATTGCCCAAGCAAAAGCGTGTGCTCAAGAAATGCTTCAACGAGAAAAACAACGAAGGGCAGAAGAAATGTCTGGGATAAGATATTAAAGAGAGGTTAAAAACTTCTCTTTTTTCTTTTTAATTCTATATTTATTGTAAATAGGTTAAACAAATGAAAAAACTAAATTTATTACCAGATATTAAAAAGAAAGAACAAATTGAATTATATAAACAAGGAGAAGCCCGATGATACATTGGAATGATTTTACACCAGGTGATTTTGATGGCGAGATAGAAGATAACAGCCAACAACTCATACAGCATTTATTGCCACCAGAGCAAAAACATAAAATAACAGAGCCATATAGACGTGCAAGAGGGGAAATACAAGGTAAAAAACTAGGAAATATGACACAAGCAGAGTGGAACAATATGAAATACGGATATATTGATGAAAATAGATTGATTAACGAGGCTGGTATTACGGAATTAGTAAATCTACCAAAAAAATATTTTGAATGTGTATCGAAATATTACAATAATGGTGAGTTAACAACAAGCAATGATAATTTTATACCAAGTACATGTCAACATTTAAACGAAATACTAAAATATGTATCAATAACAGGTGAAGACGTTAGTGATTTAACTTTGAGGGAGTTGTTTAAAAAATACGGTAAACTTATTGAAAGATATAAAACCGATAAACATGTGTTGAAAGAAAATATTGGGCATAATTTTGACGCTGCTGCTCGTACACACTACTCAATTAGCGGAGAAAAACTAGACAAATATTGTCATGTTATCGATGAAGTAATTGATGAGATGAGTAATAGTTTTAATACCAGCAAAGTATTAACAAAGGAGTCATTAGATGAATTATGTAGTGATGTTGAAGTTAAGGATGTGATGACTTCATTTGACGTACAGAAACATTTGAATGAAAAATTCTGGGATGAGAATAATCATCTTAACTCTCGCGTTAGATTAAGACTGTTAGATATTGCTGATAAATTCTATGAAACGCTTGAAACTTCGTGGGTTGAGCCAATTGACGTTATTTTTACTGGTAGCCTTTGCAATTACAATTGGAGTAAATATTCTGATGTAGATTTACATATTGTTGTGAATTTTGATGATGTTGATAAACGAACCAATTTCGTTAAAGACTATTTTGATACAAAGAAAAAAATTTGGAATAGCGAGCACGAGGAATTAACAATATATGGTTTCCCAGTTGAATTATATGTTCAAGACGTTAATGAAGAACACACAGCATCTGGTGTTTATTCATTATTCAAAAATGAATGGATTGTTGAGCCAAACCCAGATAATTTCAGCGCAGAAGATTTAGATAGAAAAACTATTGCAAGCAAAGTTATGAAATGCGCTGATAAAATTGATGAATTAGAAGCTGCGGCAGAGAATGAAACGGATCAGCACAAAGTAGAAATTATTGGCTTACAAGCAAAGAAATTGTTCACTAAAATTAAGAGTATCAGAAAGAACGCTTTGAAAAATGGTGGTGAATATGCACCAGGTAATATTTTCTTCAAAGCATTAAAAAGGTGTGGTTATTTAAAAAAACTAATACAACTAAAGGCTAAAACATTTGATTCGTCGCACTCAATAAAATAAAATAAAATAACGAATAATTAAGTAAAAAAATTTATAAATCATACACTTTTTGAATTATATGGAGTATTTATAGAAAAATAATGTTTGAAAAAACAATCTTATAATATGGCAAATAGTAAAATAGACAATCAAATGGAGAGAATGCAATTCCTCATGGAATACAAAACAACTCCAAAAGTTGACACTAAGGCTGGTATTGAATACACAATTAACACTGCTGATGGTAAAACATATGGTATCATTCGTGAGAACAACATGTACTATATTAAAACAACAACTCCTGATAAAGCAAACATCAAGGAGTCTTACGAGTATATAGGTGGATATAACTATCGTAATGAGCATGGTTACAAGTCATTCAACGAGGCTACAAAACACCTTGAATTGGAACTTATGTGCATCAATGAGGCTATGGGTAAGCACGAGGATGTTTCTGTTGTTTTGAATCCTAACAAAGGTAAAGAGGATATGAAAACGTTAACAGAGGCTGCTCGTACAGAGTTGGATAGAATGCACCAAATCTTTGAAAACTCATTCAAGAGTTCAGGTAAAGTAGGTTACAAAAACCCATTCAAAGACGCGGAAAGTAAGGGCACTGCAAGTGCTGAAAATACGGAGAAAAACAACGCTCCTTTCGAAGATAAAGCAGAAGCGACTTTAGATAAAGATCCTAAATTTAACGGTACTGTTGATGGTGCTACACCAGACAACAAAAAAGTTGCTGATGGTACTGTAGATAGTGATTTACAATCTGATAAAATGAAAAGTGCCAATAGTGGTTCAGAAAAAGATTTCAAGGATACACACGACGATTTAGAGGGTGAAGGTGTTGCTGATAAAAAACCAAGTGGCGCTAAAGCCGTTAAAATGAACGAAGGTATTTTGGAAGAACCAATTGATGAACCTCATGAACCTTTGGCTGGTTTTGATGATGAGCCTGTTGGTGAACCAATTGATGAACCAACATTTACACCTGAAGATTTTGAAACTGGCGAAGAAACCACAGAAGAAACCCCAGAAGGCTTCATTAACGATTTCGATTTCGGAGAGGAAAGTAATATGTTAGAATCATTGTTAGAGGAATTTGCTGATGATTTAAACGTTGGTGATAGTGAACCCGCTCCAATTGCTGAAGAAGTTGAAAACGGTGGTGAAGATATTCTTAAAGGTGAAGGCGAAGGTGAAAAAGGTGGTAACAGTGTACATGGTGAGGAAACTATGGATAAAATTGATGAGAACGCTGAAAACACTGAACCTGAAGGTGCTGGTGAAAAAGAAAGTAAAATCGTAGGCCCTGATGATGTAATGGATAGTGAAAAAGGCGCTGGTTCATTAGATGCTCAAAGTTGGAATAAATTACAAGAATCAATTGATAGAATTACTGACAGCATCTATGCTAGATTAAGCGAAGGTAAGAAAGTAAAGAGTGAAGAGAAAAGATTAGAGGAAAGATTACAAAAAGTTCTTGATAGAATTGTTGCTGAAGAAGTTCAGAAATTGGACGCATGGGGTAAACACCCACGTTACCAAAAACCTGCTTTCGAAACTCCTGATAATAAAGAGGTAAGCGTAAATGGTTCTGAAGACTGGAACGACGACTCAACAAAGGGTTCAGAAGCATATGGTAAGAAAGTTGGTAGTAGCGCTCCTTTTGATAAAACAGTTGACATGTTAACTGACGCGGTTGTAAACTACATCAAGGAGAATTACTTAAAAAAAAAGTAAATGAGGGTAGAACCTTATTGAAAGTTGGAAATGGACAGCCACAAGGTGGCGGAATGGATGCAATGTCACGACCACCTATGGATGCCGCTCCAATGCCACAAGACGATATGATGGGCGGTGGAGCACCAATGGATAACAGTATGCCACCTGTTGGAGGCTCAGATGCTGGTGGTGCAATGCCACCAATGGACAATGGACAAAGCGAGTTTGATACGAACTTTGACGCTGGCGTAGAGGCTGACGAGGATACTGATCCAGAAAAATACATCCAACAATTAACTGGTAAATTATCAACCACATTAAACTCATTCAATAGTGAAAATGGTGATAATAGTGGATTAAACAAGTATGTTGCAAAAATGATTATTAAAGCGGCAACTAAGAATATGGATGATGCATCTAAAAAAGAGATAATCAAAGCAATCAATACTTCTGAAAACCCAGAACCAACAGAAGAACCTGAAGGTGAACCAATGAATGATATGGGTAACGATGCTCCAGATATGCAGGGACAAGATATGCAAGGTATGGAGACACCAATGCAAGAAAGAGTAATTTCTAAAAAACAACTAGCAGAAATGGCTAAACGCCGTAAAAAATAGTTAGTTGTTTGCATATAGGAAAAAAATGGCGATAGTTGCGAAACTATTGCCATTTTTCATTTATAAACAATATTTATTATAAAAACATATAGTATTATGAGTAGAAAAGTACATTTAACAGAATCTCAAGTAGAAGAGATTGTAAATAAATTGAATGAGGATAACATTGAAGAGGGTAATGAACTCAATGTAAATTATCAAAAACCGCCAACTGGCGTTGCAAACGTTCAAGATATGACAAATCAAATGACTGCTGCTAAAAAAGCCGCTCCTGGCGCTAAAGTAAATATGGTTGTTTCAGGCGAGGATTTGAATGTGATGGAAAGTTGTTACACTAAAAAACAAATTAAAGAGGCAAAATTGCGCTATTTGACTGAACATTCAACTTCATACAGTAAAAAAGATTTCAAGAACAGATTTATTAAGAAGTAATGCGAAACATTATCATAAATAAAGAACAAGAACGCATACTTCTAGAAGCAAACCAACAGGATTACGTATTATCTAAGGTTTCAAATAAAATCAAAAATGATATTGCAACAGATAATACGCCGCTTTCTTGTTTACCAATACCCCATAATGTGAATAAAAAGGTTATTGCCACTATTCTCACTAACGCTTATTTTAATGCACGTGATAATTTCAGCGATGACATTGAATCATTCCCTATAGATAAAGTTATTAACAAGTTAGACAAGTTGGTTGCTATTTGTCAAAAGAAAGAAGAGAAGATACATAACGAACTGGAAAAGTTATGTGTCGATATTGCTACGTCTTATTTTAACTCAGATGAGTTAGCTGATTTAACTGTTGAATGTCGATTAGTCATGGACTTGTCACAAGATGATTTTCATATCGAGCCAACTAATGGTGTTGATGATGAGATTTCTAATCTTGATGAATATGATAAAAACGATATTGCAATTACTAATAGAAAAATCGCTAATACTATTGTTATGGGAGGCGCGCTATCCTTGTATGATAAATTACAAGAAACGTTTATTTCTGAACTATTCAAATTAGACGAAGACTTACCACATTTGTATAGTAAGATATTAAAAATAAATGAATACCTTACATATGTTAGTGATGAAACGATTACAGATAGAGATAACAAACAAAGTGGTTGTGTTAAAATAACGCTTGGTGGTGAAGAAGGCGATGAGATTGTTGCTGTTGGTACAATATTCCCATTCTTACTAATTGAGACTTTCCGTGGTTATTTAGAATTGATGTCTGATAATATGCTACCAAATAACGATTTTGAATTAGATAACATTACCGATAAGGCGGATATTCTAATGGATGAACCATGGTATATGATGTTAGGTAGAACAATATGGGATAAGATTGTTAGAAATGAAGATGATGATTTGACAATCATTAGTGAATTATTTAAAATGGATGATAAATCATTCAATAAACTATTAACAAATATAATTGTTGGTACACATGACGCTGAGTCAATGATAGATAAGTTACATCGAATGGCAAGATATAATTATGATTATGCTGATTTCGAAAAGGATTTAGCAAGAAGAAGAGAAGAAAATAATTTAATGATTGATGGTGGTGGTTTTATAGATAACGAAGAATATAATAAATAATTGACAGTTATATGGAAAAATTAAATAATATTACAATATCTGAAATCATAGCGCACTCACCAAACCGAGGCGTTTTTAAATTTAAAGATCGTGAAACTGACTTATATTGGGGCAATCAACTTATGTTACCAGTAAATCAAACAAAAACGGCGTTATGTGCAATAGCTAAAAATGAAAATCGGTATATCCGTGAATGGATAGAACATTACAAGAATCTTGGAATAAAACACATATATCTTTATGACAACAATGAACTCGACGGTGAGCACTTTGAAGATGTAATTGGTGACTATATCGATTCTGATTTTATAACTGTAATTGATGTGCGAGGTGTTCAAAAAGGTTTAGTATATGATAAAAATGGACTTAATTTACAGCCAAGATGTTATAAAGAATGTTACGAAAAATACGGATATTCATATGACTATATGTGTTTTTTTGATATTGACGAGTTTCTAGAATTAAAAAATGGAATAACACTATCAGATTATCTTACAAGTGAAAAAATAAAAGCATATGATACTATCCTTGTACCATGGGAAATTTATGACGATAACGGACAAATATTTTATGAAAACAGGCCTGTTCAAGAGAGGTTTACCACTGTTTCTACTATTAACAAATCACACCCGGTTAAATCAATATTGAAGACGTGTAAAAAATTATATAGTAACATAAGTGTAGATAAATCACATTTTATGCTCACTAACGGACTGTCTGTTTGTTGGTCAGATGGAACGCTAGGCCCTGATTTTACAAAACATACATGGTATAGTATGCCAGAAGAAAATTTTAAAAAGTCAGTTATTAAACTAAAACACTATAGAACGAAAAGTTTTGAAGAATTTTATATTCGCCACTATAACGAATATTGGGGAACCAAGTGCGGTAATTTTAATAGTACTTCACAGAAATATTTTTGTGTTGATGATATAATTGAAAATTATTACCATGACAACGAAAGAAACAAAGAAAAAGATACTAACATAAATAGTTTTTTACAAACAAAAAAAGGAAACGAAACTAATGATGTAACGTTTATAATACCCAATCGAGGGGGAGAACATGTTAATTATGTAATTAAAAATTTTACCAACACATTTAAAAAATATTTTAACAAAATTAATTTCATTGTAATCAATCAAGTAGATGAAACAAGTTTTAAACGTGGACAATTATTTAATATTGCTTTTAGATATGTCAATACAAAATGGTTAGGCTTGATTGATAACGATATAGTAAATTTAAATAGTTTTAACCCTATAAAAAAATATGAGGAAAATGGATGCCCAATTGCTTGTTTCGATCATATTTCACAAGTTCATTTAGAAAACAATAAGACTATTGTTGACAGCACTAGAAAAAGTATTACTGGTTTTGGTGCTTTTAATTTTATGAAAAAGGAGGATTTTGGACACATTAATGGTTTCAGTAATTTAACCTTTGGCTGGGGAGCAGAAGACAACATATTTGCAGAAAAACTTCAGATGGTAAGAATATCAAACACAATCGGGCATATCAGTCACCAACCAAGATATAACATAAATCCTATACTTTTATGCCTTAACAGAGATGTGAGACAAAAATATAGAGACAAAAAAATGAACTATAAACTTGATGGAATGGTACAAACTACTTATGATATTGCAAAAATTAATCAAACAAATAATGTACTGTTTCTCGATGTTACAAATATAGGCGTTCCAGATAATTTTAAATATAAAGAAATATTTTTAGAATTGAAAAAATATGAGGACTGTACAAATACAGCCATTCCAGGAATTAGTATTTGTGTAACGGCATACAAAGCTGAAAAATACATAAAAGAAACACTTGATTCCATATATAGGCAAACATGGTTTAAAAATCATGATAACTGGGAAATAATTATAGGTGTTGACGATTGTAAAGATACGTTGCAATATCTTCAGTTAATAAGACATGATTATGATGAACATTTACGCATATTTATGATGAGTTCTAACAAGGGTACATACGTAACAACAAATACAATTATGTGCTTAGCCAAATATGATGCTTTATTTAGATTCGATTCTGATGATATTATGTTGCCACAGTGTATAGAAACTGTAATGAACAATCTAACAGATGTTGATTTTTTGCGTTTTAATATGGAAAATTTTACTGATTTTAAATCTGATATTAATCATAAACAAGTACAAATAACATTTGGGGTGCATGTAATTAAAAAAAATATATTCTTAAAATACGGTGGTTACAAACCTTGGCCTTGTTCAGCTGACACAGAAATAATTGAACGTTTGAAAAATGTAGCGAATTTTAAAATATTAACTGATGTTTTATTAAAAAGGCGCATACATAACGATAGCCTAACTCATAAGCCTGGCCCTAACCAACTGTATGGTGGAATAGGTTCAGAACGACAGAAATATTTGAATTACTGTTATAATATGAATGTGACGTCTGAAAAAGACGCAACCATTATATGTGTTACAAATACATTTACGGAAATAGACAAAAACTATGAAATTAATGATTTTTGTACAAACAGTTATTCTAATTTGATTGTGACATTAACATCATGGAAAAAACGCATCATGAATATACCAACTGTTTTGAGTACTGTATTAAATCAAACAAAGTCTATTAACAAAATAGTACTAAATTTATCAGTAGAAGAATTCCCAAATAAAGACAATGATTTGCCTGAAAATGTTTTAAAATTTATAAAAACACATAATATTATAGAAATCAACTGGATTAATGGAAAAAACACAAAACAATGGAAGAAAATTATACCAACCATGCAGAAATATCCAAACGATTGGATAATATGTATTGATGATGATAAACTATATCCGAAAGAATTCATTGAAACACTTTGGAGTACTCATCTATTATATCCTAATAATCCAATTACATTGAATAAAACATATAAAATACATGGATGTTTGCAACATTCAGGTGTGGGTACTTTAGAATGCGCTAAATTTTATAACAATTTCGAAAATGTAGACATTGAATATATACAAAATAATACGGAGTCAAGTGATACGGTTTTTACATACCTGTTAAACCGAAATGGATATGAATTAAAACCTATATCTAGCCAATTGTTATTAACTTCTTATAATGAAATTGATCCATTGTCTGAAAAATTACACACTTGCAATGCGATAACACACAACACAACATGGGACTTGTTATCACATAGATATGGGCAAATAAATACACAAGAATATTTATCAAATAAAAGGGTTAATGTGTGCCATTCCACAATAGCACAGCCTGAATTATCAAAAAAACGTGTAAATATAGATTTGTATAATCAACATACCATGAACATCAAAAATAAACTAAAAAGAAAAACATTAAATATTTAACCATTAGTTATGACACCGTGTACTGGAAATAAAGATGCGATGGTAAGAGCTGGAGCTAGACTTGGAAAAAATGTTTCAATTATTGGTGATGTACATTATTCTAGCGAGCCATATCTTATCAAAATTGGAGATAATACAACAATATCATTTGAATGTGCATTTATAACACATGACGCAGCAACTCGCGTTATTCGTAATTTACCAGATGGAAATAAAGAAACGGTTATTTATGGAACGATAGAAGTTGGTAAAAATTGTTTCATTGGATGTAGGACAACAGTATTACCAAATGTAAAAATCGGTGATAATACTATCATTGGTGCATGTAGTTTGGTATGCTCAGACATACCTTCTGGCGTTGTAGCGGCTGGAAATCCATGTAAAGTAATATGTACATTGGATGAGTACAGGGAAAAACATAAAGACGATTTTTTATATATGGTTTCATTACCACCAGATAAGAAGAAAACATATTTAATGAAACATTTTAAGATAAATGGATAAGAACAATTTTAACATACTAATAGTACATTATAATACACCAAAGTTAACCGAGTGTTTAGTTAAAAGTATCAACAAATTTGTTGGTACCGATTGTACTATATACATATTTGATAATAGCGACAAAAAACCATTCACATATAAACAAAGTAATTTAACGATTTTGGATAATACACATGGCGAAATAATCAATTTCGACAAATGGTTAGAAAAATATCCACAGCGTTTTCAGACAAAGGCTAAAATGAACAACTTTGGTAGTGCAAAACACGCATATACAATTGAAAAATGTTTTGATTTAATCCCGGGTAATTTTGTTTTAATGGATTCTGATATTCTATTGAAACAAGACATATCAAAATTTGTTAATGACAACTATGTTTCTTGTGGTGAAATATTCAAAACAACAGTAGTAAAATCACGTGTTTTACCATTCATTTGTTATATCAATGTTGAATTATGTAAAAAATACGGTATACACTTTTTCGACGAAAAAAGAATGAATGGTTTATATACTGGTAAATATCCTGAGTCGTATGATACAGGTGCATCTTTCCTTGAAGATATAACAAATACAAAAGCACCATTTTTAAATATTAAATTAGATTCTTATATCGAACATTTTAAGGCCGGAAGTTGGCTTAGTGAATCTAATGCATTACATAAAGCAAAAAGAACAGAGGAAGAATGGCTTGAGACAAACAAAAAATACTATTTCAATTCTGACATTGTTGTATCTCTTACAACGCATGGCGAACGTGTTAAATATATTCAACCAACACTAGAATCATTATTGAAACAGACAATTAAACCATACAAAATTATAGTTGCATTGTCAGATGCTGATTATGCAAAAATTCCAAGTAATATCATTTCGTTTATGAACGAACATAAAATTGAAACAATTACTTGTGAAAAAGATTTAGGCCCACATACAAAATACTATTTTGCAATGCAAAAATATAGGAACAATCCTATTGTAACTGTTGATGACGATATTGCGTATGATAATAATCTATTGGAATTATTATTAAAAGGTTACAATAAATTTCCAAACTGTGTAAGTGCAAATAGGGTTCACAAAATTAGATACAACACAGATGGCACGCCAATTGATTATATGAAGTGGCAAATTCAATACAAAGATGAATATATGAAACCTTCATTTGATTTATTTGCTACTGGTGTTGGTGGTGTGTTATATCCGCCAAACATATTGGATATTGATGGCGTGCTCATAAAAGATATTGATAAAAGTTTCTTTGCTGATGATGTTTATTTGAAGTGGAGAGAAAACGAGTTGGGTGTACAAGTTGTTTATACTGGTAATGGTAAATCATTAAACGGTAAAGAAGTTTCAAACGCAACCGTTAAATCGACTGGTTTAGCATTGGTGAACAATTTGAAAAACCGTAATGATGCTTATATTGAACAACTTGGTTTACGCAAGACAATTGTAAAAAATAAACGCGTTATCTATACATGTATTACCGGTAACTATGAAGCATTAGTACCTCTTACAAATCGTCAAAGTGATTTTGATTATGTATGTTTTACTGACAACAGTGGATTAACATCAGATTTCTGGGAGTTGCGCCCAGTTCCACAAGAACTATTAAAATTGTCATGTGTTAAACAGCAAAGAATGATAAAAATTTGCCCGCATAGATATTTACCAGATTATGATGAATCAATATGGATTGATGGAGCAGTAGATGTGCTTTCTGATCCAAATAAATTCATTGAAAAATTCTGTTCTGATAGTAATAAATCAGTGTTTATTCGTAAGCACCCAAATAGAAACTGTATCTATACAGAGGGGCTGACATGTATAAAACTGAGAAAAGATAAAGCGGCAATTGTAAATCCACAGTTAGATAAATACAGAAAAGAGAATTTCCCTAGAAATTTTGGTTTGGCGGAAACTAATATTATATATAGGAAACACAAAAACCCATATTGTGTTAAACTAATGGATTTATGGGCTATTGAACTGTTGAATGGTTCACATAGGGATCAGTTATCATTCAATTATGCATTATGGAAAGTCGGAAGTGATGGATTTAAATACTTATATATGCGTTTGACACATAACCCATATTTCAAATGGTATACATCGCATAACAGAGGAAGGGTTGCCGCCGCTTCATCTAAAAAAAAAAAATTACAACAGTCGACAGTACCAAAATGCAACACTTCATTTGGGGTTAAAAAGGACGAAAATAAGAAAACCGTCCAGGTAAAAAAACACGTTCCAGAACAGAAAAAAGTAAAAGTTTCAGCACAAAGACATACGATTGGGCCTAAAGAAATATCACAAACTGTTGATAAACCGAAAAAAATCGAAATTAAAACTAAACCTGTTGTAAAAAAACAAGTGCAACATGAAAAGGCTATTGTATCAAAACCAGTTGTGCGTGCTAATCCAATTGTATTCAAAAAACCAACAGAATTGGTAATGAGTGGTTTGGGTAGTAAATATGTTCCATTAACAAAACCTATTGAAGCACCTAAACCAGTTGAGAAACCTAAGTCAGTTGCAATAAAAACAACACAGCCGCAAAACAAAAAGAACAAACCAGTTAATGTTATAGTGCCAAAGAATGAGAATGTGAATGAGATTAAAAAAACACAGGTTATTTTAAAACAAGGTACGCGCGTGTTGTCAAGAAGAGTTGATAATATTTCTGGAAAGAAAATGGAAAGAGTTAATAAACGAAATAGTAGCAGTAGAAGTGGTTTTTTCAGATAAACAAGTATTTATTATAAAGAATATTACGTGAGATATGGATAGTAAAAAACAAATAGTAGAAATAAAAAAAGGGAACGTCGGTTCTGGCTTATTATTAGAAAATGACGGATATATGTCATTGGATATGCCAGAAAACAAAATGCTGAAAGAATCAGTTGAGGCATTCCAGGGTGGTATGGCACATGAGTTGCCACGTCCTTTTGTTGTTTCTGCCGTATTCCAAAAATACGGTATTCAAAACGCTAACGGACGTATATATCCAGAAAAGATATTGAAAAGAGAAGTTGAGAAATATCAACAGGCAATTAAAGAAAGACGCGCTTTCGGTTGTTTAAATCACCCGGATTCAAGTGATTTGGATTTGGAAAGAATATGTCTTTTAATTACTGAACTTCATTGGGTAGGGCATACATTGGTTGGTAAAATGGAAATTCCTATTACTGAAGGTTTCCGCAGAGATGGTATTTGTTCTAATCTTGCGGATACTTTAGCACAATGGTTAATTAGTGGCTTGCGTGTTGGTGTATCAAGTAGAGCATTAGGCGGCGTACAGCAAATCGGCGGTACATTGGTTGTTGATGATACCCTTGAACTAATTTGTTGGGATGCTGTTGGACAACCATCAACTCCAGGTGCATACATTGATACAAACGACGATGCTTTAACACCATTCATTGAATCAAAAGAAGCACCTGATGGTAAACAGGTTATTAAAGAGGACAAATTTAGTAAATTCGATGGGTGGTTAAACGATTAAATACTATAAAAGAGTCGCAGGAATGTGGCTCTTTTTTGTTTTAATGTAGTATTTATATGTATATGGATAATAAAAAATTAAAAAATATAATAAAAGAAAGTATCCTAGCAGAACTTGGTGAGGATGGTAGCAAGTTTAAAGCAACTATTGAATGGGTACAAGATAGGTATAATAAAGCTAATCAAGAACTATTCAATGGGCGACTTGGCGCTTGTAATTTCAAGATTGCTGATTTAGGTGTTAGAACAAATGGAAGATTTACACTAGATACACCATCAAACTATCTTTATTACGATCCAAAAGCAAACAATCATTTATACGTTGTCCCATATATTGGTGCTAGTAGAATTTACATCAATAAAGAGAATTTTGTTAAATATTGTAATCCAACCATTTTGCTGAATTCAAATCGTTCTGCTACTGAAGAATCAAGATATACAACATTGGTTCACGAAATGTGTCATTATTATACTTACATGTTCGGGTTTGTTCCAAAGCAAGCACATGGTAGAGAATTTAGAGATATTGCATCAATCATAGCATATAGAAGTAATGGCGCAATAACAGTGCAACGGCTTGCAAGCGCAGAATAAATGGCGGGTTATGAACTTGATGCTGATGTTAAAGCAAAGGAAGCCAGGTTAGATGCTAAGAAAAAAATGAGAAGAGAAATGCAGTCAGTAGCAACAAACTATTACATTTCTCTATCTCCAAATAATACTATAAGGTTATTCAAAGTTGACAATGCTAAATTGTTATCTGAAATAGTTGAAGGTGAAACCGATAGAGGATGTGAAATGTTTCATATAACAGATGGTGTTATATCCCATGAATTATATATAAATGGATATAAAGCCGTCAGTCGTAAATATAGATTTTGGACAATACCGTTTAACAATAAACTCATACAGAAAGCATTAAACTCATCATCAACTGAGGCTATAAATTAGTAAAAGAAATTAAAACAATGAACAAAGGTTTTGAAATAAATGGTACTATGGATTTAGGACACATGAGTCCATTAGAACAACAAGAAAATGTTATGGAAAAGAAGATAAATGAACAAACGTTAAGACAAATAGTTCGTGAAAGTTTAAAAGAACTATCTAACCAAACAATTGGTAGTTATATGCGTGCAACAAAAAACCAAAGAAGGGATAGACAATATGATGCAGGCAAATGGCACGCGATAAAAACTGTTAACGACAAATATAGTTTTTGTGTCACATTGGATCTTGGCGAGGAAGTATTATTCACCTTGGGTATGGACAATGAGGAATTCTTCATTCTTGTTGATGTAGATGAACATATGGAAAATAAAGAACCATATACTTTGAAGTTAATGCCTAACAATCCAAGACGTATGTTAGATGGTACTCCAATAACTGAAACAACGGTTGGGTATGTTATTGATAACCTACGCGCAGGTGAAAGGATGAAACTTAAAGGCTTATGCCAATCCGCTATAGAATTGAATCAAGCATTAAGAGGTAAACAAGCACAAATTGCTGAATCTGTTAAAGAGAAAGCGGTAAGTAAATCACAACAACGTTTTTTCGGCATGGTTGATGCATATAAAAAAGGTGAGTTGGATAATCCTTCAAAATCTGTTAAAGATGCAGCTGATGGTATGTCAATGAAACAGGTAAAAGATTTTGCGAAAACAAAACACAAAGGTTTACCAAACCATGTAGATGAATCTGTCCTTCGTAGTATAATTAGAGAAACATTAGAACAAACATGGGCTGACAGAGAACCAAAAGATAAAATGGATAACATACGTCTTCAACGTTACCAGGGGTTAGTTGAAATCGTTGAATACTATCTAAATCAATGCGAAGCTGGAAATGGTGTTGAATTGTCTGATAAACAACGTGAGCAACTTGAAGATGCTTGTAATAAACTATGTGTGTTTGGTGAAATTGGTGAAAAGTGGGCAAATCTTGGCAGAAGTATTTTGAGTGGAGATGAAGATGTTGCAGAAGAGAAACCATTTACTGATGAAAATGTTTACACAATGGATGACTGGAGGCGTGATGGTTCACTCAAAGTACAGATAGGGCAGTTAATAGCACCTGAAGTATATTGGCAATTAAGAGATAGTGTACCGCCAATGTCAGACGGAGGTTGTTTCCAACCTGGTGAAGCATACGACCATGACTGGAGAACTGGAAAAGCACTTTATCAAACATTCACGCGCGAGGGCGATAATTATTATAGATACAAAGGATTACAGCCAGCAAGTAGGTGGGGATTAGAAGAAAGTGAATTAAAAAAAACAATAAGAGAAACAGTACAAATGCATTTAGTAAACGTACTTGGTAAATATACACAAGGAAAAACATCAAGCAAAGAGGCAAACAAGGCTATCATGGATTTAGCAAATAGTTCAAATAAAAAAAAAGTGAATGAAGATGTTGATGCTCGTACTGCCGCATATTTCGACAAAATTAGAAATGGAGAATATGAGACTTTAGAGTTTGAAGGAAAAATATTTAGTGTCCCTCCACAGTTAAAACAAATAGCACAGAAAACTGCCGACAAATTTGGGGTTAGGGTATCAACATATGTAGGAGAAGACGAAAGAAAACTTTATTATGGCTTATTAGTTGATGTTCCAGAAAATTGTGTTTTTCCAACATTATCCAATAACATTAGGTTATTTTTATTAGATTATGATATACATTATATAGGTTGGTACAAGAGAGGCATCTTTTTTTACCAGCAAATAATGAAAAAACCATACTAAAAACATTAAATAATAAAAAAAAAACACTTTTTTTTGCAAAAATATGCATTTTTTTTACATTGATGTGTATTTTTCAAAATTGCATTGTATTTATAGGTAAAGAATTTCACAAATGTTGTAATTGATATTTATTATAACAATAAACAACGGTAAATAATAATCGAAAAAAGATTAGAACAATAATATGAGTAAGAAAAACAATACGGCACAAAAATCTGCTCTTGAAATTGAACAACTTTCAAAGGCTTTGAGAGAAGGTACTGAAAAAACTTTACGTAATCTTCTCAAAGAAGCAATTGAAGACATCGTTGACAACGATGAGGAATCACAAGATGCAGAACCTATCGAAGATGATAGTTATGAGGTACAAGATGTCGAAACTGACGAAACTCCAAGTGATGCACCTGAAGAAGGTGAACCAGAGACATCTGGCGAAGGCGAGGAAGCATCTTCAGATGACGAAGGTGGAGCCGACGAATGGGGTGATTACGACGAGTTCAAGGTAGGAGATAATGAATATGATTTCACTGGCGTGGATGGAGATTTAGCTCTCAAGATTTATCAAGCACTATCAGATGACGACCAAATCAGTGTTAAGAAAGATGATGAAGGTAACATCAAGGTTAGTGATGGTGAAACTGGCGCAGGAGTAGTGATCGAACTAACACCTGAAGATGGTGGTGCAGAGAATGGCGAAGAAGGTATTTCTGATAAACTTCCTGGTGACGAAGGTGCAGAAGGTGATGCTGATGGCGACATTGACATTCAACTTGAACCAGACGCAGAAGGTGGTGCAGATGATGAAATCGAAATCGACTTAGGTGACGGTTTAGATGATGAACCATCTGATGATGAACTTAACGAAGATTTAGGTTACACTGACAGTTATCAGAAAGATGTTATGCCAGGTTTAAAAATGAACGAACCAGCAGATAAAAAAGCAACTTACAGTATGGATGATGGTGCTCCAGAAGGTAACAAAAAACCTTGGGCTGGTAAGCACACTGAAAAAGACTACAAAGAGACACATACTGATTTAGCAGAAGGTTGTGAAGGTGGTGCTTGCGAAAAAGAACTTGAGGAAGGTGCTATGAGCACATCAAGTCAATCAGTAGCAAAAGAAACACACACTCCAACATCTGAACCACGTGCTAACAACGCACGTCAAGTTGCAAAATTAGTTCACAATGGTGGTAAACAGTTAGACGAGGCAAAAGCATTAAAAATCCTTGAAGCAGCAAAGGCCATTCAAGCAGAAAATAAACAAATTAAAGCCTTAGCAGGTAAGTTAAGAAAAAGTCTTATGGAGGCTGCAACTCTTAACATGAACTATGGTAAAATTGTTACTTTGTTAGTTAACGAAAGTACTACAAAGGCTGAGAAACAATCAATCATTGAACGTTTCAATAAAGTTACCACAGTTAAAGAAGGTGCAATTCTATTTGAATCAATCAAACGTGAATTGAACGAAAGTCACAAGAGTGATGCTGCAAACGTTCTAAACGAACAAATTTCAGCAGAGTCTTCAAGACAAATCAACGAAACTACATTCTATCAAACAAGTGCTAACAACAAGAGTATTTCTTTAATGGAAAGAATGGATAACCTAGGTAGAAACTACTCAAAAGGTGGCTACAAACCAATTAACGAAAATACTAGTAAAGGGCTTGACTTAATGAATAGAATTAGTGGACTCCAAACAAAAAGACAAGTATAAAAAAGAATAATCATTAAATTAAAAAACAATAAACAATTATGCAATCACAATTCTTATTAGAAAATCATTTAGGTGAAGCAGCGCTTCAACAACAAAAACAAGCTCGCGAACTTATTAGAGAACGTTGGAGTAACCTTGGTTTTACTAGAGGTTTAGAGGGTTATATGGAAGATAACATGGCAACTCTTTTCGAAAACGAGGCTCAAATGATGCTTTCAGAATCAACTGACGCACAAAACAGTGGTTCATTCGAAACAGTTGTATTCCCATTAGTACGTCGTGTATTCTCACGTCTATTGGCTAACGACATCGTATCTGTTCAAGCAATGAACATGCCTATTGGTAAATTGTTCTTCATCCTTCCTGTTACTAGCGAAAGACAATGGGATTTCGACGACATCGCACAAGCACTTTCTGCTTTGATGAGCGGACAAACTGTAGCAGGTAAACACGTTGGTTTGATGGGTTACCAAAGAACTAACCGTAACGAATGGGACGAAAACGGTGAAGGTACAAAACAAAACCGTTATTACTTACCAGACGAAGTAGTTAAACCTACTAGCAATGTTGAACCAAAAGTAACAGAGTACTTCAAGAAATCTCTTTACGATATGTTCTATAACGATGGTTTGTTCGACCAATCAAAAGGCCAAATCCATCTAAGAGCAGGTGAATTAGAGGAAATCGACAGAATCGAATTCGACGGTTCAGAAGTTGCACACGTAAGTGGCGCTCCACGTGCATTAGCATTCGATGGTACTGTTCGTAGTATCAAAGTTAAATTATCAGGTTTCAGCCCAGTAAACGCTGGTAGACTTATCGGTCCTGACGGTAACGAAATGGACACTGAGGCTTTCTTGGCATCATTGAAAATTGTTACTAAAACTGAAATCGCAGCAGCTACAGGCGAAACAACAACAACTTCATTCAAGGAGTTAGAACCAGTTCACTTCCGCGTTGTAACACAACAATATGGCCGTGCAATGGTTCAATACGATAGCATCTGCAATGCTAAAGGCGAAATCTTACTTGAAATCGACTTAACAAAACCAACTGTACAAATGGGTAAAACTATTGACGGTTACATTGGTGTTGACGCAGACGCAATCGGTGATGTAAACGAAACATTCTTAGCAGTTTGGGCAGAATACGACAGCCTTGAACTTGAAACTGAAATCGGTGAAGTTTCATTCAAACTTACAGACGTAACAGTTTCTGTTGAGGAAAGAAAACTTCGTGCAACCTGGTCACCAGAATTAGCACAAGACGTTGCTGCATTCCACAACATCGACGCTGAAGCAGAGTTAACTGCTATCCTTTCAGAGCAAATCGCTGCTGAAATCGACCGTGAAATCCTCCGTGACTTGCGTAAAGCATCTCCATGGACAATCAAATGGGATTACAATGGCTGGCGCCGTCAAGCAGGTTTCTCAACAAACTACACTCAGAAAGACTGGAACCAAACTCTTATGACTAAGATTAACCAACTTTCTGCTCAAATCCATAAAGCAACTTTACGTGGTGGTGCAAACTTCATCGTAGTTTCTACTGAAATTTCAGCCGTTCTTAACGACTTAGAGTACTTCCATGTAACAGACGCTAACGCTGAAGCAGTTCAATATTCAATGGGTATTGAAAAAGTTGGTGCTCTTCAAGGACGTTATGAGGTATTCGTAGATCCATACAGTCCAGCACAATCATTGATTATGGGTCACAAGGGTGATAGTTTGTTAGACACTGGTTACATCTACGCTCCATATGTACCAATGCAATTAACTCCAACTATCTATAATCCATTCAACTTCGCACCAGTAAAGGGTATCATCACTCGTTACGCTAAGAAGATGGTTAACAACAGATATTATGGTTCATTGGTAGTTAATGGACTTCAAACTTGGGACATCAACGAACTCCGTTAATCTTCGGATTAGAAGTTTGTTAAATAAAATGATAAAGCATCGAGGTATCGGTGCTTTATTTTTTTGTATATGGGCAACAAAAAAACGCTATTCGGAAATAGCGTTTTAATTTTATGTGAATGTGTTTATTATGAGAATATAACAGGGAATTTATCACCAAATACCCATTGTACTGGTGTAACTGGTCCACCACCCCCGCCTTCACTATCTGACTTCAAGGCTAAAGATGCGGTATTTTGTTTTTTCTTCGTATTAGGATATTGTATTCCAGTATAAATTGTATAAATACCCGGACTATTATGTCTTCCTCTAATTTTTCCCATTTTAATATCTTTCTAATACTCGTCTTATTGTTTTTTTAGCACCAGGTGATTTGTGTACCACATGTGTTACAGGTTTTTGATTTCTTCTTGGTTGTGAACCAGAACTTGTTTTAACACCTTTATTACATGAACATCCCATAATTTTTTCAGGTTATTTAGTCTATATTATTTCTCTTATAATAAATACTTGCTACATTGCAAAAATCAATTAAAAATATCTAGGTTTTTTTGTTGATGCACCGCAGAATAGCCACATATTTGGGTTATTTTTCTTTTCAACTGTTTTATTAGTAAACATAACATCCTGAACACGTAGTTTATTTTCAACTGGAGCGTCTTCACGTTTCTCACGATTTTGTGTTTGTATAATACGACTATTAGCTCTAACCATTGCGTTAAGCATCGCCATATCACGGTTCTTTTGTTCGATTTGTTTACTAACAGAGTGTTGCATTACGAACAATCCCATCGCTAAACATGTAATGGTATCATCGTGACAACCTTCCTTGTGATCCATACCACGTGAACCTTGCACGAATACCCAAGTATCTAATTCGTTACATACACGTGAAGAACGTATCTTGAATTGATTAGTTCTAACAAGATTAGCAAATTCACTTAACATGTTGTAACGAAGTGATGTTGTGTGATAACCTGGTAATCCCTGATCCGTTACCTTTGTTGGGGTAGCATCATTTTGGTTTGTATATTTTTTCAACATTGGGTCGTCATAGTATAGGTTTTTATAACCAAGACGTTGTAGAATCATCAATGTTGCTGCACCATAACCACCAATATCTTCAACAACAATGAATGCGTTGTTATATTGTACACCATATGAATATGCTAATTCACCAACTATATCACCAGTAAGTTTACCATTATATTCAAGTACTTGTTCAACACATGGCATACCATTGTCATCAATACCATCTAAGTCGATTATTTCAAGTGCTGTAGCATCATCACTAGAACCTCTTGAGTTATCTATAGACATTAGGTATCTGTGCCCTTCATAAGGCGGTTTCCATACCCATGTATCTTCAACACCAGGGTCTTTAAGATTTGGATTTGGTTCTCTTACATTTAACTCACGTTGCATTTCAATGTATTGAGGTTCAATAACAGTTGAATCAGAACCCAAGAATGAAGCATCCAACTCTTGTGCAATCTTTTGTGGGTCGTTGTTGAACTGTTGACACATTTTTACATACCAAGGTGAACGAGGTGTCCAACCGTCTTTTATTCGTTTCTCCCATTTCTCTTCGTTATATTCGATAGTTCCAGTATCATCAAGTGTCGGTTCTTTCTCAATATCATAATCACCAGTTGTATCATTCTTTTTGAGCCATTCCAGGTGTTTATTATAACGAGGGTCTTGATACCAGTGCATCTCAACCAATTCAAAACCATTCCAATCACGAGTTCCTTTTAATTTAGCACGTTTACAGGTTTCGTAGTACAACTGATCTTTACCGTTTGGTGTACTAATGAACAAACAACGTCCCTTTGTCGCACTAATTGTAGGAAGGGCGGCAGTATAAACGTCTTTTGCATTTTCAATGAAGGCTACCTCATCGAAAACTAGGAAGTGTACAGTCAAACCACGAGATGCTTGTATATCTGATGAACGAGCATAAATTTTACAGCCGTTCTTCAAGAACATCTCTTTTTGATTTCGTTTATCGAAAATCACATTATCGTTTGCTGGTGGTTTTGAAATATCATATCCAGCGTTAATAAACTCTTCTGTGTGTCCCCACATCCATAATGGTATTTGCATTAAGAAGTCGTAAACTTTTAAGAACATTTGTTGTGCAATTTCCAATGTATTACCAATAATAAGCGTGTTTTTTGGTGAACCATCATCTGCCATTACAGCTTCACAGCATGTATAAGCAGCAGCAACTGTTGAAATACCGCTCTGACGGCTCTTTGTTGTTACAACTGAGTGTTGTCCATCACCAAGTGCTTTGCATAATAATTGTTGACGAGGGAAAAGCCCAAAATCAACTTCTTTACCTTGTGTGCCATCGTATGTTTTTAGATAATGCGTAATCATATAGATGCGGCTTTTATCAATATAACATTTGATATATTCTTCAGAAAGTGTTTGTGCGTCTAACATAATTTTTTCATTTTTGTAAATTTGTTATTATTCCCTTCATATTTCACTATGAAGTAATAAATACCCCTTTATTATAAAATATCACAATATAAATGAAAAAAACCATATTTTTCTCTATAAAAGTGTGTATTTTTACATGTTTTTAGGCGTTTCAAGGTATTTATTGTTAAGAATTAGTATTTATAAACACTATGTTAACAGAGAAATTAAAGAAACATATAACAGATTTAATATATAACTTATTATCTGAAGGTATTCAGGATGCGAGTGATGAAGAATTACTTGCAAAAATAACTTCAGGTGAAAAAGTTTTCCACCGCCCAAAAGACGCTTATGGTTCTGACCCGTTGGCTACCATAAAAAGTTTGTTCAGACGTGGTTTCTCGCGTGAATATACAGGTAGTAACGGTGGGAATATGTATGGTACAGGCGTTTATAACGTTTACAATTTGAGAAGTAGTAATGAAAAAGCGCGTGGATATGGTAGATACATATTACAATCATACGTAGTAGATGGTTATAAGAACTTCTTAATATTCAATAGCGACATCGCTAAAAAATATTACGGAGAAAACTGGTGGATTGGTAATCAAATTAAATTGTTAATGCCACCACAAATGGCGAGTAGAGTGTTACGAATGGTTGGGCATAATTTGTATATGAACGATTTCAAATCACTCGATAAAAAAACTGCATCTATTGCTTATCAGATTTTCTCAATTGTTGGTGAATCTGGTATGAGGCAAACAAAAATACGTGGCATTATATATGACGGTGGACATGATGGTTCATGTGCGTTCGTTAGGGATTTTAGTGATGTTTGCCCTTATGCTTATAGTGACGATAACGGTAAAACCTGGAAAAAAGGTATAACAAGAGAATTGATGCAACATGTGATGGGTAACATTGATACGGAATTTGAATTGAAAAACAGAATTGACTCTGCTGGCAATCGTAAATTCGATGATGTTGCGAAGAAATCAATTAACGGTTTTGCTATTGTTTACAAACATAACAAAGTTAATTATTATTCTGTTGAGACACGTAGTTTAATATCAAACGTTTGGTTTGATGAGGGTATGAACTTTGATGAAGATGGATACGCTGAAGTGGTTTACCAAGGCTCTCCATTGTGTGTTCACAATGATGGTGGCGGTGAGTATTCAATCACTGACATGGACGGCGCATACTTATGCAAAATAAGTGATTTAGAAATGTAAGAAATAAATATATGCAAGAGGCTTTTAGATTTAATAACGCACAAGCAAGAAACGACTACTTCCGTAAACAAGCTGGAGGTGATGCTGCATCTGAAAATAAACCAGATGAGTTAGGACGTTTAAAAATATCATACAGTGAAGGTACTGTACCAGTTGTTGCTGGCGGTAAAGTTACACAATTACCTGTACACAATATCTTTCTTTATAATTTACAACCAAATGATGTACAAGAAATTATACGTGAATTAACAGCACAAAAGAAAGAAACCAGAACACAAAATGCTTTTGTTCCTAGAAGAAACGTAAGGGATTGTGTACAAATCCGTGTTGGTGAAAACGATATGGAACAATGGTTGCAAACTGGTATGCATGTAGTTCAAAACATTCTACGCCAATCAGGTGTTTATGATGAACAAGAAATCAATGACATGCCGGGTTACATTTCAAACGTTGCTGTTAGTAAGGCACAAATGAGACAAGAATATCAAAATGCTGAAAATAAAGCAATTGATGTATGGTTGGCATATTTAAAAGATATTAACAACCCTGAAGTTGTTTCTAAATTACAGGCTTATCAACGTGTATATCGTTATTTAGATGTTCAATATGGACATGTAAAAAGTGCAAAGAATGTTGCTGCTATTTTAGCAACAGATTCTAATGCAACATTTATTTTAACAGCCGCAGAATGGAGAGATTTCAACAGATACGTTAAACCGAACGCTAAACGTTTCTATGTATTAGTCCCATTGATTGATAACGTTGATAAAAGTAAATTGGATGCGGTAATTGATAAATGTGGATGGGGCGGCACAGCATATTGTGATTTACCATTCCAAGTTCAACAGTTAGTTGATATGAAATGTCAGGAATTAGATATTGCTCCCCCATTTGCACATTACATTGAATTTGATATTTCAGACACTGAAGTTATTCCTGGAAAAGAGGATATATTCAATACACAAATTGGTTTAGCAAATAACTTGACTGGAGAATTAAACGACAAAGCCAAAGAAGATTACGCTAAAAAACACGGTAATGAGGATATGCCTGAGGATCAGGAAATGATGCAAAGAACGAAACAAGCAGCAGAATTTATTGTAAACTTCTGTCAAAAACAACATATTCCTTTCAAATATAATGAAACTGATAGCCCATCTACAATTTTAGTTAATGGCTTAGTGGCTTATTATAAATCAGTTGCTGAAGCAGATGCTAACATTGATAAAGATACAAACAAAGAGATATTTGCAAAGAACGCAACATTGTTTACATTGATTATAACTAATTTAGCGTTAGATAAAATTTCAAACTTCGGACATCCGGTTGAATATACAAAACAAGAGGCTGCTGAATTCCTAAAAAGTGTTACATATGTATTGAATAGATTAGAGCCAGCACTTGCTCTTCAACCACAGGCTGTTGAGGTTAATGAATCCGCAATGCCAAAATCAATACGAAGTAAAGATGAAATTTTACAGCAGTTCCGCAAATTCTGTAAACAAATTGGTATAAGAATTATATAAAAAACAATATAAAGATATGGCAGTAACAGAAGAAGTTGCAACATTATTCAGACGTTTTAAAAGTGAAATGGGTGCCCCAATCCTTGAAGTTGAATTAACCGACGAACAATTATGTGATTTATTAGCGATGGCTGTTGAAGACTACGCTGAAAAGGTACAAAACTGGGTTATTGAAACTAACTGGGCTAACTTTTCAAATAAGAATTTGTCAAATATGGATTTGGCATATGCTTTGTCTGTGCGTACTTTCGATATGACAAGGGACTTTAGTTACTGGTTTTCAAAAGAAGCGGGACTACAACAAAGAGGTCCTTGGGAATTAAAGAAAGATTACATTACTATTGAACAAGGCAAACAAAATTATATCATACCAGCAGGTAGAGAGATAAACAGTGTTATGTGGTGTAACCCAAGCACATCTCAGGCGGCATTATATGCAAACTACGGCGGATTAGATATGTTAGGTTTTGCTGGTGGTTATGGACAAGCTGGTGGTGGCTCATTCGGACCAATTGGTGGTTTCTATATTGCACAAAGTTATGATATTGCGTATATGGCAACTGACTTACAATACAAAAACAGATTACTTAGGGGTGATTTAACCTACAAAGTAACTGCGGGTCCTGAAGGTACAAGAATACTACACTTGTATTCAACACCGGGTTCAAAACTAACGTTTGGTAATACGTATAATCCTATGGGTGGTATTAGTCTTGTAGGTTGTGAAGTTTGGTATACATATTACGATACAAACGGTGATGCTGATGAATGTAGACGCCAAAATCCGGATGTTATTATATCTCCAGACCAGGTGCCTTTGAATAAAATGGAATTGGCATACATGAATGAACCTACTAAAGTCACAGTTCGTAAGATATTCTTTGCAAAGGCTAAACGCGCTTTGGCTAATGTACGTGGTAAATTTAGTGGCGTTATTAAGATACATGATGCAGAGGCTAATCTTGATTATATGATGTTAATGAATCAAGCCGATAAAGAGTATGATGCTGTAATGAAAGAACTTGAAGAGAGACTTGATAGAATGGCGCCATGGAACATGTTGGCAAAACAAGCAGAGATGGTGGAAAACACAAAGAAAGTTTTGAGTGGAACACCAATGAAAATGAAAGCAATATAATCTTTTAAGATTAAACAAGTATTTATTAGTAAGAAAATAATAAGAAACAAAACACGTGTTATAATTATGGCAAAAGAAGTTATTAAACTAAAAGAATCAGAATTAAGACAAATGGTTAGTGAGGTAATTCGCGAATCACTCGATGAAGGTTTCTGGAACCAAACAAAAAGCGCGGCAGGTACATTATTCGGAAAAGGAAACGGCAACCTTAAAACCAGACTTAGTGGCGCTAGAAAAAACTGGAGTTCACAAGGTGAATTAGATGATATTAACGGTTTACGTGCTCAATTAACAAAGTTGTTAGATGACCGTAAAATCACTCCAGAAACAACAGTTGGACAATTAGTTGGTGGTAAATACAACAACAACAAATTTGGTACAATGTCAGGTATTGCAGCAAACAGACAAGCGCAAATCAAGCGTAGAGGTGGACAAAGTTACGAAGAAGAATAATTTATCTATCTATTAACCATAAAACTACTCTTTCCCACATTTTGGGGAAGAGTTTTTTATTTATGTATTCAAACTTTGGATGTACCTCTATTTTTAATCCATAATCTTTCAATAAACGTCTACAGTGTTTTCTGAAATGTCTGCCATGCCCTAAAACACCATCAATACGTACACCTTCAATAGTTCTAACATACATGTGTATCATTTCATGTACTAATATTAAACGAAGAGTTTCATCAGTCCATCTTACACATCTTCCAATTCTGATTATACTGTATAAATTACCTTTACTATCACGTTGAGGTGTGTATGAACCGTAATCGCTGTTATTGACACCAATTATATAAAAACGGCATTTATCAAGTTTACCACAAAAGTATTGCTTGTTATAAATGTCGAAGCGTCTCTTCAGTTCATCTTTAGTTAATGTAATATATTCTTGTTTGTCCGCCATATCAAATTTTTTTGCAAAGATAATAATAATTTTTCAAATAACCAAAATCATGTGCGCCTTTTATTGACTTTTCGGGAAAATAGTATAGTTTTTAAGTAAAGGAAGTATTTATTATTAAGAAAAATAATGCATTTAGAATATGGCACAAACTACAGATACAAGAACAAGTTTTCAAAAGTTAACTGATGTAATTATTGGTTTGAATACCAACTCAAAACCATCAGTAACAACACAGAGCGTTACTTACAATATGACGCCTGGTAATGCCGTTCTATACACGTTCGACAATAAACATGACAGAGACACTAAATTAGCGTACTTAAAACATCAACGTTTATTATCTTATCAATGGAAAAAGAGTGGCTACGAGACATCTATGGAACAATTACCTGGCGCTCAACAAGTAAAGGTAATGTACCGCGATGCTGATTTAATGGCACAATGGCCTGAAATTGCTAGAGCACTTGAGATTATTTCAGAAGAATCAACAACAATTAAAAAAGGTAAAATGTTGAACATTTACTCTAAGTCACCACGTATTAAATCAATTCTTGAGGACTTATTTGTAAATCGTTTGAACATTCATACAATTCTGCCTGAAATCTTTTTCGACACATGTAAATATGGTAACGATTTCCGTTTATTGAACATTAACGGAGAAGAAGGCGTATTGGGTTGGAGAAAGTTACCTACTCACCAAATGAGACGTTTAGAGAATGGTTTACAAAACATTTATGGTGGCGCAACAATTAACGCTAATCTATATAATTTAAAACCAGATGAAACAAAATTCGTTTGGGAAGGACATAATGAGCAAATACCATTCTTAAACTGGCAGGTTGCTCACTTCAGATTGATACGTGACTCTATTTTCTTACCTTATGGTGTAAGTGTTATGAACTCAGCAAGACGTTTCTGGCGTATTCTAAGTATGATGGAAGATGCTATGTTACTTCATAGAGTTGAAAAGAGTATTGAACGTCGTATCTATAAAGTTAATGTAGGTGCAATGGATCAGGATGACGTTTCAACATTCTTAGATGAATTTGCTAATACATTCAAGCGTGCTCCTATTGTCGACCCAAAAACTGGACAAATTGATTTAAGAAAAAACTTCCTAGATGTTAACGCTGATTATTTCATTCCTGTAAGAGATGGGCAGGATCCTACTAACATTGAAGTATTACAAGGTTTGAATAGTCAACTTCAAATGGAAGATGTACAGTACATGCAGAACAAATTATTGACTGCAATGGGCGTACCTAAAAACTTCTTAAACTATCAAGATTCAACAGGTAAACAACAAAACTTATCAATACAAGATATTCGTTTCTGCCGTTCAGTTAACTATTATCAACAAGTTATCTTAATGGAGTTGAATAAAATTGCAATTATTCACTTGTATTTGTTAGGCTTCTATGAAGATTTAACAAACTTCACATTGTCACTTAACAACCCATCAAATCAAATTGAAATGATGGAGTTGGATAACATGGCAAAACGTTTAACAAATGCTGCTACAGCATTGGCTGAACAAGGTGGTGGTATTCCTTTAATGTCATGGCACCAAGTGCAAAAAGAAATTATGGGTAGAACTGATGCTGAAATAGCTACTACACTTGATGAAATCAGATTAGAAAAGGCTATTGCTGCTGAGTTAATGTTGACAAGTCAAATTATTAAGAAGACAAATATCTTTGATAAAGTTGATAGAATCTATGGTGAGCCTGGAGCACAATACGATTTCAGTGCATTGCAACCTGACGGTGGTGGTGCATTAGGAGGCGGCGGAGGCGCTGCACCACCACTTGGTGGAGGCGGCTTCGGAGATGATTTAGGCGATTTAGGAGCACCAGGCGGTGAAGATATGGGTGATTTAGGCGGTGAAGAAGGAATGTCTGATTTGGGTGATGTTGCTGAAACAGACAACACACAAGAAAATCTCATGGAAACCGTTAAAAAACGTGGTGGAAGAATATTCGTAAACGAGCGTTTGAATAGAATGGTGGACGATTACATAAAGAAATTAGTCGAAGCAGAAGATGGTGGAACAATTAAACCTGGCGGTTTAAACCATAATTTTATTGTTAATGAAGGTTTTAAAACCACTATCGACGAATTAGAGAAATTCAGCAAAAACAGAAGCGAATTGGATGATTTATTAGACTAAAGAAGTATTTATAGTTAAAGAATTATTGAATATGAAACAAATAGATATAAATAAAAGCAAAGATTTAATCGCTCTCAAAGAGAGTTTAAACAATGTCATAGATAAAAAAATCGCACAACAACGTTTATCTGAAAAACTTAACGAAATGAAAAATTTATCTTTCGGCGAGTATAAATCATTGTATGATGACATTATCAATGATTTGAGTGATATTAACCTTAATGAGAGTATGAAGAGTCTTGCTTCATATGTTAAATTGCTTAAAGAGAACAAGGCGATTAGAAGCGTATATAAAATTATCGACCATGTTGGCTTAGATACCACATCTGATCCAACCATTACAGCATATGCATGGGCAACTATCTTGGAGAGTGTTGATAAGAAACAACTAAAAGAAGGTGAACAAAAAATGTATAACATATACAAACGCGCTTGCGGTATGGTTAATAATGTTACACCTGAACGCATTGATAACATATTAGCAGAATCCAAGTCAGTGAACGACGCTGTAAAATATCTTACACATCACAGCAATAGTTCAAATATCAATAAATTGAATGAGCGTGTGAATAGTATCAACGTTTTGAGTAACCTTATAAAAGAAAACGCCACAATTGAAAAACCACAAATAGAAGTTAACAAAGAAAATTCTGATTTAATTTCAGAATTAAATAATGTTTTTGTTAATGAATATACTGAATGGGAAAACAAGGTACTAAAAGATTTGTCAGTTTGTTATGCTTCTGGCGGTGATACAAGAGAATTGTTTGAACAATATAAAACAAGTTGCATTGAAGCTATTGATTCTATTGATGATGAGGATTTAACAACGAAGTCAAGACTTCATGGTATGAAGCAACAGTTAATGGAAAAAGAATATAATAAAGAAACATTACAAGAGGATTTATTTAAACTCGCTGAATTAAAAGAAACTATCTTGGGTGAATAATGAAAAAGGTTTTACTAACAGAGTCACAGATAAGACTAATCAATGAAGAAATAGATAGAAATGATTCTATTCAAAAATTGATTTTTGCTGAACCATCTGAAATTGAATTTGAGGAGGATGACAGTGTTGTACCTGCTGGCGTCCCTGTTAGTCGTGGTTATTGCCGTTTAATACCAATTATCGACGGTAAAAAAATAGATGAGAAATACGTAAAATTCACTGCTGAAGAAATCCGCGTAAAAAATCATGCTATTTATCAACTACACATATACGTAGATTACAATATTAGACGTCTTGGTATTGCTGAAAAACTTTATACGGCATTTATATTGCAAGGCTACCCAGCGTGTTCATTATATTGTAATCGCGCATCATCATTCTACAGAGACAATGGCAGTGAAATAAAATCTGACGAGGCAATTGATAATTTGTGGAATAAATTGGCACAGAATCCGCAAATATCTGTAAAACCCATGAAATATAACGGAGAACAAATTGGTGTGATTGGATTACGCAAATGAAAAAGGTTTATTTAACAGAACAGCAGTTCAATTATATTCTTGAACAACAAATGTTGAATGAGGGTATAATGAAATATTTATACCAACGTTTCTTCGGTAAATGTCAAAATACTGGTGAATTAGTACAACGAGTGTTTTACTGGATTGGCGCTGGTATTATAAGTTTTGCAATTGCTGTTGATATAATACAAAACGGTAGAGATACTGGTGTTTTATCAAATCAAGACGCTATTGAAGTTATTGATGCAATTGCACAAAAAGCCCCAGTCGAAGAATGGAAACCAATTTGTAACGACGCCGTTGTTACAGTATACAATGCAAAACCAGAACAATGTAACAAAGATGTAGAACATACAGCATCAATGTTTAACTTAAATCTTGATAGCGTTGGTGGACATAGAATTGTAGCACTTGAAAGAAGTTTTATGAAAGAATTTGGTTTGAAATTCGGTGATGTAATTAAAATTGTTGGAACGCATAAAGGTTTACAGGATGGTGTATATCAAATACAAGATGTGATGAACAAAAGATTTGCTGGACAGCACAAAATTGATGTACTGGTTCCAGATAGTATAACTCACGGAGGAACATGGCCTGAACAATATGCAACAATATATGTGCTCAATGATAAAAACAATACACAGCAATATTTGGATTTAATGGCTCCAGAATACAAAAGATGATAAATTATACTAAATAATATAGAAAGTCGTTAGAAATGGCTAAAAACAGGCAATAAATAAACGTTAATAAATAATAAAGCATATGAAAGTAAAAGTATCAAAAGAAGAATTAAGAGAATGCGTAGAAGGCGCTATGTTACGTCTTGTTAAAGAAGGTAAATCTTTACGTAAATTCAAAGATAACGAAGATAAATTCGGCGGCAAGCAACCAAAGCACGGTAAATTAGATGGTAGAAAACCAGGTGATAGAAAACCAAAAGGTGGCGCCAACAGTAAACGCTGGGAAAATTATGAAGATTAAGTAGGAAAAACTACATACCCCCACTTGACTTTTCGAAAAAATTAGCTATATTAGGGATATAGTTAATTTTTTTTTATTATGGAAGAACAAAAGAGAAAAAGGTTGACAAGTGAAAAGTCACTTCAACACGACACGTTTAAGTTAAAACTAGGTACAACAGACAAGACTAATCCATTGGTTGTATACCTTGAAGGTGGTGTTTTTATTACACCTAATGAAGAAAAAGATAGTTATGTAAATGACGTAAAGGCAATTAAATATGGTTTAAAGAAAACAATCCGAGAGAATCTTTCTAACAATAATTTCTTTGTTAATGATTATATTTTGGAATTTCAGATTGCCGACAAGGGAATAAAAACGAATAAAAAGAGTTTTCTAACGTTCGATTTGATGTTGAAACAGCCAGCAGGTAGAATTTTAAAACTGAATGATGTGAAGAAACATACCGAGCAAAATATATACGAAATAGTTAATTCATTGGAGCAAAACATCGTGGAACACAACTTTTCTTTGTCAAAAACGAAGAAATAAGAGTATTTATAGTAAATAAATATGCTAGAATATGATTGATAACTTTTTCATAAAGAAAGATGCTACGCTTCCAACACTACGTTTGGAATTAGTATTAGATGGTAAATATGATTTCTTGAAAATATCACATTTTAACAACGCAATACAAAACGCGAATGTAACATTTTCAATGACAGATGAACACGATGTATTAAAAATTGCTGATGCACCATGTAGATTAGTACTTGTGGATCAGGATACTTGTGATGAGAAATACATCATCGAGTATCTTTGGAAACCAAGAGATACTAAAAAAACTGGGCATTTTACTGGTAAGATTAAGATTGAGTTTATGAGTGATATATATCAGGCTGGAGAGACGTACGAAGAAGGTACATACATCGGCCCAATATATGAGAAACTTGATATATTTGTTACTGATTAACTAATTCACTGATCTCCTTTCTTCGGTAAGGTATTCCGGCTTTAGTTACATAATCGAACAAATTATCTAAATCTTTCTTATTGGAATCAAAATAGATGATGGCATCTGCTTCGGCTATCATATCTCTATTGCGAACAGCAAGCGCTGAGGTTCCGTGTTTACGCCAATCACAAGTAAACGTTTTAGTTTCGATACCAAAAGTTGATGCAAATTTATCAACATAAGAGTCACCAACAGTTAAAATTCTTATACGCTCACCGCTTTTGGCTTTATCACGAAGATAATAAGCACACTCCTTTTGAAAGATTTCGTAATCTGGTATATTTTCGCCACCAATTATGATAACATTAAACATAAACTATTATTGCTTTAAAAATTATTACTCTAAATTTGAGTTAAATATACACAAAATATATGGAACAAATATTTACAATACCTGAAGGTTTTGAGATTAAAAAAATAAGCGACAACCAATTTAGTATAGTTGAGAAAGATGAAACTAAAGATAGCGCTAATACCAAAGGTAATTTACAAGAAATTCACGACAAACAAATGCATGATGCTGTTAAGCGCCATGAAAACAGTTTTTTCAGACAAATAACCGAAGACAGAAATGACTATGATTTCGGTTACTATAACCCTATGCCGAAACCTTATGATAGAGAGTTGATGGAGAGTAAGGACAGGGATGCATTATTTGATGCTCGTTTTGCTAATCCATACAATGTAGATGGCGATTTGGATTATTCAATGATTCAAAGAACTAATAACCGTTTACATGATATGTATGCTAATGGGCAGATTAAGAAACTAAACGAGGAAGAAATGAAACTACTTAGGTTCTGTCATGGTATTGATGTTAAGAAATTCATCAAAGAAGAGTTTGAAAGAAATCCTATTATTATCAAGAGAGATGAAAATGGTTACATCTATGCTGAAACACCTAATAGGAAACAACCAGACAATGATAGCAAACCGCCAAAACCAAGTATTTACGATATAAATCTATAAAAAAAAATGGAGGAGCCTACTAATAATGTAAGGCTCCCTTTTTTATACATAAGTTCTGACCGTACAGTCGTACGATTTTACCTTTTACACCAATAAATACTTTTAGAAAAAACAAAAAATACACAAGTTCCAGAATAATTTACAAAAATTTTATTTAGGTATATAAATGAAAAATAACAGGTATTTATTGTTAAGAAATAGTGTATATAATTATGATAACAAGAACGTTTTTAGATAAAACAACAACAATTAAAAGAGGTACGTTAGATAACTTTGGTTTACATCCAATTTCATTTATTGGATATGGCTCTGGCATCTATCGTTCTTTAATTCATTTTGATGTTGAGAATATCAAAAGATTGATTGAAGATAAAACATATGCTGACATTAGTAAAGTTACACACCATTTGATAATGAAAAATTGTGGATCAGTTGATACGCATGGTTTCTTTACAAAGGATGCGGCTCCAGAAATGCCAGGTATTAAAGAACGCGCTACATCATTTGATGTTATTTTGTTTAAAGTTAATAAACATTGGGATGAAGGTGTTGGTTTCGATAATATCAACGATTTTTGGGATACTGGTAAAGGCGTTGTATCAACTGACGGTGCAACATGGTATAACGCAACAACCGATACACAATGGGATGATGAAGGTATCTACCCATTAGATTTCATTGAATATGAATATGAAAAATACTTATGGTTAAAAGAACATCCAGATTATAGTGGTTCTACTTCAGGTGATACGAGTGGTATTACTGAAACTATAATTGTTGGAGCACAACATTTCGACCATGGCAACGAGAATTTAGATGTTGATATTACTGATTATGTAAATAGTTTGATTTACGGTGAAGAAAACTATGGTTTATGTTTGGCATTTATTCCAGACTTGGAAGCAACAAACAGGAAAATGACAGAATACGTTGGGTTCTTTAATAATAAGACAAATACCGTATTTGAACCTGTCGTTGAAACACGCTACAATTGTAAGATTTCAGATGATAGAATGACTTTCTATTTGGGAAAAAACAATAAACTATATTTGTATTCTTATATTGGTGGAAAACTTGAGAATTTAGACAACATACCTGAATGTGTTGTTGATGATTATACTTTACCTGTCGAACAAGAGAGTAAAGGTATATATGCTGCATATATTAACTTATCATCAAAAGATTACAAGAAAGATATGATTGTATATGATACGTGGAGTAAACTATCTTATAATGGAGAAGAACTAGATGATGTGGAACTTGAATTTGTTACGAAGCCAAAAGAAAATTTCTTCTCAGTATCAAGCGAAGTTTCAAAACCAAGAATATTGAATCCATTGATTTCTGGTATCAACGCAAATGAACAGTTAAATCGTGGCGAACAACGTGTAATAAAATTGTATTTCAGAGAACCATACACTGGTAAGGATTACAATTTGGTTGATAATTGTCAATATCGTATCTACGTAAAAGATGGTGAGAGAGAAGTTACTATTGTTGATTGGGATGAAATTAACAAAATGAACACATGTAATTTGTTTACAATTAAAACAGATGAATTTGTGCCAGCAGATTATCATGTTGATGTACGCGCACAATTTGGTGGCAGCATCAAGATATATAAAGATGAATTAAATTTCACTATCGTAAGTGATGTAAAGGAGATAAAATTATGAGAAAAATTATATTAACAGAAGGGCAATTAAAATATATTCTCAATAGCGGTTCAAAAACTCCTTTAAATGAACACGTAAATGAGATTTATAATGTTAATGCTGGTATTAAATTGATTGATGCACAGTGGGAAAGTCCAGATGATTTCTGGTATATCTATATCACTCAAAGAAAAAAGGATAATAGAGACACTTTTGTGAAGAACCATAACGCTAGCGGTAGTAAAACTTTTGGGGATAATTATATTGCATATGGTATAGTTCAAGGTAATACGAAAGAAGAAGCCATTGAATGTTTGAAAAACATTAAAATGAACATCAACAGAGAATATTACAATAAAATTTCAAACAAAGGGAACACCGTAACATCTGTTGAGTCTACATCATTCCCAATTCAAGCAATTGTAATGTTATGTAATAGATTTAACGCAAGATGCTACATGGCAGTAAACAAACGTTCTATGTCAGAAACTACAGGTTATGCTGATTCATTGAAACGTAGAGGTATGGAAAGAGGAAGAGAATTCCAATTCGCTGCTGGTAGAAAAATGGTAAATAACGACCCAACAAGTGACTGGAAGAAGAAACGTCCATATGGTTTAATTGATTGCGACATAGACGACCCACAAGCACAAAAAGAATTAGAAACTTTATTAGCACAAAACAATATACCTATTTTCGATAAATATCCATCACATGATGGTATGCACTACGTTCTAAATAGTAGAGATGCTGAACGTCTTGATTTTACGAGATTTGACACAGTATATAGGAAAGGAAATGCGGCACCAGGGCGAAGAAATAGCGACCCAATGGTACTATTCAAAGGTGACGCTTGTATTCTACTATATTCGGCTTGCGGATATTAAAAAAAAGCACTGATTGGTTTCAGTGCTTTTTTAATTTATACGTACGTTCTTACTTAACAATTTATCATACAATCCGTTGAATGTGTTACCAACCATTTCAACTTTTACACCATTTGTTTTTGTCAAGTAATCGTTTGCTTGATTTTGGTTTTTCTTCTCTCTTGTTCCTCTACCAAACTTCAAATCTAATGCTTTTGCATAATCATCTTCAACAGGGGTATCATTATTGTAATTATGAGTATGTGATTTGAACATTTGTAAGAACGCCATTAAGAAATCTACTAATGTGTCGCCGTAAGGTAATACATGTGCTTCATTTATGATTTTCTGTAAATTTTCATCAGTAATTTGTTCATCAGTATTAACAAGTTCATTCCCACCAAACAAAGGATCCTTTGATTTATGTGATAACAATGCGATTTCATCTGCAACGATTGTTGCTGTAGACATTGAATCTGGCGTTCTTGGTTGTAAGGTGTTAGTTAATGGTGTTTCGTGATATTTTAACTTAATAAAGGCTGGATTTTTCTTATTAAACTCAATGTTACTACTATCCGAATTACCACGTACTGGTGTCAATAATCGTGAACCACATCTAATACGAACATCATTATCACTTAGAACAACATCTGCATTTCGTCTACTGTAAATCGCAACTTCATCTGGTTTCGCAAGTGCGCCAGCAGCAGTTGCATCCTGAGCAACGCTTTGCTTTGGTTTCGCGATACTTCTCTTTAATAAAGCAGTCGCACCGAATTGGCTGTCATCATAATGCATATCTTGTGGTTGTGAAATAATTGGGCCTATATAGTATCTTTGTGTCGCTTGTATTCCATCAACTGCACATATTACTAATACAGACTCTCCAACCTTTGGTTTAACGTGTAGGTGTTTTGGTAATAGAGGGAATGCATAATCCACTTCCTCATTTTTTTTCCATAAATCACTTGGCTTTAAACGTACCTTAATTCTATCACCACCTTGTGGGTCTTCAATATCTATAACTTCACCAATATAAATCATAATTAACCAACAATTCCATCGCCGTGTGCGGCGTTTATATTAAAACCTGTTATTTGTACTGGTCCACCAGCATTTGAACCAGTTCCAGTAATTTGTATACCACCGATAGGTATACCTATTTGTACACGAGCATCCATTTTTAATGCTTTAACCATTTCCTCAACACGAATACGTTCCATAGCCTCTGATACATTTGCGCTACCATCTGCTGCTGGGCCGAATGGAGCACCAGCCTCGCTTTGTCTACGTATAATGTTAGATGCAATAATCATTGCAGACAAACCAGGTCGTTGAACGGCACTACATACCAACAGAATTGCTGGTATATATGTCAGTGGTACTCTACAATACTGTATTGCTTTTTCAATACCATCACAAATTTTTTGTATTCCGTACATATCTATCTATTTCTTTTTATTAACATGGTAATTCTGGTTCTGTTTGTTCCTTCTCACCACCAGTATTAGCAATAATATCAGCGTAATTAACATTATCTATTTGAGTATTTAGAGCATCACCACCACCAAATCTCAATAATGGGATACAGTTCAAGATTAAGTTTTGTATCAATTCTTTATAGTACTTAATTGTTTCTAGTGCTAATTTACTGATTAACAATTCCAATAGTGGTTTTAATTGTTGCATCATAAAATTATACAACTCTTTAACAATAATATCTTTTACACTTTCAATAATATTTGTTATTAAATTATCAAAGTGTTTCAAGAAATTCTCCCAGTCATTTAAATCACCAACATCACCCAATATTTGTGAGTTAATTGCGAATAAGATACCAACTTTAGGGCTTAACACTTGTAGAACTATTTGAACCACTGTTTGTTTAACGAAATCCATTATGAAATCAGCACCAATTTTGTGGTTCATTATGATTTCAACACCACCAGTAATGCCAGAAGTACCTTGTGCTTGGTATGCAGTTGTTTCTATTACACGTTTTAATAGTGCTGATTGCCCAACCTTTTCTGGATTATCACCAATTGCACCGAGTGCATCATAAATATCATCATATTTGTCATTTTTTGGTGACGTTGGGTCTAAATAAGAACCAGTATATGATTGCGTTACTTCATCAATCATTTGTTGATATGCTGAGTTATCAAATTTATAGTAACAATCATCAGCAACCTCTGTGTCTGATTGAACCATTATCTTCTCAACAATATCTTCAACTTTTTTCTGTGCTTGTTTTTGTTCGATTGAGAATGAGTAGGAGAATGATGATGCTAAACCAAGTAGTGAATTAACAATGTTTGCTAACAATGTTTTGGTATCAAACAATTTCAAACTATATATGTAGTCATAGTTAAACTCAAATATAGTTTTGTTAATTGCAAATTCGTGATACTCTCCTCCTCCAACTGGTGTCTTAAATTTTCGTGTTCTATAATATCTATCAGCGTTCAACCATACATTTAGTACATTCGCATATGCTTGGCTGCTACCTTTTTCGGTATATTGGCAAATAATATATTGTTCTTTTTCGCAAACTGTAGTACCATTAACTTTGATTGGTACTCTTGGTTTATTTGCGTCTGGATATTGAAGTGTCTCAAAGAATTTAGCCTCCGCACCAGAAACATCTTTGTATTTTTTATACGCTTTATTTCTGTTATCCCAAGTGTTTTTTTGCCTCTCGGTATTGTTGCCAATGTTACCCTTATTTATTACGTACCACAAAAACGCATTAAAGTCACGAGATTTGTATAAATCATTTGGTATGTAATGCGGTCCTTCAACTGGTATATTATCAACATTTGTTGTAATTGTTTTTGGGTCGTAAGCATCAAAGTAAAACACACCACCTTTCTTATTTGACGGACAGTTAGCCAATAATCCAAACAAGTCAATTGATTGAATATTTATTTCGATTTTATTTTTCCTTGTTGGATCGGATGGTAATGGAAAATCAGCACTTGGGTCTTGTCTTGGTGTACCATTATCAATAGCATATTTCATCAAATTATCTGGTAGTATCGGATTGAAATTACATGAGAATATACCTTTAAGGTTAAGTAGAAGAATACCTTTAATAGTCCATTCTATTGCATCTAAAACGCCATCATTCTCATCACCTACAATTTTACAAATCCAGTTAATAATGTCTGCTTGAGACACACCGAAAATTTCTAACAAACTTAGTAGAAAACCAATAGATGTGTTTACACTAAAATTTGTTAGCATTGAATCGGTTGTTGTTAAAACTGGGTATCTATCCAGTAAAGTGTTTATCGCTGCTATTTTAGCGAAAACTTCCGATTGTCTACCGTTTAAATGACTAGCCATTAGTGAATATTGTAGTTGTTAGTTTTAGTATTATCACCTTGTGTATTTATATCTTTAGCCAATTCCTTCAATTTAGCAATATCGAATGTTGATGGAATTGCCTTTGTATCTTCAAGAGCACCTTTAACGTCGCCACCATGTTTCAATACTTCAGCCATCAATTTAGCAATATCATATTTTTGCCCAATAGATTTTTGTTGTAAAGCAATATAGTTATTCATAATCTTACCATATTTTTCTTTACCATCAATATCTAAATCGTTGATTTCTGTCGTATTAGCAATCTTATTGATTTCATTTTGAATTTGTGTTGCCTGTAAGCACGCAAGGTTATAAGTTTCTTGTAACAATTGCTCAATTTTCTCAACACTATTGAGTTTTACTGTGTATTTCTTTTTTGTTGCATCCATTGTTTTACTCTTTTCTAATAAATACCAAAAATTATAGTTTTCTACCGTTAATTGATAATAAAATCCTTAATGATAAGGAACTCTTTTTTGAATTTTTTTAGGTTATCTCTCACACCTTTTGTATCGAGTCCTGTGTGTTCTCTTAAAAACAACAACACAACACTTTTATTTAGTTTACTACTGTTGTCGGTTGATAAAACATAATCCCAGTTTTTGAATAGGGTTATAAGGGCTTTACCAATTTTTACTTCATTATCTTTCAAACCGTACTGATCCGGAAATGAAATCATTTCGTTTATACGCTTTGTTAAAAGATTTACTTCTTCTTCCGCAATCCTTTTGCTTTTATCATTGTTTCCGGTAGAGTAACTAATATCATTCGAGAAGTCAAGTTCAAGCGCATCATATGACGGATTTCGAATTAACATTTTTTGTGTCTTTTCGCGTTTACCTATCAAGTAATTTTTACAGATATTACTATAATATGAGTATGCCCTTTTACCTTTTGATGCGTCGAATTTATCAGCTTTACTTAAAAGGTGAGATAGTGTATCTGTATACGTATCTAAAAATTCTTCGTTTGGAATGTACAGTTCTTGTCCCCTAATTATGGCTTCAACCATTTTCTTAAATGCTGGTTTCAATTTCTCATTGAAAATCGCATCCTTTTTAACTTGTAGTTCACTTATTTCATTTTCCCAATCACTAACTTTATTTTTGTCATCTTCATTAGTTAATGTAATTAGTTTTGACTCTTGGATTAAATCGTATAACTGCAAGTCTTTGTTTTCAGCAAATAACTTGTCAAACCATTCTTCAGTCCAACCGAATTTTAGTAATATTATCTGCTTTACTAACGCAGAAATGGTTCTTGAATACTCTATGTACTCAATAACCGCTAATTCCTGCTCTTCGCCAAAATAAATCCTGTCTTTTGGCTTACGCCCTCTTTTTGACTTTGGTTTGTCTTCTGTTGTAACTTCCTCTACCTCAATGTCATCACAATCTTCATATAGTTTATCTTCGTCGACATTTTCAAAATCATCATCGTCATCATCATCGTTTAATATCTTATTAACAGAATCTTCATCATATAAATAATCATATTCGTTGATAGAATATTTGTAGTCTTTTTTAATGTCGTCTTCTGGATAAAATTCATCTAAAATTTCCCTCATTATGTTAACATGTTGTATTTAATATCCATGTTAATAACTATCTCCACAAAATAACATTGTGCTTTCGCATTTTATGCCATACAGCATCTTACCTTAGATAACATAGACAGACGTGTGGGCACATACCCACACGTTGTTTATTATTCATTGTCTTCTGTGAAACTTTCTTCTGGTAATGGGTACTTATCAATAACATCTTGAATAAGTTGTCTACCTTCTTCTATCGGCAACTCTCTTGCCATTGTTGATAAGTATGAACTTTCTCTTAAAACAGTGTGTTTGTACCCAATACGTGGAGCGACAAATATCTTCTTACCTGATGTTACAGTATTTAATAGATACTCATACCAAGCAGCAATTTTATATTCTGGTTTTAAACCACCTAATTCTTTAAAATCGGCTGTTCTAATATAACCGCCACTTGTTAAGAAATCTTTGAAAATAAACAAATCGTGATGTTCCACAAAACCAATTGTTCCTTTGTCGATAAATGCAACATCCCAAACGAGTTCGTTTGCTAAACCAGCAATTTCATCTTTTGGTGTTACAATTTCTGCCATTGGTAAAATAATACTGTAATCTTTGTCTGTATATCGTTGTGCTACTTCATTCCAATATGGATAGAAAGCATCATCTAACTCAAGAATACAGAAATATGGCGTTTTACATTTAGAAACCGCAAGATTGATTTTTGCAAACAAATCTTTTTCATCGGTTGGAACTAATGTTACAATCTGTGTATTTTCATCACCAGCAACTTGATTGAATAGTTCATGTGCTTTTGTAATAATTTCAAGTTCACCAACTAAAAATAGTTCAGCCTTTTCAGCGCCTTTCAATTGCGTGAAACTTGTAAATGCTTTTTCCAAAAAGCCTTTAACTTCGTCATCAAATACGTGGACTGGTACAATATATGTTACTTTCTTCATATTATTCATCTTCTGCTTTATCTAAATTATTTTTGAATGTTTGCTTAGCAATTGTTAATTCGTTTACACGTCCAGGAATAATTCCCTTTTCAAATGTTTCAAGAATGTCTGTATTTTGTCTTTCTTGTGTATATACAGCAAGTGTTTTTTCCATCTCTTCGTAAATTTCTTGAGGAACGGACTCGTGTAGTACAGCATTTAATACGTTTGCTAAAATGTCTGGTAATTCCCTCATATTGTAGAACCAAACACCATTGTTGCGTAGTTTACCTTGTTCATCTACCATCCATGCTGGAATATTTTCAGGAATTTTACCAATTACGATGTTCTTACATGCCATTGCTTCCAATGCTGAATACCCAAAATCTGTATCAGGATCAATCCAAACTGTTACTTCTCCCTTTGCTACATATTTAGCATATTCTTCTTTCGGCCTACCGTTAATATATCTAAATGATACAAAACCATATTCTGGGTGACGCCATTTGAATGGTTTGGTAACGCTATTGATACATTTCGCGTCTTTACTTAAAATGTTTACAATCAATTCCTTTGGCTCATCAGTGTTCGCCTTTTCAAATAATTCATCAATAACAGGATGAATAACATAAACCTTTACATGTGGGAAAACCTCAAGTAAACGTTCCTTCAACTCTTCAGACGTTGTGATACAGTCGTGAACTCTTAATGTTTCCCAAGATGAACCCAATGGTATTAACTCTGTTAGATAATCAAAGTTTTCAAGAATTGCAACTTTCTTACAATGCAACTCTTTTGTTTTTGACATTACGGAACTAAATAGTTCTGGAATAAACAATATATCACTTGGTGATACATCAATAATATCGCTTGCGGCATTATAGTGTGGTAGTGCTGCATATTTTTCACCCAACCAACTACCAACACCAACGAAATCTTTTTCTGAATACAACATTTGCACATTGTATCCCATCTCTTTTAATTGGTATGCCAATGGATAAATGTATGATAGTGAACCAATCGGCGCACCTTTAGAATCAGCCACAAAGAAGAATAGTTTATTGTTCTTGTCTGCTAATTGTTTAATTGATACTTCTAAATCCTTAATTACTTTCTTAATTTCAGTTTTGTTCATATTTTTGTCTATTTATTCTTCTGTTGTTATTTTCTTAATAAAACCATATTCCATAAATGTTTGTAACGCCATAAGAGATTGTAAACTAATCAATGGTTTGTCATTATCGTTTGCTACTGGCTTTTCTGTTAAAATAGTCGTAAGCAACATTTTTACTAAATCCAATTTAAAATCATCATACAAAGGTGTTTCTTGTGGCGTTATAACCTCATGTACTATCTTCTCAGCCAACACCATTTCCTGTTCTTCATTTAATTGGTAACTGTTGCTAATCTCTTGTTGCCTAAACTCGTTTTCTTTTTTGGTTGGATTGTTTTTCGGCTGATTACTTTTAATTTGACAATATGCTGTTATTGCATCCAAATCAAGTGAATATTCCATAAATTGCAATTTTTCCATATTAGTCATATTTTTTATCTAATGTTAAGATTATTTCTTTGTCAAGTAAAAATTCAGATAGACTACTATACGAATAATCTGCTTCACAGTCTTTATTGTAATCGTTTTCGATTCTGATTGATGTTTTGCCTTCTGGTTTATTATTCAATAAATTTGGATCAGCAGTAATTAGAACATCACATCTATCCCAAATTTCAGAAGAGTCTGCTGGGAAGAAAATGTTTCTAATTCTAGTAGCCATTTTTGATAAGAAGAAACATGTGCAACCAATTGAAGCATTAAATTCCTTCGGATTACTCAATGAGACTTCTAATTTACGCTTTAACTCATCATTGTTTTCTTGTTCTAATAGCCATAAATTTAACCTCTTATCAAGTGTTTTTTCGCACGCAGTTGCTTCCCCAAAAACTTCAAACACATAATCTTCATATAAAAATTTATTAAATTCCTTTTTACTTTTGAATTCAAAAATATCCTCATAATTGTTTGTTGAAAAGTCCAGTGTCTCTAAATCAATACTCGGTTTAATGTATTTCTTGTAAATTTTACCCAACTGGACTGTCTTATTTCTTAATACATCATCAAGCGTTAAGCAAAGTCTCATATTTTTTATCAATTTGTTTTTGTATTATTATCTCTTTGTAAAATTTCTCACGTTGTTTTGTAACAGTTGCTAAATCATATTTTTCATGGAAATCTCTGTACAGATTATCTTGTAACATTTTCACATACTCAGGATGTTTTACAAGTTTTTCAATTGCCTTAACCCAGTCTTTTGGCGAACGTCTATTATCAATCAAAATTGCATTACCATCTGGGTCGATTTCGCCACCCTTTTTGAAAAAATTCTTTAATCCAATTGTATACGGTCCAAAATTGCTTCCAATAAACGCTGTATGTGAGAAACAACATTCAACTGGTTTTAATTCACTCTTTACAAGGTTAAACTCATTTTCTTTCAAAGGGGCTAACAAAACGTCAATTTCTCTATAGTGTTGATAATAATTGTTCATATCCTTTGTCCAACATCTTTTATAACCCTCTTGTTCTGCATTTGGATATACACTATTTGGTACGAATTGTTCAAGGAATTGTTTGTATTGTGGTGAGACAATTTTGTAATTGTCAGTAACCATTTTCTCGTATCTATACCATACACCTTCCTGTGGAGTCATTGGACGTATTTGCTTTGTGCCATCTGGAGCATAATATGTCATAGTGCCTCTATTATCGAATCCACACAAGACAATTTCAATTTTATCTAATATATCTTTTGGAAGTGCTCCAACAAATCCACCCATTGTTTGTAAATCAGGTTCATGTGTTGAACCCATAATAAAACCAATTCTAAGTTTACTGCATTGTGGCTTCTCAACCACAAATCGTTTATCCGTAGGGTCTATTGCATTTGGAAAAACAATAACGTTTTTATTAAATGGACGTATCATTTTAGCAAAAAACTCGGTGGTTGTTGTAACATAATCAACAAGTTTTAAATTGGTTTTGATAGCATCTTCCTGATTAAATTCGTCACCTGTTTTTCTTGAAAACAATTGCATTTTATATTGTGGGTGTTCACTACCAAGTTTCCAGTGGTCGTCAATATCCATAATTGTAACAATTCCATTTTCTTTGAAAAAATTCAAGGCTCTAACAAAGTTTGCTTGTTTCTCGTTTGTGTCAAAAAATAAACCCCTGTGAAAATGTATAATTTGAAATTGTTTAAATGCTTCGAGATTACTAAAATCAGGTTTAGACATTGATGCAATTTCAAATTCATCAGGATACATAGATAACAACTTTTGATGTGGTTGTACACTTCTATAAAAACCAATACCGCCAATTGTGTCGGTATAAATTATCAATACACGTATTTTATCGCTCATTACAAATTATCTTTTTATCTTAATCTAGTGTTTTAAAATAAAAAGTAAATAAAAAAACCACCTGAAAAGATGGTTTTTTCAAAATATTCGTTAAAAACTTATTGTTTTTTCTTTTTTAAGACTAATTGTCCTTCGTAAACATTACCTTTTGAATCTAAGAATTGTATCTTATTTCCACCAGGCATTCTGATACCAGCAACAGCACCTTCGTTTAACATACCTTGTTTAATTGCCGCCATATTCTCTTTGATAGCTTCACTAACTAAGTATTTAATCATATTGTAATCAATACCACCAGTTTGCTGTGGTTGATACTGTGGTTGATATACTTGTTGAGGTTGTTGAACATATTGTTGTTGTCCTCTTTGTTCTGTTAATAAACTTGCCCCTGGTTGGTATCCACTTTGTGACATACTCATTGACTCTGCGCCAGGAAAACTGTAACCGCTAATTGGTGGTTGTTGTGCAAATGACTCCTGTAAAACACTACTACTAAACTGATGTTGTGGTACGTTTTCTTGAATTTGTTGTTGGGGTACATATGAACTAGGTTTTGATGAAGAACGTCCAAATACTTGCTGGTCCAAATATGCTAGATCATTGCCACCTTTTCTTCTGCCTCCACCTTTTTTACCTCCGTTAGTCATAGCGCTAATTCCATCCAAATAAGCCATGTAATCCTCATTCATTAGACGTGAGGCTTTTGAAATTGCTGAATCTACTTGTGCTATATTCATTTTTATACGTTATTTTCGTTATCTTTGTTATTTTCTTCTGTATTATCTTGTTTTAATTCTTCATCACCTTTATTCACTGGGCCGTTTAATGCTATGTTCTGATATGTTTGTTGTCTTTGTTGTGTATTATCAGTTTTTCCTGTCGTTATTGTAGCATTATCTGGATTTTGTTTACTTATTGGTTTATCTGTTTGAACGTAGTTGTTATCACCAAAGTCAGTTGTTCTTGACATTTCTTCTGCTGATGCACCGTTTAACCAGTTTGCCATAGCAGGATTTCTTTGCCAGTTAGCAACGTTTCTAGCAACATAATCAGGTGTTGGTACACGTCTACTACGTTCAATATTTTTTTGTAAATCGTAGTATGGATTTTGTGCAACCTTTTGTGCGTGACGTTCTTGGTTATATTTCGACAAACCACCAGTTTCATATCTACGTTTTGCACCCGCATAATCAGCATTGATGTAAACAGTTGACATGGATTTATCTCCGTCAGGATTATATTCATCTAACGGAGGCTGTGGGATGTTTGTTTTTTTATTTATCGGCTTCCATGTTTCGAACTTATCCGTTCTAAATAATTTCCAATGCGGAACTTTCGTTTTTGTGTCACCAAATGGTTGATACGCACGAATTACTGGATTTCCTGCTTTTGATAAACCATACGCTACTGGCTGAATAATTCTCCAACCGCTTCCAGTTTCTTTTTCGTTCTCATCCGCAATGTAATTTACTTTTACTGGTTTCCTTTTTTTAATTGCAAGTTCGATACTTGAGACATCAACATCCTCAAATAATATTTGTTTTTGCGTATTTGCCATTACAGTCAGTCAACCCAATATTGTCCTGGTACGCTTGTTGATGTGTCAACTGAGCCTGGTCCATATTCATTACCAGCATTATAAGGGTTCATACCACCAAACACTAAATAGTTACGCCCAGCGTCACCTTGAAATGCTTTGTCAACACCTTTTGTACCATCAATATCATATACGTTACCTGCACCACTATTGATGTCAGTGTTAACTGTTGTACCCATCATTGTTGATGTTGCATGTGTACCTTTCTTTGTTGGAATAGATAAATGTGATAAAGATGTACCAGTACCTTTACCTTTATTATCGCCATCTGCCAATGCATCTGGGTGTGCTGCTGAGTATGGAGTTGCCTCATCATATGTGTAAGGGCTTTTAATGAATTCACTCGTTCTCTCATCTATCGCAATTCTTTCAAGTTCAGATTGTTTTGCCATTTCTAAAAATGTATTTATTTGTAAATTAGTTATTTTTTTTATTTTGTCAAGACTTATTAGTTATTTTCATAATAAATCTTTGTATTTCCTTCTTTTCTATGCCCTTTTCCTGGGATTGCTGATTTAGGCTGTTCTATACCAGTATTTGTATTACTATGCACATTACGCAACGAATCGCCTTGCATTTGCGCGCGTTTGATAAGGGAGTTGATAGCACCAGTTATTTTTGTATTGGAACTATTCCCTAATTCATTGCGTAAACGATAAAGTGATGGTAAATCCATTTGTTCACCACTTCTTAAACGTTTCATTATATCATCATGTTCACCATCTGGTGTTGCAAATGCTCTAACTTCATTAGGTAATGAATATAATTTTTTACCATCAAGTTCAGCATTACGTTCATTCAAGTGTTTTTGAAATGGTTTAGTGCCAAAATATTTATTACAATTTTTATTTGAACACAAATACACTGGTTCACCTTTAATATACAAACCTACTTTGCTTCCACATTCAGGACATATTTCAGGAACTATTCCACCCTCATCATTTTTTACTATTTTTTTTTTATTGTTTTCATATAATGAGTAACCAGCACCACGTCTAGTCCATTGATTGTTTGCTATTTTGTTTTTAGCATAAGCATCTGCTGTTCTAGTGTCACCACCTGGTTCTGTTGGAATTACTTCACCGTCAGTTGCTGGAATTGAATCCACAGGGTATTCACTACCAGTACTCGTGTTACTTAGGTAACCACCCATGGCGTCTTCACCAATGATGTGTTTTAATTGTTCACTTGTAAAATATACTTTCTTGCTCATTTTACTTCATTTTTCTTTAACAATAAATACATGATTATCTCCATTTTTTACTTCAAAATGGTATTTATAGTAAAAATAAACTTATTATTAAGAATGGCGATACTTAACAAATATAAAAAAAAATGGAAAACATTACTGTTACTACGAAAAGATAGGTATGATGATTTTGTGCTATCGCTAGATAACACAAAGGCAGTACCGCTTGACGGTAAACTAACAGAAAATTGTTTGATTAGTTATATTGACACCAATAATCCGAATTGTATTATTGATAATTCTTTATTGTTTTCAGATTCAAAATACAGTTATGAAAACGCAATAAATAATAATGTGTCATTAAGTAACATTGGTTTTACAGGTATTGACACTTCAATTGTTCCGTTTGATAAAGACAATGTTGATATGGATGAGTTTATTGACATTGTTCAAATGAGTACTTTAGATATTACAAGTGGTGATACAAGATTACAATTGTTACCTGTGTCTGGAAACACAAAATTGTATGATTATCCTTGCGAAATAGTTTCAGAAAGTGGCGACACATATTATAAATTAAATGGTGGATTTTTACAAGGATTCTACAAAACATGTGATGGTAAATATGAAGTATTACCTCAATACATAAACAACACTTGGAATTTAGAGTTTGTTATTCGCCCAAGAAGTGACTATCAAGAAAGTGGTGAGACGAGCGCAAATACTTTGAATACGATGTACCCTGATAATAGCGGAATATTCTTCTATATGGGTACAAGAGCGGAGAATAAATTTGTTGAATATTTCGGTTGCAAAGACATTGACAAATATCCACTTCGAGAAGTTTCTGGTGAGACATCAAGTAAAACATGGGAAAATATACCATTGTTAGTGACATCTGAAGGACATATAGCAGAGTCTGGTATAGAATACGATATAGCAACTGACAATGGTTATTTAATTTATGACAGAACATGTGAAGGATATACAACTGATACGTGGACTCGTGGAAATACTTTACGTTTAACACTTAAACACCGTGATATTGAGGATAATCTATATACGCTGTTGAACAGAACTTGTACTGGTTTTACAACAGATACATTAGCAAAATATCTAGAAGAACATCCAGAAAAATACACTAAAAATAAATGTAATATTATTGGTGATTTAATTGGTAATGCATTTGCTTTGAAAGTTAATAGAGATGACTCTATTGGTTACAAATATCTAATTAGAGATTGTAACAATGAGGATAAATTTTCAATCGCGGAAGAAAACGGTTTCCCTGGATTGATTAAAGACGGTGAATGGAATGTCATCAATGTTATGTTTAAAATTTTAAACGGTGAAGTTGACAAATGTGGTGTTCCATTGGGTGAACGAAGAATGAAAATATACATCTATGTAAATGGTTACTTGAAATTTGTTTCAAAAGAATTACCTGAGTTTAATTTCAGAGAGTTGAACAATTTCTGTGATGAACAGGAAGGTGTAGCATTTAATTTGTCACTTGGAGGTGGAACACAAGGTTTAATGGAAAGCGTTTGGTTTAATAAAATGACTGGTTCAAAACATATTTTCCCTTTGGAAAGCAATTTTGCTGGAAGTTTTATTGGTGATATACGCTCATTCAAGTTCTATAATTGTCAACTACAGTACAATCAAATCAAAAATAATTACATATACGAAATAAATAAAAACTAATTATGGCACAGACAAAAAGATATAGAGATGGGGACAGATTACATGCTGGTGTTTTTAACGCATTACTAAACACAGTTGAAAAACTTGAATATGACGTTGATGAACTAAAAAAGAAAAAAGACAACAACACATGGCGCTCTATTAAGGTGAACAATAAAGAGATTTTAGGTAATGGAACAAATACAAACCCGTTAAATTTATTACCTGGAGATGGAGTGACTATTTCACATGATAATAATGGTAATGTTACTATTGCTAGCACTGGTGGCGGAGGAGGTGGTACTTCATATATTGCAGGTGACAACATTAAAATTAATGGTAATGTTATTAGTGCTATAGATACCAAATATATATCTTCTGATTTTGATATTAAAGATTTAGCGGATTCAGAAGGTTTACGTGAAGAATGGAGCAGTAAACAAGATCCTATTTCTGTTGATGTAGAGGATGTTATTGATGTCTTAAACGATGAAGATTAACTAAAAAAATAGCAAGCTATGCAACGCTTGCTATTTCTTTTTCTGTTTCAACTTCAGCAGCCTCATTTAACTGTTTCTCTTTTTCTTCGAGTAAATCAACCAAGTTCGCTAAAGTTGCAAGTACAACGTCAGGATATTCTTTACAAACGAAATCACCGTTTACTGGGTTAATATCTGCAATCTTTGTTAGTGATTCTGGTATTTCACCTTCTTCTAACAAATCATCAATTTCACCTATAGACAATTTGTTCAATTCTTTTTCGAATTTCTCACGCGTAGCATCAACGCCAAGACGTTTTTCCTCAGCCTTACGATGAATGTAATCTTGTTGAATACCTTCCCAAGTGCCCATTCCACATTCTTCAATAAATGGTGGTACTAATCCATATTCCATCCAGAATTTTATTTCCTTGTCTTCCATTGTCATAAGTTGTTCATATGTATCCTGGTCGCTTGTCTTATAAGGTTGTCCAGAACTCATCTGACACTCTTCTTCCGTAAAATATTGTCTATTTTCCGGATTTGTAACAACTATTCTATCACGAATAGACTTATCGAAACATACAAGTAATGGTTTAATACGTTTATTGAACATATCTATGTATTTTGCAACATTGTATTCAATTCCATTGTCATCATCACACAAGACATCACTTTCACTTTCAACAATTTCTCTTGGTACAAGAATACAATTCATTATAACCTCTTCTGTCGTGTAGTAACCAGGATATTCCGTGGCAATCCATTTTTGTTTGTCAAGAACTGGAGCACCGATTTTCATACCGCATTCTTTCTTGTATTTTTTGTAGCCACTATCTATTTTGTTGGAGAATTCAATTTCATTTCCATCAAAATCTTTATAGTAGTAATGTGTTACTTTTTTGACATCAGAATGTGACTTACTCTTACCAGTATTTACATAGTATATGGTATCACCATTATCAACATGCAAATCGTTGGCAATAGCTAATTCATACCATGCCTGTCTTGATTTTGGGCGCCCAGCCTTGGTTACCTGTTTTATATCTTCTAAGTATTCCTTAACACTTTTCTTAATTTTTCCCTTTGTTGCAATGTCACGAATAGGAATTTGGTAATTATAAATCTTCGCCAAATATTCGTAGTAGAACTCAATGAATTGAGCACCTTCACCACGTAGCAACTGTCTAATTGCTGTATCAAGGAAAATCTCGATATATTGAGGCATCTTCTTCGATTTGATGGTATTGCCTACAAGTTTTACATCTTCAGGATATGTCTTGTCTGGGAAATAGTCCGCATAGTTCTTACGGGAGAAGTTAATAGTTGAACTAACAACGTCATCAATACCTAAACCCATTTTGTTTACTGCACTTGGCGAGTAGTGGAAATCTTTCATGTACATATCGTTGAACTCAGCAACATCAGCAGCAAATCCTGTATATGCTTTACCTTCTTTTACCTCACGGTTTAACCCTTTACCGATGTAAGGGTTCTCTTCGGTATATCTATACGTTTTAGGTATTTGGAAGTTGAAACCATCAGTATCACCTACAATTGGTTCATATCCCAAATCATGGAAATGACTAATCATTAAACGTAGGCATTGACGCCCAGTACAAGTTGTTTGTTCAGCACATTTTTTGGATTTCCACGGGAATACAGCGCCATTGTTAGAACCATAACTACCGAAGAACGAGTTACCAAGTTTTTTAACAACCGCTTGGTTATTATCATTAACTTTGAAATCATTTTTAGCAGCCTCATATTCAGCCAATTGTTCTTTGAGTAATTGAATACCATGAGTTAATTGTTTCTCATACTCATCAACAATATTTTCTGCCGCTTTCTTGAGTTTCTTGTATTTCTCACGGTTAGTCAATACGTATTCAAGCATATGTAACATTGCTTGCATCAAGTCAGTATCATCAGAAATACCCCAAGTTAAAATAATAGACGGATAAAGTGAGTTGTAGTCCAATTTTACTACATCTCTAACATAGCCTACTCGCAAAAGACGTGATAAACCACCTGTAAAAGCACCTGTATTTGCTGCTAATGGGATTGCTAAGTCGTTTTCATAACTCCACGCCAACATAATAGCCTTCCATTGTCCAGCCGTACCCATTGTTGTACACTTTGAGAATGGTTCAGGAATAATTTTTGCTAACATGAAGTCAGTACCATTGTAACTATATTCAACTCTGTCACATTCCCAAATATCATCCAAAAGGTAGCGGTTAATGATATATTCACCTGTTACAACTTCATAACCATCTGCAAGATAGTTACGCTTGTACATAACAAATGGTTTATCACTAACTTTACCTTTCTTAAATTCAGTCTCTTTACTATCTGGTAATGTTTCATCATACAAATACCAGTCACCATCCGTATCATTGAAAGCATATTTATTGACGGTATCCGTCAATATTTTATCAATATCTTGTCCTGGAGTATACACACGGTTATCTTTCTTGATACCGAGGAAGCCACTAATATACTTCAAATCAGCACGTTTAATAGAACTGTTGGTTGCTTGTGCCCTACGTACAGCGTGCATTGAATCAGTTACCGTTGTATCTGGAACAATGGTACGATAGAATTTCTCTACCTCACCACCAAGTTTCAATGTGCTCTCGCGTGTTTCCTTATGTATAAACTCATCATGGAAATATTTTTTGGACATTTCCTCGATACTTGTACCTAACATTTCACAACGAACAATAATAAAGTTCCAGTCGAAGTTTTCACCGTTATGTGCGGTGATGATGTCAGGTTTGAATGTGTATATAAGTTTCAAGAATAAATCAATAACTTCCAATTCCGATTTATTCTTTTCTTCTTCTGTATTACCACTGATTTTGAAAATTCTACCCCAATTCTTATATGTTTTACCATTGATGGTAACAGGACGATTTAAACGGACACCGTTAAGTTTCAAACGATGTCTTTTCGGGTCGAGTCCTTCCGTTTCCAAGTCGAATGCCATACGTAACAACTGGTCGTAGTCCGTATAACCCTTGAAAAAACGTTTACCTGTTGAAATTAGAAATTGTTCTTGGGGTGTTACTGTTAAGTATTGACGGTTTTTATCTCTATTCACAAGAGATTTATCGTCATCTTTCTTATCTGAATATACTGGGTTTCCTGCCCATTTGAAGAAACGAAGAAAGTCACTATACGACATCCTATTTTTGGCATAGAACAAAAACAAATATCCATCGTCAAACTCATGGCGAACCTCACCAAGACTATTTGTGTTATTTAAACGTTTAACACCTATTTGGAATTTATTGAGAAGTTTTTTTACCTCATTTCTATTACCACCACATAGTTTGTTACATGCCTCGTATGTAGCCCAAAGGAACGGGAAAAATGGTTCGTCTTTTACACATTTTCTATCCTGCTCATCTCTGTAGAATACGCTGATGAAATCATTTTTATAAGAATAGGATAGATTTACTATTCGTTCTTGAGGGTCTCTACCCTCCATAAATTTAGCAATGTCCTCTTGCGAGATTTTAAGTTTTCTTTCTTCCATATTTTATCGTTTTTACTAAACCGCATTCCACGGTTATTATTCTTCAACAATAAATATACACAAAATAATCATTAAAAACAAAAAAGCGAAGAAAAAATCTTCGCCTTATTGTTAAAAGTTTAAATCCAACGGATACCTATCATCTTCCCAATCATCATCAGAATTGTCGTCGCCATTTTCATCATAATTACCTTCTTCATCAAATCCTTCTTCGTCTTTATCTTCCTCATTTTCGGGTTTTTCTGGCGGTACATAACCTGGTTTATCTTCCTCAAAATCTAAACCAAGAATATGTAACTGATCCACAACATCACTATATTTTTCACCAAACGGAACAATAAACCTATGTTCAGGGTAATCATCCAATCCGTTAATATCTTGAAAACACAACGCAATACATCCGTCAATACAATCTTGCATTGAGAAACACGTATTCTCTTGCGCACATATTAACCTCATATCAGTTTTCAAGTGACGTATTTCGGAATAACTTGATTCTTCTGGCGTTACATCACCGCACGCTGCTGGACACATAACATACCAATAATCACCAAATGTTACTTCCGGCGTCTCTGAAAAGAAAAACTCATACTCATATACATCTTGTGAATTATGCCCTACAGGATATACATATACTAAACTTAACTCTTTCATCTTGGTTTTCTTGCGTTTTTAAGTTGCTCTTCAAACCACTTTTTGTGATTTTGAAAAGACTCTCTTATAATTTCATCTCTATGTTCTTTAATGTATTCTAAACCCTCTTCTTTAGTTAAAAAAACATACTTTTCTGGTTTATCGTAAATACCATATGTATCAGTTCCAGAACCATGATAATAGCCATTTTCAATCTTTGTTATTTGAAACGGTAATAGATACGGTTCGTTAACTGGTTCATTTGCTTTACCATATACGCTATGTTCTAAACACCAACAAACGTCATCAATTTTTATGTCTTTCATATTTACACATTTGTTTTCTTTTCTTTTTATTTTTCTTTACCCTTTTAGTAATTACTTGACAAAGCAATGCTGTTACTTCTGCTTCAGCATCAATTTTCTCCCCACTTTCAAGCATTCTTTCGCATTTCCTCCAGATTGATGGGAATAATTTTTTATATAGTTTATGTAGACGTTTTGGTTCTAACACAACACCACGGCTATATAATCTCCTGATTGTTGGGAATACAATTGTATCGAAATATTTATCATCCTCACAATATGTGCTGCTGCCACTCCACACAAGTTGAGCATCACTTATATCAACTTTAGTATTTTCCTTATAGTTAAGTAAATATCGAACCATAGCATCAAAAGCATTTGAGCATATGATTTCACCATCATCTGATAAACCTCGTGTAAATCCTAAATCATACCATAAATTTAACACTACTGAATTTGGTGTGTTTAATTCATCCGAATCAATAATGTTGTATGTATAATCTTGTGATATATATTCAATTAAATTCGTCATTTTTCGTTTTCTGTCTTGATTACTTTGTCAATTATCAATTGTTTTCGTAGAACAATATCCCACATGTGTTGATATTGTGTGTTTCTAAATATCTGATAATATATGTCAACTTCTTTTGTTTGCCCTATTCTGTGTATTCTATCTTCCATTTGCCTATTATCACCTGCGACAAATGACATATTATTGAATATAAGTGATTTAGCAACTACAAGGGTTAGTCCCACCCCGCAAGCGTCCATATTTCCGATAAGTACTTTTATTTCAGGATTATCAATGAATGCGTATTTATTTTTCTCTTTTTCTTTTGGTGTACATTTACCATTGATAATTACCGCCTGTTTACCATAGTATTCTTTTAAAGTATACAATTCTTCATCATAGCAAGTAGCAATAATCACTTTATCTTCAGTTTCAAGTATCTTATCTGCAAGTTTAATGGTGTTGCTAACCATTTCATTAGATAAATACTTTCTATATATACCACCTTCAAGCAAATCTTTATTTAACTCTTTTTCAGGATCAGCGGTTAACTGCGCTTCCTCATATTCATCCCAGAGTTTGTTGTATTCAGATAATTGTTGTGGCGATAAATCATAGAATACTTCATGTACGTTTTTACCAGGTAACGTTAGTACATCATCTTTTACACGACGTAAATATAAATGTGAAATACATTCCTTCAATTCATCAAGGTTTGATGCTCCATTTGCCTTTAATAATTTATCAGCATGGTCGTTTATATATGTACGCATTTCATCATATTCATCGGACGTTAGTTCACGCACCAATTGTTTCGCATTTTCGTTAACATATTTCATTAACTCCTTCTGATCAGCAAGTGGTTTTTCCTTCAATTGTTTCCCAAATAAGAAATCAATCTTCCATTTATCGTATTCACCTGGTTTGTATATAAGTTCTGCTTCACAATATCTATATTTGTAAGCATCCATATCACATGTAACTTGGTTCTCAATTAAATGTAGAATATAGAACAAATTCAATGGATTATTTGTAATAGGTGTACCTGTTGCAAGGAATACAGAGTCTGGGTTTGCCTTTTTAATTAACCCTTGTATTACCTTGTAACGTTGCGATTTATTGTTTGATAATCTGTGTGCCTCATCAACGATTAAACACGATTTCTTTTTGTGAATATATTTCAAAATTGGGCTATTATCTAACACACGTTTTTTTGATTCTTCGGTGTAAGCACGGGAGAAATCATAGAACTCATCCAAAATATCATAGTTTACAATAACGAAGCGGTTTTCACGCCATTTACCCTTCTCTTTAGCCTCTTTAATGAGTTCAGTTTTTTTCATTTTTGTTTTACCAACAGGGTATCCGAGAAAAGTTTCAAGTTCATCTTTCTTCATTTTCTCGAAACCACCCTCAACAATTGTAATATCTCTTTCTGGTACATACCACATCAACTCTCTTTTCCAATCGTTTTTCAATGTGGCTGGACAAATGATTAACACAGAGTCAAAATTACCCTCAATTGCCGCTACGGATAGTTCACAGGTGTTATGAGTTACAACATAATTTTTTGATGTCAAATAGGTATTATCACATGAGTTCACCATTAAACATGTTGCATCTTCGTTTCTATTATATTCAACAGATTTAATACGTTTTGTACAATATTTTTTAAATGTTGGTTTATATCTATCTCTTTTTCTTTTTAAATAAAATGGGTTATCTTTTATTTGTATTAAAACTTGATATTCTAAACCTTTATTTATGCGTTGATATGAATGTATTCTTCCTATACCACCTAATGAAAACACTAATTCGCAAATGTCATTTGCTAGTTTTTGTGATTTTGTTGAAAAAACTATTTTATTATTTTTTTCTGTTATACTACCGTCAGAATCCATCAATCCGCGTAACAAATCTAAACGCTGACTTATCGACCCGTACTTATATTCATCTGGTATAAACTTATAATTACCATGAACGTTTAATCCGAGACGTTTTATTTCCTCGTAATATATGTTGCTTTTATTGTTATTTACTTTTTTTCTAATTTTGTATCTTGGGCAACCATTTGTTTTTTGGTATGATAATGTATATCTATCGTCTAATAAATTTTCAATCCTTTGTACGCTTTCAATTTCGCTATCTGGTATTGAAATATTAATTCCGTCATTACACATATTTCCATCACCAATACACATACCTAATATATAAGGGTGAATTTGATAATTTTTTTCATAATACTGTACTTGATTTGCTGTTGGTATTTGATATTTGTATATTTTTCGTTTTCTACCACTATATATACCATTTTCAATAATTTCTTTTAATGATAACACTTTCCAACCTTTATTTCTTGTTATCATGTTATTGTCTCTAACAACCCACAAATGTTCAATACCGCAATCTACATATGTATCATCAGTGAATGTTACGCGATATATTTCTTTATCTTTATGCGGAAATATTTTCAAAACATTACATGGTTTACCATCTGATCCAAACACAATATCACCGACACATATATCACCCATTCGTTTAAAACCATTAATAGTTGGAATCATTGATGAATTTGGCTCCATTTTTCCCAATCCCATATCGTCCGCTAAAATACAACGTTTTCTTGATAAAAGGAATTGAACTGCCTCTTTTTGGTGTTCTTTTAACACACGAGTAGGGTCTTTTGCTGATGATAGGTTATCATATCTATTAAAATCAACTTTGTAGTCGTGATAATCTTCAACAAAGAAGTTGTTCAACACTGCATTCTTCGGAATGAAACACATTACAGGGTCGACTGTTTGACGATATTTAACGTAACAGCAATAGTATCCGTCTGCTTCGCCACAGTAGGATACAATTTTAATTTTCTCTGGAACGAAATCTAACCCCCATGCAATTTTTCTATTCTCACCATACCAGTCTGGTATTTTAGTAATTTTATTGATTGGAATTGGACTAACATCTTTATTTTCCAGAATGAAATCAACTTTGAAGTCAGTCAAAGAGTTTTCTTTTTTGTCTATGTATATATCTCTTTTTACCATATGAATATAAGGGTTGTTACCCTTGTAATCATATAGTATGTCGAGTGCTTCATCTAATCTTCGTTCTGCTTGTGTCATTAGTTGATGTTTTTAAATCTTGCTTTATATGCTTGTTCGTCTTGTATATCTTCACCTTTCACATTTCTAAACCTCCAACCTTTCGGACATAGGCTTGTAGTTTCTAAACCTAACCTTTCTCCAGCAACTAACCCCGCTTCATCCGCTCCAGTTTGTCCACCACTTCTAACTTTTTGGATGTTACAACCACTTTCAATAAGATAATGCAGCACGTTATAAACTAAATCATTAACACGTTCTTGTGTAATACCGTCTTGGTTGAATGTGTATATACCGTTACCAGCAATATTAAGACTTGTTATATTGTGTTTTTGAATATATTTGGATAGTTTTTCAAGTATTTCTGAATATGTTGAACATAGCCGCCCACTTTCATTTAGAATAAAAATGTACGGGTCTTTCTGACATACTTTACAATAGTTCAAAGTACATTTTTCACCAGCCGTTGATATGTCACGAACAAATATGAGTGTTAAATCAGATAGTTCAATGTTCATAAACGTTCTGTGTTGGTAATTTGTGCAAGTATCTTCAACAAAATTTATCATATATTCTTTTTTGTAAATATACACATTTTTTTCAGATTTTCAAGATTAAAGGCATAAAAAAAAGGACTTCGAAAAGCCCCTTTTCATGTTATAAAGCGTCTGTTAAACGGTTTCGTAAACCAAGTGCATCAATAATTGGTTCTAATTGTAATTTCAACTCTGGATTAACAAGTCTTGTAGGTTTTTTTGAACCATCTGGCATAACCAAAGTATATGAAATGAACAAACATTTATCTTCCATTAAATTCCAAACACTTGATTTCTCAGCTGTAATCAATGCAAGTGCATCAACGAATTGTTTTTCATCAGCCTCAAGTTCTTGTTCAATCTTAGGTTGTTTGAATTTGTAAGCCAACGTGTAAACAATATCTTTATTTACTTCCTCGTATGTATCATCATTTAAGTCGTGTAAGAAGAAACGTGGTTCGCCATATTTTACTGGTTTTTGTCTTAAAGCGTGTTTACCTGTTAGTGGATCCTTCCATGAGTCTTGGAAACCATCCTCTGAGCCTGAGTCGTTGTATGTATTACCACCTGATTTTACAATTGGCATGACACCAGCGCCACCATATGTGTATTTTGCCTCGCCAGCATGTTCGCCACTTTTATAAATAGTTGATTTGTTTCTCCATGTGTCTTCTGCGCCATCAGCACCGAAACCAGATGCACGACGCAAATCAATTTCTTTGTCATTTAGTGCTGCATAGAACTGAGCTAATGTTTGTCTATCCATCCAAGCCATTGAATATTCTTGGAACTTGATAATTTCATAGTTTTCTTTAACAGGGAATTTGAATGATTTTGCTTTACCTGGATTAGTAATGAAATTGTTCATATCATCCATTGTAGTTCCAAGATAGTCATTGAATTTCTCGCCTGTATTACCATTTAGTTTTGCTGACAATTCATTATATGAGTCTTTTGTTGGGTATGTTCTACTCAATGCGAGTTTTTCTGTTGTAACATAACCAACGTGTACTTGCCATCCTTTTTTAATTCTACCAATGTAGTTTTCAAATCTATCACCAGTAATAGCATGGTTATCTACTTCACCTAAGCCTTCTTTTACGAGTTTGAAGTTAACATGTGCGTTTGCTTCATCTTTTGTGTAGTGTTTGTCCATGCGTTCCATTAGGCTTTGCATTTGAACCAATTGTACTTTTGTTCCTTTATCCATTTTTGTAGTGATTTTTTAATGTGTTATTTCACAATAAATATACGATTATTATCTAAAACTTCAGTGTTTTTATTCTGAAAATGTATTTATAAGTAAATAATAATGTATATAGGTAAAATAGATTAGAAAAATGGCAAAAGCAACAGGCTCTGCATTCATTTATTTGGAGAGAGCACACAAAAAACGTCCGGGTGTTATATCAAAATGTAAAAACTCAAAATTGAAGAGTTCAAAACACTACAAGAAAGCATATCGCGGACAAGGAAGAGCATAATAATAAAGAATTTAAACACATTTGTTGACTATGGAAATAATGGATCAGGTTATTCAGAACTGGCTAGAAAAAGATACTAGTGATGTTAATGAATATTGTAATGGTGTAAGAGTTGAACCTAAAGTAGAATTAACAGTTAAGGAAGATGAGGTTGAAACACCTTTTAATCGTTTCTATAACGATGAAAATTTAATTATTAATTTTGGTGGTGGAGATAAAACCGTTGTAAAATAAAATTATTTTTCAAATAACCAAAAATTATGCCGAAAATATCTGACGAAAATATAAAAAGAAAAAATCCTATTAACAGAAATAACCTATTTACATCTGATAAGACTATTGATTTTCAGGTGAGTATCGGCATGGAGTATATTAACAAAATACTCAATCAAACGGTTGTGTTATATGAGATTGATAGAGAGAACACAAAAATTGATGATGTCATATACGAAGCAAAGTTTGATGATTTGGTTTTCAAAACACCAATTGAGCTGAATGTTATGTACAAACTTGATAAAGCCGAGTTACAAACTTATGACAATACCAGTATTAAAGGTTATTATTTGAAAGTTGGTAAACTTGACTTTACAATCTATGATAAGGAATTGATTGAGAACGACTGCGATATACACCGTGGTGATTACATTGGTTTGCAGGTAACTAACGACAGAATGGAATATTTTGTTGTTACTGATGATGGCAGAATTAACTATGATAACGAGCATACTTTGTGGGGTACTAAACCTGTTTACAGAACAATAAGTTGTAGTGTTGTTAGTGATAAAACTGAAACACAAAATATATAACGAATATATGAGTAGGAAAATTTATTTAACAGAGGAACAATTGTATCAATATATTCGCTACAAAATATCAGAAGGTATAGAATATACAGCAAACCCCAATGGCGGTATTAACTTCAGTGTTAATTCTAAACAGGATGATGTGTCAAATAGGGATGCTGATACCCGTGTGTGGGGAAAAGCGAATGATATTTTGTATGGCGATGGCACTGCACATGGTAGAACAAAACATCTATCAGATGTGTATATGGATGCTAATACTCGTGTTATGCAGCGTCAAAGCGCTATTGAGTTTGTTCAAAACGGGTTTAAAGGTAACATTGCATACGATGATGATGGTTCATTCAAAAACAAAGTGTTAAAAAAGTATGCTGAATTTCAAAAATCAAGTAATAACCCAGCAGAAGATTTAATAACTTGGCTTGAGACTGGTATCAACAGAGATAGTAACATCCAAGGTATGTATGCGGATAAATATGCAAGAACAACAAGCGCTGCTAAACACAATCAAAATGCAATGGTTCCAAGATATAACTTAACAAAAGTTCCTGGCACAAATATTCAAGTTGTCGCATTGTATTTAACTAACGATTTTAATTTTAGTGACGCGTTAAAACATGGTAAACTCAGACAAAACGGTTTAACTGATGAATTGTTGGGTATTACACCAGATGAAAGAGAAAAAGTACAAAAATTTGGTGTTGGTAAAGAGCAATACAAAACAATTGATGTTACGTATGATAATGGTATTAAACCAGACATACAAAACAATTTCTCTTTGAGCAATGATACTATAAATGGTGGCGACCATTTCAAAAAATCATATGGTTTAGGCGATGAAAACTATACTTCAATAACACAATTTTTAGATAAATCTATACTGACAGCAAACTACGCATTAAATCAGATTGGTTTCAAACCACAATACATTGTATCTGCACCATCATCTAGTAAATTTAATGAATATTACTGTATAAACCTAAGTAGAAAATTAGGTATTGAATACATTAAAGATTTCTTCAAAAGAAACGTCATCAATTTGACATTTGATGAGCGTACCGAAAACGAATTAAAACAGGCTGGTGCAAACGAAGCGGACATATTGAAAATTAAAACCGCGATTATAAATGGCGTTTATAGCGAAATATTAAATGCTATGAAACAACCAATTGTTAAATTTGTTAACGAACATGCCGACATTTTCTCTGTTATCAAAACAGAGCACTATGGTAGAGTAAATGCTGACATCAATTATACCACAAGTATCATAACAAACGATATATGTAAAAGTCTTGTAAAGGAATGTGCTACACAGAACAAAACAATGGTGTATAAAAACATTGCTAAATCATATATCAAGGGTGAGTTGATGAAAAAACAATATACTAACCCACAAGCACAACATATACGAGAGGAAGTTGGTAAGGCAATACAACTAAAAATTGGACAAGGTGTATTTGTACAATTATTACAACAAGTCGATGCAATTTTACAACAATACAGTGATAGATTTGTAACTGGTTTCAGCATCAAACCTAACAATAAAAAATTCAAGATAGTAGACATTGAGCAGAGATTTAGAACTTGTATACACAATGTTTATGTTATTGCTGATAAAGAATTAAATCAAGCAACTAATCAATTGTTAACAAAATATCAAAACGCTAATTTCTTAATTTTTGACGATGACATGAATTCAGGCGCAACACTTAAAATTGTATGTAACGCATTGCAAGAGAAACTTGATAATCCAGACGAAAAAATAAAATGTTTAGTTAATGGTTTTTCATTAACAGGTAGATAAATATGGCTAAAGAATATAAAAACTACATAGATTTACACCACCATTCAAGTGGTGATGAAAGAAGGTTAGAGATGTTATCTGATATATTAGAGTCAGGAACATTTCTACCTAAAACTGTGGTGTATGAAGATATTGATGCTGACTTTATCAGGTGGGTGAAAGAGGAGTTGAAAATCACAAGTGATGATGGTGTTGAATTTCCAACTATGATATTGATTAGTAATCAACGCTTCTCTGAATATACACAATCATGGCAGTTTACAGACTCAAACAAAAATTTACTGTTAAATTTCAAATCAATAACGCGAGAAAACAACCCACAGTATGGGCAAATTCAAGGTGGTTACTGGAATATCCCTGGTGCTGATAGATTTTATTTAATGAAACGTCAATTGGTTCTTGATGATAATGGTTCAGAATCATTATTAGATTTGAAAATGAAGCAGCCAATGGCTACAGATTTAATATACAGGTTATCAATTTTTACAACACAATACCATTCAATCAACGATTTCAACATTATGGTTAATAAAGCATTCAGTTCAAGACAATGCTACATAAAACCAAATGGGCATTTTATGCCAATGACACTTGATGGAATTAGTGATGAGTCTTCATATAACATCAACGATAGACAATTCTACGGGCAAACATATAATATAAAGGTTAACGCGTACGTGATTACTGAAGATGATTATAGAGTTGAGGAAGTTCCGTACAAACGTGGTTCAACATTACCAGTTATGCGAACATATAACAATACGCCAGACGTTGAAATTGATGAATGTGATGACAGTAGCGGTAAAGTAATTTTAACTATCAATTATCCGGAAAAATTAGTACACACGGTTGCAAGTTTTACAATAGATACGGATATTATTATAGATGATATAGAATTAGAAAACCTATATAATAACTATGAAATTTTCGTTAATGGTGAACTCCATGATAAAAAGACAAAACTTTCAATGATGGATGGCGATGAAATCAAAATAAAAGCAAGTAAACAAAACAAACGTGCTGAAGCGAAAATGATTTTATCTGGAAAAATCAATATTTTTTCTAAGAATATATGATTTTCGTGAAGAACAAAGTATTTATAGTAAAATAATGAATTATAATTAAAGTGAAATTAAGACAATAATATGGGAAAAATTAGAGGAACACATTCAAGTCCTGGTATTTATAGCCAATTTACTGATCTTGCCTACGCAGCAAAAACATTAGGTGTTACAACACTTGGTCTTGTTGGTGAAACACTTAAAGGCCCTGCTTTTGAACCTATTATGATTAAAGACTACACTCAATTCCAAGATTACTTTGGCGGTTGTAGTACGGAGTTGTTTAAGGATAGCTTATACCCAAAATATGAGTTACCTTACATCGCTAAATCATATCTTTCAAAATCAGACAAATTGTATGTTTGCCGTGTATTGGGACTTAGTGGATATAATGCAGGTCCTGCTTTCGTTATTACTGCTGAAAGTAGTAACGGTGGCGACAAATATGTAGTTGCAATTCTTCGTTCAAGGGGTTCATACAGTAAATATGTAAATCTTGGCGATGAATGTAATCCTATTAACAAATACGACCAACTTGTATTTGACTGTGATAAAATTGAGTTGGAGCGCTACACAAACGTATCAGTAGTTGTTAAATGTGACGGTATTAGTATCAATCCAGAGGAAGAACCTGAGTTTAATATCAACGCTCTTAATAACGGACAATTCACAATCGTAGCAAAAAAATACGTTGGTGAAGGACACGACCTTGATGAAGGTGATGGTTATACAACTGTTGGACGTTATCCAGTATCTTTAAATGCTGGTGCAAAAGATTACATCTATAGTGTTTTAGGTTCTAAAGCAACCGTAGGTGAAGCAGCTGTATTTGTTGAAGAACTATACGATTTGAAACTAAAAGAGTTAATTGAAAACGGTGACGTTAATATCATTAGCCCAGAGGTTACAAAGATGAACGAGTTAGTCATTGGAGCAGTTACTGATCCAGTTCTTGACTTCGTAAAAATTCCAATGGAAAATTTAACAAAGAGTAACCTTGCACAAACTTATATCTGTGCTGAACCTGGTATCACAACATCTGGTGAAACATCTGGTGAAACTTCTAATGGTTACACATACTACAAAGTAGATGAAAACGGTATCATCATTCCAGATGCAATCTATAATATGGAAGTTGGACATATCTATAAAGTTGTTGCCAAAGTTGATAATGAAACTGGTAAAAAGGTTTATGTATACGTACCATTAACAAAGAAAGTTGATGATGAACTAGTTGAGGTTGAAGTTGGAGAGATTGTTCCTGGTCCACTATACGATACAGTTCAGGCTGTTCAAGTATTAAACTATGACGCATTTGTTGCTAAACAAGTAACAACTGAAAGTGGTGTGACTTTAGGCTCTACAAGTGGCTACACTGAAGAAGTTAGCATTATCGCACTAGCAGATTTAAGCAACTATCACGAACAATACCGTTGTGCTTCAACACCATGGATTGTATCTGAGTTAAAAGGTGATGCAAAAGACTTACAAGTTAAGAAATTGTTCCGCTTCCATACAATAAGTGATGGTAACGAGTCAAGTACTCAAGTTAAAGTTTCAATTGCAAACGTTCGCCCAGATGATGGCACATTCGACGTTTACGTACGTGACTTCTATGACTCAGATGCTAATCCAACAATCTTAGAGTCATATAAGAACTTAACAATGGTTCCAGGTGATTCAAAATATATTGGTTTACAAATCGGTACATTAGACGGTGCATATGAATTGAAATCTAAATACATCATCGCTGAGGTTATTGAAACTGATATGACTAAGACTTGTGTTCCTGCTGGTTTCTTAGGATACCCAGTACGCGAATATGGTAAAGATGGTGAAGGTAGAAACTTAGTTGCTCCTACATTTACATATAACCGTTACTATGATGATGATGTTAAAGAGAAACGTCAATACTTCGGTTTATCTGATGTTACTGGTGTAGACATTGATATGTTATCTTATAAAGGTAAAAACGCTTATACTGAAGAATATACACACGGCTATACACACGCATTCCACTTGGATTCAACATTAGACCCAACTATCCTCGATAGTCTTGTAGGTGTTAATGTAACAGTTGATGGCGACCCAGATACTATTGACATACAATGGGATGCAGTTAGTCCTAACAACGTAACCGATAGAGGACTTCCACCAATTATTGGTAGTGAACAAGATATGGAAGGCACTATTTATGAAAATGGTAGACTTCGTAAATTCACAGTTTGCTTCTACGGTGGTTTCGATGGATGGGATGTTTACAGAAATTCACGTACAAATACTGATGAGTTTAAAGCCAACAAGTATAAAGGTACTATCATAAACGGTTACGGACAAACATTCTCAAAGATTCAAAACGGTATTCAGTTAGCACTTACTGGCAACTGTATCACATCTGACTACTATGCATATTTAGCAGGTGTTAACCAATTTGAAATTCCAGAGAGATACTTAATCAACTTGTTCGCAACTCCAGGTATCGACTACGTTAACCACGTTTCATTGACTAACGAAGTTCTTGATATGCTTGAGGAAAAACGCCAAGATACGTTCTATGTTGTAACAACACCTGATAAACCTTGGGGTTCAAGCGATGCAGTAGAAGATATGTACTCATCAAGTGACGCAGCAGAAAACTTGGAAGATACATCTGTTGACACATATATTGCTTCAACATATTATCCTTGGATACAAATCTTCGACGAAGAAAATAACAAATTTATCTTCTTACCACCAACAAAAGACGTATTGAGAAATATGGCTGACGTTGACAACAAGAGTTATCCATGGTACGCACCTGCTGGTATCGAACGTGGTGACGTTGTTGCTAAGAAGATGAGATTCTTCGCTAAGTTAGAGGATGAAGATAACGTTTACGATGGACGTATCAACCCATTGAAGACATTCTCTAAAGAAGGTATCAAAGTTTGGGGTAACAAGACAATGTATACTGGTGACACTCCAATGAACCGTATCAACGTTGTAAGATTGATGCTCTACATGAAGAGATTGATTATTGAGTCAACAAGAGGTTTAATCTTCGAACCTAATGACACAACATTAGCAAAACAATTTGACTCAATTGTACGTCCAATCTTGAACCAAATTAGGACTGATAGAGGTATTACAGACTTCAGATTACAAGTTAGTCAGACTCCAGAACAAATGGATGCTCACGAATTAAGCGCAGTAATCTATGTAAAACCAACTCCAACATTAGAATACATCGAGATTAACTTCGTTGTCACGCCACAATCAGTTAGTTTCAACGAAATTCAATAACTTGTTTGGATAAATAAATAAAAGAGTAACGAATCTCTCGTTACTCTTTTATTTTGTCACTGTTTTTGTAATAAACATAAATCCAACCAATATCATCTAATATACAACACAACCCCCATAAAAACAATGATACTTGTAATGAAGGCATTGCGATTAACGCTAATCCATATCCAGTAACACATACAATACCAGAAACTATGGAGTAATTATTGTCGTATACTTCCCTGGCCTTGTCATTCCATAATTTCGGCTTAAATGCCATAATACACTTGCCAACAAAAATACTTATAAACGATGTATATAGTAGTGATACAATAGCAAAAACCCAAACATTATAGTGTATAAAACACAGAAACATTGCAAGTATAAAACCAATTACAGACTCGGATATTGCTAACCACATGAAGTATTTCATGGCTTTATCGCGTACGTTATCTTTCCATATTATGCCAATTAACAGTCCAGATAGTGAGCCAAATAATGATTCAAATGCAATCCATTCTGCTGGCAATGCTGTTATAATTGCTTTTGTTATTGCTGGTGCTGCATATGTAACTAATAAGCCAGAAAAAAACGTTGATAGGAGCAACCATTTTTGGTTTTCATCCGGGTGTATATTGAAAAAATCTAATATTTTCTTCACCATCTATATTCTGTTTTTTTGTAGTTAATCAGATTAGTTGGTATCTCATCAATGAAACGTGATGGTATTTTATCCCCGCCAGACATCCAACTATATCCTTCAGATTCAGTTAAATAAAGACGTTTTTCAGCACGAGTACACGCCACATACATGAGCCTACGTTCCTCTTCTATTTCTTCTCTACCAGTTACATCATCATCCATTTCAGTTTCGCACGCTCTATGTGACGGTATTCCACCTTCAAATACGTTAATTACAAACACATTCGGAAATTCCAAACCTTTTGATTGGTGCATTGTCATAACTTTAACAACATCACCACTATCATCATTATCAGTGTTAGTATATAATGATATATCTTGCAAGAATTTATCAAATAAATCTTCTTCATCAACGTGCTGTCTCTCGTAGTAAATGATACTATTCAATAACTCGTTCAAGTTGTCAAGCCTATCTGTCTCAACATCTTCACGAAGCATATCCATATAGCCAGTATCATTCAACACAGTATTAAGTAAATCTGATATACGTGATGTGTTTTTGTTTGTTTTTGCTTCATCAATAATTTGGATAAACTCAATTGCTGCGTCATTCTTCAAAGTCTTACTTGACAATAATCTTTTCAAAGACTCGTATAGTGTTATTTTCTTTTCATTAGCAAACTTCTCAACTTTGTCTATGAATACTTTACCGATTTTTCGTGATGGTTCGTTGATAACGCGCTTAAATGATAGGTTATCATTATTGTTTATTAGTTTCAGGAAACTAATAGCGTCTTTTATTTCTTTTCTTTCATAGAAACGGATACCACCAAAAATCTTATATGGTAAGCCTTTCTTTATTAACGCTTGTTCTATTTCGCGCGACATGGCATTATTGCGATAGAGAATAGTAAAGTCACTATAGTTCGCCCTGTCTTCACGTTTTATCCTTCTGATCTCATCACAAACGTAATTACATTCGGTGAATATATTGTTTCCGTGATAGTGCGTAACAGTAACTCCACCTTGTTTTTCTGTAAACAAATCTTTATCAACGCGCTCGGTATTATTCTTAATGATAGAATTAGCAACATCAAGAATATTTTTAGTTGAACGGTAGTTTTGTGTTAACAAGATAGTCTTATCGTTTTTGAAATTGATGAAACCTTTGACATCACTACCTCTGAACTTATAGATAGATTGGTTATCATCACCAATTATGTATAGGTTCTTGTGTTTAGAAGCAAGTATTTCGAGTATTTGCCAGTCATGTTTATTACAATCCTGTGCCTCATCAACCATAATGTAGTGGAATTTATCTCGCCAGTATTCTCTAACATCATCGAAGTTCAATAAGAGGTGTAATGCGAAATAAATCAAATCATCAAAATCAAGGGAGAAATTTTTTATTTGTTTCTCACAGTATTTAATGAAAATCTTCTCATCATCACTTAATATCGTTTTAGTTCTTTTCATGTTATTCAATGAACGAGGCATGAAAAACTCTTTGATATATGAGTCACTATGTGTAGTTTTATAATGTTCTATTTTTTCAAGAATGTTCTTTACGTTGGTAGACTTTTTATCATAACCCATATCCTCGATAATTTCTTTACCAAGTAACTTTTTGTCTTCCTCATCCAATATATTGAAGTACATAGGAAAACCGATACGATATATATCCTTACGTAAAACCTTTACACAGAAACTGTGAATCGTACAGATAAATTCAGATGCAAAATCATGTCCAATCATTTTTTCAATACGTTGGCGCATTTCATTTGCTGCTTTGTTTGTGAAAGTTAAACAAAGGATGTTATCTGGGTTGACATTCTCATGTTTCATCAGATATGCGTAGCGGCATGTAAGGGTTTTTGTTTTACCAGCACCCGCACCAGCAACCAAACGTATTCTACCACCCACACATGTAGCACCTTCGTACTGTTTCTCATTAAGTCCTTTTAAATATTCTTCCATAAAAACTAAAATTTTGGTTCCGGGTAAATATACAAACTTTTTTACAAACAAAAAAAAAGGATAGGAAAATCCTACCCTTTAAATATTGTGACTTATTTACTACTGATTATTTTTTTTATTCTAATAAATACGCTCTCCTTATTGTGCTTAAATTCAGATTCCCATATTCTCAATATACCAATATTATTTTCTTTACAATATGTATTTTTAATTTTATCTTTCTCTATATGTTTGGCTTGATAATCATACTTTGGACCGTCTGGATATTTTTCTGGATTACAATGCCAGAAATCACCATCATATTCAATGATTAAGTTTTTTGATGGAATATAAATGTCACAATATTGTTTAATTTCTTTTAGATAATGCTGCTCTTCATATTCAATACCGAGTGGTTTTATGACTTCATTAATGAACTCTGTTTCCCCTGAACTCGATATCGAAAATAGATTATTGTTTAAACGGTATCTCATTCGATCACTAAGCATCGTTTTATATTTCTCAGTGTTAAACACTTCTTTCATTTTTTGTCTTTGTTCATCACTTTTTGGAACCCCCAGCAGTTTCATTCTTATTTTCCTACCGCGTTCTTCAGTATGTATCTCATTATGCAACTTTCTAATCTGTTCTATTGTATAGGTTTCTTCCCACTTTTTACCTTTATTCCATTGTGTACGAGAACCATCAATGTATTGTTTTCTTCTTGTCTCGGCGGATTTTTCTTGTGCTTCATGGTTATGTCCCCAATTATTATGAACACGTATTGCATGTCCAAAAGCATAATCACAAAAATGCGCTTCCCCACGCGGGTCAATTGATGTATATTCCCCACATCCACATTTACAAGTTGGACGTATACCATTATATTTGGCGTCCACTAAAAGTTGTTCTTTCGTTATCTCACCATGTATTTTCTCTTTTATAACATGTTTAGATAATCCATTATAAGTTTCAAACCTTCTTTCACAATATGGACACTTATAATCCCCCTGGCCAATCCTATCAACAGCATTGGTTACTCTGCCCGATTTCACAAACACAACACCATTGACGGACTTTTGTTTACCATTAACAACCTTGTATAGTTTATTCTCTGAGATACCTTCTGCTTTGGATGCTTCTCGGATTCCGTCGTATCTACATATTTCATTCCCGAACTCATCTAATTTGATTATTTCTTTCTTCTGTGCCATATCTATATGATTTCTATATATAAATATACACAAAAAAGAAAAAAAGCCAACAAAATGCCGACTTTTTTCTTTGATTATGCTAAATATAAAACTATTGAATTGATTATCAGGTTAGTAGCAGAGTATGCAATAATCCACAACGATAGTAGCAGTAATATCTGCAAGAGCATCGTCTGAGTATTGTAATGAACCGAAGTCACAGTTTGAAATCCAAGCGTTCTTCAAAATCCATTTTTGAACACAAACACCCGTTGGGTCAAGCATCTCTAACTCAATATCTCTCTTATAACCAGCAGCGTAACCTTGTCTACCAGTAACAGACTCTGAACATAGACGAATCCATTCCATTAAAGCCTGTGAAGCAGATGGTGCAATTGGATCTCTGAATGTGAATTGGAGAGTATCCCAGGTATATCGTCCTGCAACCCAAGTTGATGTATTCAAGAATTGGATTTCAGTAGTACCTTGAGTAATCTTTGGACGTGATGCTGATGCAAGCATCCATTCAGAAATACCTAAGTCACTTGGGAAACGAACCACCCATCTGTTTTTTCTCAATGGTTCGAATTGTAAAGGCATTTTTAGTAGTAAATCAGAATACATATTGTCTTAATAATTTTTTCTTTTTGTTATTTTCTATCTATAAATACAGTAAAAATGAATTTTTTTAAGCACCTTGTTGATTTTCTTGTTTTTGTTCAACTCCCTTATTGCATATATCAAATATTTTTTTAAGTGCTTGGAATTGTGGGTGTTCAGGCTGATTGGTAAATTTTAACATACCTTTTAGCGTCATTTCACGTATTTTATCTAACTCACCCATATTATCAAGTTCAGCCATACCTTCATCTTCTGGTTTTACATCCTTGATGTTAGTCTGTGCTTCTGCACCAGCCTCAACTTCACCTTGTGGTTGTGCTTCTGGATTAGCCATTTGTTCTGGTTCTGCTGTTTGTGCTGTTGGTTCTGGTTCACCCATTGGTTCTTGTTCCATACCGTTTAATTCATCATATTCGTCCTCGAACATGATACTTTCATTCATTTTACGTATAGCATTTGAGATATTTTTAATATCTCTCAAATCTTGTTGATACTGTTTCTTATTCATATTCGTATACATTAGTTTTATTATAAATACTATCTAAAACAAAAAAAGGTTTACTTTTCAATAAAAATCATTAGTTTTTTTATAGATAACGATACAATTTATGGCTAAATCAAACGAAAAGAAAGGCTACGTCTATTTACTCGGAGATTTTGAGAAAGAAGGAGCCTATAAAATAGGCGTAACAAGAGGTACGATTGAACGTAGAATAAAAAAATTGCAAACAGGTAATAGTGGGGAAATATATATTGTTGATTATTTCCAAACTGAACATCCATTTTTTGTTGAGAAATGGATGCACATTGCATATGGAAGTAAAAAGATATTAAATGAGTGGTTTATGTTGGACTTAGATGACTTGAAGATGTTTAAAGGTAAATGCCAACGCTTCGAAGAATTATATAACCACTCACATAAAAATAAAAATAACGATTTTGACTATTTATAAGTATATGAAACTACCATTTAGAATAGAAGGAGACGAAATTCTTAGACAAAAAACAACAGATATTACGGAAAAAAACGAAGAATTAGACAAACTGGTGTTTGATATGTTTGATACGTTAAGTGACAGCATTGGATGTGGCTTGTCGGCACCACAAATTGGTGTATCAAAAAGTGTGTTCATTATTGATGCAGACAAAATGGGTGGATATTATCCAGAATGCAGAGGCGTAAAAAAAACAATTATCAATCCTCAAATTGTAAAAACAAGTAGAAAAACAACTGTAATATCAGAAGGTTGTTTATCAGTTCCTGGTGTTATGAAGGAATTGAGACGCCCAGATATGGTTACGTTGAAATATCTTGATGAGAATTTAGTTGAACATAAGGAGAAATTTCATGGGTTCGTAGCAAGAATTGTCTTACATGAATACGACCACCTACAAGGAAAACTAATGACAGATTATAATAATGAAGTAAAGTATGAGTAAAATTAACAAAACTATTGAAAACAGTGATTTGTATAGAGCAATTAAAATCGTACAAAATGAAATCTCAATGAAAGAAAAAACACTAAAAGAAATTGATGAATTAGAAATTAAATGTAAGTATAGAGATTTTTCAGTTTCAAGAGAATTATTGGAAAAAGATTTAGAGGAAAAACGCCAAGAATTAAAATCACTTGAAAAATTAAGCACTGGCAATACTGCTGAACCCGACGGCTATGTAGTAAATGTTAATCAAACTTCATCATGTGGTTGTGGATTAAACCATGGTGAAATAGCGTATATCAATTTTCACGCTATTAAAGAACCAGCAAAGGAAAATCTATTCTTGATTCACGGTTTGGAAAAATATGGAGTTATAGTATCAGATGTTGTATCATACAATGATAATACTTCAGCTAAAAAATTAACCATTGCCATTAGAAATAATGTCGTTGATTGTCCTATTGTAGAGTTTAACAAATTAGCAAACGATTCAAGAAATAGATTGCGTGAAGATATTTCTATTGAGATTTTAGACCCGCAATTGAAACCAGTGTACAAAATGATATATAAAGAACCTGTCGTACGTTGTTTAGGTGATTTAACTGGTGCATATGATAGTTACAAACCACTAGTATTCACTGTTACACTATCATATAGAGTGAGAGAAATGGAAAAAGTCAAAAAAGATGGCACAACCAATTAAAAAATCGGTAGGTAAAAAACCAATTAAAAGAAAAAAACAAACGACCAGGGCTGCGAGGGTTAGAGAAATGAGAAAAAGGATGAAAGGTTCACAAGAATTTGGTACATCCAAACTTGAAGAGCGTTTCGCTAAAAATTTCTTAGATAAACTTAACATACCATATACATACCAATATAAAGCAACTGGAATAAATAGATATTTTGATTTTCGAGTTTTCCCAGAATTAAAAGGACCAATCATAGAAGTTCAAGGTACATATTGGCACGCTGATCCAAGGGTATATGAACAAAAAGATTTGAATAAAACCCAAAAATGGGACATTAAGGTTGATGAATTAAAAAAGAAATGGTGTATGCGAAACGCAATACCATTAATTTATGTGTGGGAAAAAGACATAAACGAACATCCATCAATGGTTTTAGATTATTTAAAAAAAGTATTAAAACCATATCTAGATGGTTCAGAAGAAAATAGAAGAAAAAGACGGTAATTATTTTTCCTTTTTTTGTAAGTTTTTGATTTTAAGTAGTATTTATACATAAAAACAAGAAAAATGGATAAAGAAATACGGTTTAAAAATTTTATTGAAAAAGCGCATGAAGTTCATGGCAATAAATATGACTATTCTAAAGTGAATTATGTCAATTCTCTAACAAAAGTGTGCATTGTGTGTCCTATACATGGTGAATTTTTTGTACGTCCTAGTGATCATACACATAATCACGTTGGGTGTCAAAAATGTAGTGGATGTTACAGAAGTAATAAAAATGAATTTATTGAAAAAGCACAGAAAATTTATGGTAACAAATACGATTACAGTAAAGTTGAGTATGTGAACAATAAAACTAAAGTATGTATTATATGCCACGAAAAAGATGAATTTGGTGTTGAACATGGTGAGTTTTGGCAACGCCCAAACGATCATTTAAGTGGTTATGAATGTCCTAAGTGTGGCGGTAATCACATGCCAACGACTGAAGAGTGGATTAAAAAAGCTCAAATAATTCATAAAAACAAATATGATTACTCTAAGGTTCATTATATTGATGCGCATACAAAAGTTTGTATTATATGTCCAACCCATGGAGAATTTTGGCAAACACCAAATAATCATTTGAACGGTTGTGGTTGTCCTAATTGTAATAGTGATAATAAAAGTAAAATGGAAGAAAACATACATAAACTTTTAAAGAAACATCATATAAAACATGAACGTCAAAAAACATTTATTTGGTTAAAAAATAAACGTAATATGTTTTTAGATTTTTATTTACCAAATTACAATGTAGCAATAGAGGTTCAAGGAGAACAACATTTTAGAGCAATCGAAAAATTTGGTGGAAGTGATTTCTATTTATTACAACATGAACGAGATGAAATAAAAAAGAAATTATGTTTGGAGCATAACATAAAACTTTTTTATATAACAAAAAAAAACTATAACATCAATGAAGTTCTCGAATATATTAAATCCAAAATTATATGAAGAAAAAGACTTGAACAAAACCCAAAAATGGAGTAAAAAGGTTGATGAAATGAAAAACAAGTGGTGTTCCAGAAATGGAGTACCGCTTATTCGCATTTGGGAGAAAGATATAAATGAACATCCAGAAAATGTATTGACTTTTTTAAAAGAAAAACTAGGTTTACTAAAAGAGAAGAAAGATAGAGACGATAAGTTCAATAAAAGGCATTAAAAAAATAGGAGATTTACATGAAAGTTAAATTTGTAATACCAGTAATAGATACAGAAACTGGTACATATGAATACCACGGACGTGATTTTGATATGGATGAGTATTTTAATATGATACGTAGCAGGGTTGACAGAACTAATCGTGCTATGGACGCGTTTGCTTATAATTACCGTAATGGATTTGGTGTTCAGAGAGATAGTTATTTAAATAGAGGACTATATGATATTGAAAATGTTGATAAAAACAAGGAAATTGATTACACATTTTCAGAATCAGAAGCATTAGTTCTTGATGGTGACGACAACGATGTTCAAATACAGGATTTTTACGATTTAGTTGCGGCAGGTAAAAAATGTTTGTTGAAAATTAACATTAACCCTAACTCACTTGATGGTGATGCCGAAAGTGAAATTCGTAAATGGCTTGACGAAAGTAACAAAGTGTTGAACGATAAAATGCTTGATAATAAAACTATGTTGTTATCATTGCCATTACGTGATTTTATTATTGATACAGCAACAGATGACGATGAAAGTAAACCAGTATTTCATATAATTAACTGTAGAGTAATACAAATATATCCGAAGGAAAATGGATATAGTTATTATTTTGCTGTGATGTGTGGAAAAATAAGAAAGCAATAACAATATACGGATATGAAAAAGGACAAAGAAACAAAACTTACAAACGCTGAGCGTTTACAGGCAGCACTAATCAATAGCACACCACTTATGGGTGATATTAAACCAATCACTGACAATAAATTACACGTTGATGGAGAAAATATTACAATTGGTGAACTAACAGAACAAAACGATTACAAAACGATAGAGAAAGAACAACGTGACGAAATTTTTGCTAAACAACAAAAAGATTTATCAAAATTTATTGAGGAAAATACAGACGATTACGTTGATTTTGATGAGCGATTAGAAGGCGATAGAGAGAATTTATTCTATCAAAATCTTAACAAAAAATACATGGATTATATTGATAGTGTACAAACTAGAAAAGAGGAGCAAAACATTAAACCAGAGAAAGTACGTCTTCCATGGTTCAGAAAAATTAGGATAAAACTTGCTTCTGAACTTTTCGAACATAAACTAAAAGCAAGCGACAATGCTGCTGGTTTGCGTTTCAAAAGAGTAATAACAGATGATTTCTATGAACATTTGAGTTGGAGTGATGAAAAATTACTTCGTAGTTTCTTTGAAGGTAAAACTCGACTTAGTTCAACACAGGCAAAAGAATTTTTAACTTTCGGAAAAGTGTGGAGATTATTTGTATTAGCAATTAAATCGAAATGTGAACACATGAAATATAATCTATATCTAAAATTACACGGGTTAATTTTAAAATGTGTCAAAGATAGAGATTATTATGGACATAGTAATTTAGAGGAGATGATGAATTCAACTGGTGGACTTCCATATAGCACATTGTTGAGTAATCACGGCATCGACCCTGACTGCATGAATTATATATCAGACACAGATGGAAATATAATTGATATTAGAAAAGAGTTGTTGAAACAAAAGATTGATGCAACACTACCTAAACCAGTTGATTTCAATATAGATGATTTCTTCAAAAATCTCGAAGATGAGCACGACGTAGATACAACCGAAGATGAGACGGAGGAAACAGATACAAATGATGTTGTTGAAACTGGTTTAGAAGAAGATAAAGAAAATACGGATGAAAATCCGAAGAAAGTTTAATTTTCGGTAATTATTAGTAAAAGAAAATAATTTCACTTTAATTAAAACGAAAAATACATGTTAACACCAGAAGAATTAGAAGAAAGTAGAATTACCGCAATGAAGGTATGTGAGCAATCATACCTCATGTATGAAAATTCAAAAAGAGAAATGATTGAGGTTGCAGCGAAAAAAACCGACAAAAACGGTGCTCCTCTATACACTGAGCAAGCAATCAAGAAAAATATACAATTGATTGAAACTGCTGAGCAGGATGTTATCGACCAGTATATTCAAATGGGCGGTACTTTGGAGGATTTACAGAAATTGAAAAGTCCTAAAAAGAAAACCGTTGACAAGAAACATCTACAGGAACTTATGAAAAAGGAAACTGAAAGGGATGAATTGTTAAAGTATATTGCTAATTTAAGAGCAAATGATGTAACAACAAAACCAACAGAAAATACTGAAGAAAAGCCAGCAGAACCAGTTGTTCAAGAAGTAACAAATACACAAACAAACAGCCCATACATGTCAATGGAAGAATTACAAGAGAAATTCAAACAGGTTTCAAAAGAACATGAAACACCTGAAGAAACAGAAAGACTAAATTCTGTTATGCCACAGATTGTTAATATTGGTGAACCTGGTAAAATGTATGATTATGTTAAATTACCATCAAAAGGACAATGCTATCGTCACAAAAAGGATAAAGTAAGGGTGGCATATCTAACTGCTTTTGATGAAAATATGATTTTATCACCAAGCTTGTATAAGGATGGTAAATTTATTGATTTCCTTTTGAAGGCGAAGGTTTATGATGATGATATTAACCCTGAAGAGTTAACCAAGGGCGATAGAGATGCTATTGTTTTATGGCTACGCGCAACCGGATATGGAAACGATTATCCAATTGTTGTTACCGACGAGGATACTGGAAGAGATTTCGACACTAACGTGGACTTATCAACATTAAACTACAAACCTTTCAAATTAAAAGGTGACGTAAATGGTTATTTTGATTTCCAATTACCAAGTACAGGCGATATTATTAAGTTTAAATTCTTAACAGTTGCTGATTTAAATGTTTTGGAACAATTGAAATTTAAAGAGAACAAGAAAATGAACGTTCTAAATGTAAGACAAATCTGTTCTAATTTAATGGATGCTGTTCGAAACAATGAGTTAATTTCAACTGTAGCACAACAGAAAGTTAAAAACACTGTTGAATTTGTACGTGATGAAATTGCTAAAAATTATGACGAAGAAAATGATTTTACATTCTCACATGAATTAACCGACAGATTACTATTACAAACAGTCTCAATAAACGGTATTACAGATAGAAAATATATTGAGAACTATATTTTCAGTATGAATGTAAAAGACGCCGCATCTTACCGTAAATATATCGTAGATAATGAGCCTGGAGTTGACTTTAATATTGAAGTTGAACGTCCTGAGAGTCTTGGAGGTGGCTCTATTAAATCGTTTCTGCGACTTGATCAGTTTATTTTTGTCAATTTCTAATGAAGGAGTAGGTGAAGCAGAGAAAAAATTGTGGGATGAGTTGTGGGGTTGTGTTAATTATTTGAAAATCCCGTTTGATACGTTAATGTCAATGCCAGTATACATCAGAAAGTTCTGGATATTAAAACATAACGAGGTTAATAACCCAGAAAACAAGTCTGGAAATGGTGAAAATAAGAATATCGACGGACAACAAATCAATTCATATGCACAATTAGAACAAAGTAATAGAAATGTCCCAAAATAATGGGGCATTTTTTGTTTAAAATGTGGGTGTTTTTGTATTTATTATTAAGAGTAAAATATGTAGTTTATGTCTGATAGAGTAATAATAGGTGGTTTTGATGAAAAGGCTTTAGAAGTTTTAGAGCATTATTTAGGTAAATCAAAAGGAAGTGTTTCTAATTCCGTTAGAAACTCAAATAATGCTGTGTCTAGTAATGAAGTTGGTAGTTATCAACAAAATATTGAAGAAGCCAAACAACGAGTAGAAGAACTAGTTCAAAAAGAAAAAGAATTAAAACATGCTAGAGAGTTATCTAATAAAGAAATATCTGAATTACAAGATAAATTTGCCCAAATCGGTAAATCATATGACGAGTTAACTACAAATGAAAAACGACAATATACTATCCTAAAACATAGAATCGAAAGTGCGGTTAAATATAAAGAACAGTTAGATGAACAAATTAAAAATATAAAAACTGAAAATACTTTAATCCACGAACAAATTGAAAATTGGGATAAAGTTGGAGAAAATATATCTGAAGCTATTATTAAAGCAAAAACGTATTCAGACGTTTTAAGAAAGATAAAACACGATAAAGACGCAATATATGAAAAAGAACGCAGTTCTTATGATGCCGCGCGCGTAAAATTTGCTAAAGAAAACCCAGAAGATTATCAAAAATTCCGTAAAAGAGAACATAATATTGCAAAACAAAGAGGTATTGCGAGAGAATGGTTGGAGAGACACAAGACAGCATCAAAATTCTTTGGTAGTGACATTAACGAATTTGCTAATGCTGGTAAAAAACATAGTATTGCAAAGGGTATAGCAAGTAATTTACTAACAAAGGCTGGTAATGCTGCAAGTTTCATCACAAGTGATAAACAACTATCAATTAGTGATGTTGGTGGAAAAGTAGCAGATGTTGTTGGACAACTAGGCCCATGGGGTAAAGCAGCAGGTGCGTTGATACAAGGATTAACATCTGCTGTTGAGATGGCTGATAGAATAAATAAATCAGCGTCAGATTATGCACGCTCTGTTGGTGGTGGTGTTGCTAAAATGAAAGCCATGAGAACACAAGCAACAGATATTGCAAGTGCAATTTCTCAATGGGGTGACAAAGCATATAAATTTGATAAAATTCTTGAACATACAGCTGAATTATCAAAAGAAACTGGACGTGTAATGGAACATATGTCTAACATGGACTTTAAGTCTTTGGAAGATTTAAGACAATGGGGTATTGACAGTTCAGTTCTTAATCAATTTGATACTTTCGGTTTGTCAATGGAAACAATTGACAAGAGAATCAAGTCTATATATAGTAATTCTGGTAAGCAAGGTTTAAATGCAAAGGCTGTTACTGACGCCGTAACAAAAAACCTAAAAATGGCGCAGAATTATACGTTTGCTGGAGGACTTCGTGCTCTTGAACGTATGGCTCAAAAGTCTGTTGCATTAAAATATAATATGGAAGCCGTTTCGCGCTTTGCTGATAAGGTTTCTACATTAGAAGGTGCAACAACTGCTGGTGCTCAATTATCAGTATTAGGTAGTGATTTTGCAAGAATGGGCAATCCATTAACCATGTTATATGGTGGCTTACAAGACATGGAACAACTTAACGACATGATGTTGAACATGACTAAAAACATGGCTCAATGGGATAGTGATAAAGGGCAGATGGAGATTACAGCATACAATCGTCAACGATTAAAAGCAGCAGCAGATGCTATGGGTGTTGATTATAGTGAATTAGTAAACCAAGCAATGACTCAAGGTAAACGTAACCGTATTGACAACCAATTGGATATGTCTGGTAAAGTAAATGATGATGCAACCAGAGAATATATCAAAAATATAGCACAAGTTGATGAAAACGGAAACGGCTATGTGGTATTCCATGAAGGCGGAGGTGAAAGACGCGTTAATGTTGAAGATTTGAGTGAGAACGACAAAGAAAAGTTAGCGCAAGAAAGTAAACGATATTCAGATGAACAAAATGCTAAACTTGGTGATGTATTGTCTCAGACAAGAACAATAACTGAGCAGTTAAACGACTTGATAGATACATTAAGAGCAAGAATAGCAAAAGGTATTATTACTATATATAACTGGTTAGATAAACATTTTGGTGATGGTACAAATCAGATTGACGTGACTGGCATGAGTTTGTCTAACGAACAAAAACCAACATATGATGCTGCAATTAAAGCACGCGATAAAGGTTGGAGTAATTTATCTCAAGAGGAGATAGCAGTTTTAAAAAGTGCTGGTATAACTAGTAGGGCGCAAATTGCTGGTAAAACAAATGAAGAAATATCATCCATGATGTCTGGTGTATCATCTACGCAAACTGGAAATAATACACATAATGGAACAGTTCGCGCAAAAACTAATTCAATAGGTGGTACATCACAAGCAACATCACAAAACACACAATTTGCTACAAACTCAAATGTTGCTAATCAAAATACATCATCATCACAAGGATGGAATAACAATACTAATACTACAAGTGTACCAATTAAGGCTGGTAGCAATCAAACAAAAGCTTTAACAGTTAACGAAAATAAATCTAATACTGGGAATATAGCACAAACTAATCAAAAATTAAGTATTGAGCCTATTTCTATTAACGTTAGTGGTACTATTAAATTGACTGATGGAAGTTTAACTAAATCAATTGATGTTACAAAATATCTTGATGATAATAGAATAATTGCACATTTGGTACGTAGTATAGAAAAAACAATTGGTTTTAGATTTAATGGTAGTGAAACTTTATCACATACACCATATCCTGTAGCGTAAATACAGGTCGTAAACGATCGTATATATTGTAGGTAATATAATATAGAAATAAAAAAAGATAAATAAAAAGAAAAAAGAAATAAAAAAGAATATGATAGCAACAGTTGATGGAGTATTAGAACATAATAAAGAAATACGAGACAATATGTTGAAACACAACATTGGGAAGTATTCTCAATGGCCTTTTGCTTTAAAACCAGCAATAGGCGAGTATTATGATATTGATTATAATCGAAAACTATCAGATTTAAAGGATGGTAAAGGTTTATTGTCTTTTACACATGATGGTAAGTCAACATATTCTGAAGAAATTAAAAGAAAGTTCTTTTCTTCAAGAGAAGAAGAACCTTATTTTGTTCGTCCTTTAACTTACGGTGAATTAAATCCATGGACTGAATTCCAGAATGGAAGTTATATTCAATATATTGATGAAGTTTTTGGTAAAGATGATGTTATGAGACATGTTGATTATATCAATAATCTATTGTCTGGACAATTTATTGAAAACGCGTTACGTCAAACTGAAGTTGGTGTTATTAAAGACATTAATGTTGCTGTCGCATTGCGTGGAATTGTTACCACAAACCCAAATAATATGTCTGGTGAAGATACTATAATGGGAAAAATAAGTAACAGAATGTATGCTCAAACATTGTATAATGGTGCTATATTTAATAGTGACAGAATGAAGGTTAAAATACATGACGGTGAAAATTACTATGAAAAAATGTATTTAACACCAGAATTAGTTAATCAATATGGTAATAATTTAGCTAATTTACATGAATTGAGCGATATAATGAAAATTGGCACAAACGAAACACATATTCGTGAAGATTTAGGTGCTGATGTTCATATATTAGATGGATATAATGGTAATATTGCTAATCTAAATTTGCCACAATTTAGATTGTTAAATGAACAAATAAAGAAAGCAATTGAACTTAGAGGGGTTGACAACAGTACGTTAACATCTAAAATCGTTGGCGATATATATGGTAATACATCTTTCAGAGACAATAAAGGTAATGACGTGTTATTACCAATTAGAGTATATACTCCGGTTAATGGACAGGGATACGTGAATATATCGAAGAAAGATAGTGATTGGAGATATGAATCACTTGGGTTTATTGATGTTGATGGAGATGCTTTAGAAAGTCAAGTTAAAGGTGGTAGATATTATGGTGTATATAGTGCAAATGTATACAACGAAAAAGAAGACGATAAAACAATACCAGGTATAGATAAACTAAATGAAGAAGGAAATCAATACAATAAATATGATGTGATTGATGATGATGTAACAACGTTATTATCAAAAACAAGTAGATTATTCCATCAAAACAAGATAGATACTTTAATTGCTAGATTCCATACTGATAGTAGTAAATATGGTTTTCCAGAATTTACAGATACTGCCAGAAGTCAATTCGGTAATTCACATGGTAGAAACTTATTAAGATTAGATGCCGTTGGTAATCCAAATAATGATACAAATGGTTATGATAATCCATATTGTCGTACTTGGACATATCATCATCAATACAATCAAGTAAAGAAATTGATACGTCCATTTACACACGTTGTTGGTGGTAATGAAGTTCCATATAAAAACAGAGACATTCAGGGAATGAACAAAAAATATCGTGCTTACAGAAGTGATAACGGAAAAAACGCGATATTTGGCTATCAAAGTCTTGCTGATAATACTGTATTGCAAGAAAATGGTTTTGTTAAAATAACACCAAAATCTGGCGAGGGAGGTTATGATGTTAGAAAATGTATGTTCTCTATTGAAAACCTTGCTTGGAAAGATGTGTTACCATTTGACGACAATATATCAAAAGAACAAAGAGGTCCAAATGGCGGACGTATTATGTGGTTCCCACCATATGATTTGGATTTCCAAGAGTCAGTAAATGTTGCATGGAACGAGAATACATTTATTGGTAGAGGCGAAAAAGTATATACATACACAAATACAGATAGAACTGGAACACTTTCGTTCTCATTACTTATCGACCATCCAGCGATTATAAACAGTGTTACTAAAAACTCATATGAAGGTATGGGTAATGAAAAGGATCCTGAGGCGGATATATTGCGTTTCTTTGCTGGTTGCAACCTATTAGAAGAGTCTGATAAGATAACTGAAATACCAGATATTATTCCAAATGAAAAACCTAAACCACAACAAAAAGAGGGTAAAATAGTATTCAAGATATATTATCCAAACAACTTTAGTGGTATTATAAGTGAAAAATCTGGCAACCATGATTATAATGATTTCACTAATTATGTTTTAGGCGGTTCTAGTGATACAAGTGGAAATACGTCATATAATAGTGAAATGAGAAATGATTATTGGTGGCAGTATATTCTAGTTGGTAATAACACTTGTGTTCCTACTAATCCGGATGATTTTAGAGGCTATGAAATGAAAGCAGTTAGTGAAGAAGGAAACGGTTTAACAAATGATGAAACAGAATATACTAATATACCATTACCAACATGTAAAGATAATAAATGTACTGTTCAACCAAATTTAGATGAAATACAAACTATTGATGGTTTTAGAAACACGTGTACATTGCATGAGTTAAATAAAGATGAAGTTTACTATTATCAAGTTGATGAGGATTTACATCAAAAATTGACAATCGAAGGTTCATATAAAGATACAACTTCATATCAATTAAACGCAAGTTTTACAACAGTTGATGAAAAATCACCTCATCAAGCATATGAATATACCTTTGCTGAAGTAATTATGGCTCTATTAGCATATAACCAGGGTAAGGGTACTTATGGTTCACTATACAACCAATATAAGGATTATGTTATTGGTACTTTGGGTGTTGATAACAATAGAGTTCAATCACTTGTTGACATTTTTAACAACGATAAAGTTAAATTTACAGGCGTATCATATGGCGGTAGTGCTGACAACAACGACAAGACAAATTCTAGCATGTTAGCACGTCGTAGAGGTGTAACTGGTATTGAAATGTTGAAACGTTTGTTTACAAAACTACAAGATTTAGAAGAGTTAAACAATATTGTAACACAAGAAAGTCCAAAAACTGGTGGTAAAACAAATGTACCAGCGTATAGTAAAGAACAAAAAATAAATCGTTTCTGTGAGTTTACTATTAGTTATTTAATTCCTTCCGAGGAATTGAAAGATACTGCTGGCGATAATGGTGTTGTTGGTGGTGATAATCCTACAAGTGGTAGTACGAGCGGTGAAACAAGTGGTATTACATTTATGGATTATATGGGAAAAATAACTGATTATAGCCCAGCACTTAAAGCTTACTCTTCAATTGTTATGGGTCCATATGCTGACGGTTATAACGACCCAATAGATAATGGTAAATTAAGACAAGCGTTTGAGGCACATTTTAATAGTTTGGACAAAACTAACATCAATTTTGATGATGATACATTTATGAAAGCGGAAGTGGATGAGTTGATGAAAAATGTAAACTACGATGCTTTAATATTAACATATGCTGTTACTGATGACGATACAAATGCTAAGTTTGCTGGTATTTACCAAGATAAAGATTGTGATGAGACTTTAGAATATTTTCCTGGACACAATGGGTATAGATGTATAAAAGGTGCTAATGGTGAACCATTACTTCCTCTAACCGATACTGAGTTTTTCATGAAACATGTTTTTGCTTGTTTCTTGGGTGGTGATGTTAAACTATCAGATTATGAGCCGACTGAAAGTGGTTCTGTTCAGTTTACTTATGCGGTGCCTGATTCTATAATAATTTATGAAGATGCAGAGTGCGAATCATATACAATTGATATGGATAAGTTATTAACTGAGTTTATACTTGGACGTTACTTATACGATAAATATGATAGTTTCGCTATCATGTCAAAAGATGACAAAATACGTTACTTGGTACGTTTCTGTGAGTTAATATATGAACATGATTCAACAGTTCCTTTCGATATTATCAATGGTACTGGACAATACAGTGATGCTGGAATAATACCGAAGAGAAGTGCAACTTTCGACTATGCAGGTGCTTATTCAGATTTGTTATCTAATCTTATTATCGACGAGGAAGATGAAGAAGGTTATGAAATACCTTGTGTCCTTGCGTTGTTGAATGAGGAAATAAGGGATGAGGAAGAAAAGAAACAGAAAGAACAACAAGGACAACAAATACAACAAAAACGCCCAGAAACACAAGAAAACAAAGCAGCACAACAAGTATTAAGTGAGGTTGCAATGGTATATGGACGTGATGAGGATATACCAAACATTAGGTACGAAACAGAGGGTGATTATTTCAAAAATATAGAGATAACAGACCCACTGTTGTATAAGAATTTGAAGGATAAATTCAAATACTTCAATCCAGCATATCACTCAATTTCACCTGAAGGATTTAATGCACGTTTAACATTCTTACAACAATGTACAAGACAAGGACAAACCGTTGAGATGGGTAGTACAACTGATAATGCAAAGAATGGATATACAAATACTGCCGCAAACTTAGCATTTGGTAGAATGCCAGTATGTGTTATTCGTATTGGTGATTTTATTAACACAAGAGCGATAATTACTAGTATGTCAATATCATATGCAGCAGCAGATGGTGTTGTATGGGATTTAAACGCTGAAGGTGCTGGTGTACAGCCAATGTATGCTAAAGTATCTCTAGGTATAACATTACTTGGTGGACAATCACTTGGTGCTCCTATTAGTAGATTGCAAAATGCAATTTCATTTAACTATTATGCAAATGCGGAGGCATATGACAATAGGGCTGACGTTGCAACATATGAGGCAAATGAAAAGGGCGGTTATAATGTATCTTACAAGAGATTATGGACACCGATAAGTAACGAAGAAGATGTTCCAAAGAATGAAAATAATCTTGGTTGGGGAAGTGAAAAAACTAACGGCACACCTTACGGTATTTTCACAAGTCCAACAGATGCACAAATTGCTGAAAAACTAAATCCTGAAACAAGTGGTGGTACAAGTGGTGGAACAGCAGATGACAATATAGTTGAATTCTCACAAGACTTAACTGATTATGTTAGAAGTTTCACACCTGTTCAAAACGTATTGAATCAGTTTGGTGTCACAGATCCGTTCACAATTACAATGATGTGTAATAAGGATTGTAGTGAATATGAACAATCATTTACTGGATATGAAGGTTTACATGGTTTGAAAGGATTACAAGTCATTTCGTTCTATGGATATTTGAAAGAAGCAATAAAAGATGCTGTTGATATGTATAGAAGAGTGCATTAAAAAAATAATTGTATATTTAACAAAAAGAACGTATGTCATACGATAGATATTCAAAAGTTAGGCTTAACGGGAAAATAGGTATAGTACCACACGTTGAAATACCAAAACTTGATAGTGATTATTATGAGGTATATGAGCGCGGTAAAACGAGACTTGATAACTTATCATACAAGTATTACAAAGATACAAACTATGATTGGTTAATCATGCTTGCGAACCAGGAGTATGGTTCAATGGAGTTTGATATACCAAATGGTGCTCAGATAAGAATACCATATCCATTACAAGGAGTGATACAGTATTACAACAACGCAATTGATAATTATAATAGGTTATACAAATAACGTAATCAATGAAAGATACTACATCAGACAAAGGCATTTACAATGTAAATAGATTAACTTACATTGAACCAAATGAATTTGCTAGTTACTACAATTTAAAAAATGATGATATTGATTTTAGGGGTTTGTCATGGAACCCCGAAGATTTGTCAATTTCAGTTGATTTACAAGTTATAATTCCAAATCGTGCAGATAAGGGACAGGTTAACTATACAACAAAGATAGACGATGTAGTTATACATAGCAATGGCTCAACACCTCTTGCAAACTATATTTCTTATTTTGGTGGGACAAAATTATCATCAAATGAAAAGGATAAATCATATCTAACGGATAACTATACCAACATTTCATTCGGTGAAATGAAGGATGGTAAATATGTAGATAAGGAAAGCCTTGGTATTTCATCAATTGACATCAACTTTGATGCACACTTCTTCCCAATCGTAACAATCAATTTTACAGATGTAAGAGGTTCATCATTGTTTATGCCAAGTGAATATAATTTTGACAAAAGTGTTGGATTAGTTGATGATAATTCAACGGATAGTGTGCAAAGTTTCTTTAGCGCACTATTCCATTTCCCTTACCCACGTTTTCTACTATCAGTAAAAGGTTTTTATGGAAACAAGGTGACATTCCAATTGGCTGTAAGTGATTTTAAGAGTGCTTTAAAATCTGAAACTGGCGATTATGATATAACCGTCCAGTTTATTGGTTATGTTTATGGTTTATATACTGATTTACCATTGAATTTAGTCCTTGCTTCACCATATTTCAACGAAGAATACTGGCAAAATAAAGTAGATGATGGTACGTTCAAATACATATCAAGTAATGGCGGTGTTGGTAATGAGATATTACCATATGTAAAATTCATTACATTGGTTAATCAAAAAGACATAAATACAGAAGCATTAGGTAACAATACGAATGTCAAAAATTTCTTAGCAAAGAAAAACGAAATAAAAAGTTTGGAAAGATTATTGAATATACACAATAGGCTTTCTAAAGATAGAACTTGTTTTATCACAAAAACATTTGAAGGATGTATTGGTAACAAATGTGTTTTTATGTATAAAACAGTTGATGAATATTTTACACTTAATGACAATTTATCAAAAGAATATTATGATGAAATTCGTGACTATCTAAACACTTTTGATGATTCATATTATTTAAACCCTGCCATTAACCCATATTACAAAAATTTACTTACTGCGGTTGGCGGTAATGTAAATCTAATTAAGGATGATACAAAGTATGAATATCTTGATAAGTTTAAAATATTCAATGGGATAAAAATTAGTGAATATTTTGACGTTGATGAGGCAACTGGCAAAATTAACGCAGTAAAAGATAGGTTCAAAACAGAAACAGAAGGTGATGATGTTTTGAAAGAACAATATACCGATGTCGATTTTGTTAATGTGGATAAAACTTTAATGCCAAGTGTTTATGCTGGATTAGTCATTAACCATTATGATTACTCTAATTTCCTAACTGCTGAGATTGAAAATTTGAGAATTGAATTAACGAGGGAAGAGAATGAAATAGTAGAGGATTTAGGTAAAGTATTTGAGGATATTATTGGATTTAGTCCTACGGTAGAGAATTTCTATCGTATGCTTTTTGCACACATTGATTGTTTTATGAATTATTTCTATAGAAAGGTGTTGGATAAAATTACTGACGCCACAAAGAAAGGTGAAAGAACAATCAATTATCTTGGTATTCCAATTGAGAATTTGGATATGCCTAAATCACTTATTGGTAGTAACGATGCGAATAAAAACGAGTTCAGCGTATTCCCATTCCCAGGATATTTCAACGAAAAACTTGATTTAAATGGTACAAGAATGGTTGCTATGTTCCCTGGTGAGTCACCATCTCAAAATTTTAGAAACATACGTGAAGTTAGTTGTGTTGATGAGATACTTAAAGGTACTGAATTGTTAGGTGTAAAAATGAATGAGTTTCTTGCAAACCAAAATAGTGACAATAATGATTATGCTGGAATTGGTGATACTATGTTATCAATTCTTAGTGTATTGTATGGTGGTGTTAATCCGTGGAGTGATTTCAAATTTGATTCTCAAGACGACACATTGAATATATACAAAGCACTATTCTTCTACATGACTCAGTTGGTTGCGGAGAAGCGTATTGGCTTAAACACCGACGAAAATGGTTGGGTTAAAGGAGAATATATTGATAGACAAGTTGATGCATTTTTAAATTCTGGGGTACAATTGACTGATAGTTTGAAAAATGCAATTAAACACTATGGTAATAATACTGAAGCATTGCGAAGAAATGTAATGTCACATGATGGTGAAAAAGAATATAAGTTATATGATTTTAGGTATGATAGGAATGATACAGACAACATACACGTATATGACGAATATAACAAAAACATTCTATTAACTCCAAATAGTTCTATACTAATAAAACCTAACAGTGATTTAACGGATGAAGAAAAAACAAAATATAATGCGGTTGGTATAGGTGAAGAGAAGGATTGTATCGGAAGTAACAATACAATCAGTTTACCAAACGGAACAAGCGTTGAATACGACACGTTAAAAGGATGGAATTCTCAACTTTATCAAATTGGAAATGGCACAGAATATTTAGGTGGTGAATTAAAACTAGGTGTATCTTGTGTGTCATTATTAAAAGATAACACTGATGTTTATAATTTAAATGATGGCGTACAGGTTCAATTCGTCGCACACAACGGAAACGCAGTTGTATTTTGGTGGACACCAAGTGATGGCGAAGTAACACTTAATGTATTTAACGAAGATAATAACATTTATAATAATCTTTCACGCTACTATAATAATGGTATTAAAGAAAAACACATTTTCTTTGTTGGAACAAAACAATACTCTATGGAACAAATTCAGGATCCATATAGACTTACTCCACAACCAAGTTACGATAAGTATAGTGCGCGAAATATATTTTCTGGTGTTAAAGAGTTTTATGACAAACGAGGAAATAAAAAAGAAAATACTGGGTATGATGAATATAAACCTTTAATGGAAACTAAAAGATTTGATGTTGGCGCTGATGTTACTACTGCTGATAAACAATATGCCTTTGCAACTTATTTTTTATCTTTATTATGCGGCGGCACAAAAGAAAAAGGAGCATTAGGAAAGATCCTTGATGTTCTTGGTGCAAAAACTAGTTTTACAGCCCTACGCAAAGTAGATTTATTATATTTAGGTGGCTCATTGTATTTTGCAACATGTTTTGAAAATTCAAAATGGAATGAAGGACAAACAGAGAAAAAAATTGCTGAACTAACATTTAACGGTGAATTAGGTTCTGGTTTACTTGGTGATATTTACAAAAAAGATAAACAAACATTGTATAGTATCACAAGTTTCATGGATGGTGGTACCATAAATAAATTAGGACAATCGTTAATTGATAATTTTAAAGAATGGTGTGATAATGAATTGTTTGGTGGTAAACAAATGTATAATAAATTAAGCGGCGGAGGTGATGCATCAGAATATTTCACTTTATCTGGTTTTATGTCTAACGCTAATGGATATACAGATGTTCAGGGATATACAAAAACAAGTGAATGCTCAAAATGGTTAACAGATTTGGCTTATAGTTATGAATTTATTTACGTGCTAGGAACTAAAGATAACAAAGATATTAAACTATCTAAAACCAAAGAAATCTATCCATTTTTAAAGAAATTGGCTGATAAAATTAAAGAAGAAGAGGAAAACGCAACAAACAATACTCAAAACAACAGTATTACGACTAGTGATGACAATGAAATAGAAGTTAAACGTGCGTTATATTATACACTTAAAAACTTATATGATAAGTGGCTTTGTGGATATTGTTATGATGAGTTCAAATTAAATAAACCAGACGAAGATTTGGAGTTCCGTAAACAACGTTTTTGTCAATCAATTTCTGAAAAACCTGGTAAAAAGGTTAAAACATCAGAATACAATAACTTTGTTTATGTGGATCAGTTTTTTAACGATATTTCATCACACTATATGATGGATGTTGATACTATTTCAAGTAAATTAGTCGATATATATACTGGTAATAAGAATTTGGATATTTATTCATTCATGTCATTTATGGCTGAAAAGAATAATCTTATGCTAATAGCATTACCTGTGTATAATAACATGTATAATGCAAAATCAATAGCAAGTGTTTTCACACCGAACACGTTGTATAATATCAACAATTACGATAATTCCAATGGTATTGGTACAACATATGTTGTGATGCACGCTAGTGAGGTTTCCCACCAGTCGGAATTGTATCAAGGGTATGAATATTGTAGGGATTATCCTGATCTTGCAGGGGTTGGATTAAATCAACAGCCAGTCGATATAAAATTGTTTAATGTTTCTGGTGCAGATGATAACACTAAATTAAATTACAATGTTTCAGCATTTGCAGTGTCTTATTCAAAACAAAATCAGATGTATTTTAAGAAGATAAATGTTAATATGGATAATCCAAAAATGACTGATGAGGCAATACGAAACGTTTTAGTGTTGTCCGAAGGTGGTTCACAGTCTGATATTAACCAACCAATAACAATTGGACAAAATATATATTCAATATACTCAAATCGTTCATATACTTGTACAGTTGAAATGATGGGATGCGCTAATATTACGCCTTTAATGTATTTCCAATTAAACAATATACCAATGTTTAGGGGATTATATATGATTATTAGTGTCAAACACTCAATTAAAGCTGGTGACATGACAACCGTATTTACTGGTGTTCGTGTTTCTAGATATAGTTTACCGGATTTAAGCCGTGCTATATTAAATAGTAACATTTTTGGCGAGTTAGAGAGTGGTAATGCTTGGAAAGATGGTAGAGATATTAGTGGCGGCTCCGTTGGTTCAGGAAAACGTTTAGAGGTTGCGACAAAATTAGGATTTAACGACCACCCAACGAAGGACGAGTGTAAAGCGAGAATGAAAACAATTGAATTAACGGCATATCCTGGAACATCAATAACTGTTCACGAAGATTTAGTTAATGAAGTACAAAATATCTTTAATGAATTACACCAATTAAACGTAACAAACTTAACAGTTGGTGGATATTGTTACAGAAAAATTAACAATCCAAGTCAGCCAAATTCAAATATATTATCTCTACACTCTCTTGGATGTGCTATTGATATTAACCCAGCATTAAATCCATTCGTGAAAAATGGAAAACCATTGGCAACTGGTGATGATACAACTGCTGGTAAGATAAGAACGTTAAATTCACCTATTGTACAAGTATTTGAAAAGTACGGATGGGGATGGGGAGGAACATATGGCGATTACATGCACTTCTCAAAAGCAGACGGAAAATAATAGGTATATTTATAGAAAACTTTGATAAAATTTTATGTATTTAGGAAGAATTATAACAAAAAGCAAAAATGTTGACACAATAGAGTTTGTTGATGTTACTAACGACAAATCGTTGGCTAAAAATTGTACAATACCAACTCTTGTTATCGGAAAAAAGAACGCGCAGGAACTTGTTGGTAAGGAAAATATACATTTTTTGGATAAGAAAATATCAGACAACCTCTATTGGACGTTTGCAAAGACGGAGCAGCGTAATGAATACGAGAATGATTTAAGAGCATTTAACGATATGCTCCTAAATAAACTTGTGAATAGTGTTCAGTATAAATATCTCAATATTTTTACCGAGCCACTTACAAAAGTTAAGAAATTTATTGCGTTTATGCGGAATAGTAATGATAAGGTTGTTTACTTGTCATCAGATATGATATACGTTTATTGTAGAAACACTGTTTATGGTGTATCTATGAGTGATTTACAGTATATTGGTATATCAAGAGATAAAATTTTCCACAAATTAAAGCAAAACCAACACAATACAATAATAACAAATAACTATTTCTTGACGAAAGCGATTAAAAAGTATATAAACGGTAGTAAAATACTTGTGCCGTATATCTTTTTTTTACAAAACGCATGATTTTTCATAATTTGTTCCTAGATGAATTTCGGTTTACCATTTGTTGTTAACATTATTTTATTTTTTTTCCTAAAAACCCGTTGTTTTTATAATCTACAGGTATTTATTACTAAAGATGTTCTTTGAGGTTTTTGTGGTTGTTACGGCTTCGCGAACCGCAACGTAAAAAAAACCACTTGCTACACTGCACTTCATTCAAGGCACTGCCATCGGCAGATAACAGTTTTTTTATTATTGTAAGTGCAACCAGTGTTTGTAGTTTTTTCAAACCAAACACCCACTTTCGTGGATAGTACCACCTAAGTGGCAGGGTGTAGTCAATCACCCAATCGTCTGATGATACTATGTGTTGTTGGGCAAGCCCAACCCTTTAGGTTTGGGTAATTGACTGTTAAGAAGTATTTATAAGTAACAAAAAAAGGATGTAAAACTATGTTTTTAAAGAAGAAAGCACATAACTTATTTGCAAAGTCAATCAAGTTGGCTTTGAAGAACGTTAGAGGTTCTGTTACATATGTTGAGCCTGAGAAAAAAGAAGAGCCTGCTGAAGAAGCACATGATGTAGCGGAAGAAACCGTTAAACCAAAAAAAGTTAATAAACCAAGAAAAAACGTTAACGAAGATTTGGTTGAAGGTTAATAATAACCAAAGTGAAAAAATATTAACAATTATGTTGAACGAAAATAATTTCGCTAATGCTCAAAATCTATTGAACAGCCTTGGCGGTGATAAGAAAGTTAAACGTATTCGTAAAGAAGCAGGTTTAATTGAACGTGCTCAATCAGACGAGAAAATAATTCTAACAGAGGATAATAGACAAGTATTGTTTGGTTAATATGAAGAAGGATGTTACATTAGAGGAAAGTAAAAAAAGATTCCAGCAGATATTAGAATTTACCTATCATGGACGTGGAAAACACGTAATGGGTGAGGCTGGCGAAGATCAGCAAGACCCAAATGCTGCTCCCGCTCCAGATGCTGCTGGCGGCGCTCCTATGTCAGGCGGAGACCCTATGTCAGGCGGAGATCCTAATGCAATGACGCCTGCTGGAGGTGCAGATGCTGGCTCAATGCCACCAATGGGTGGTGATGCAGGTGCTCCTATGCCAGGTGGAGATCCTAATGCAATGCCACCTTCTGGAGGTGCAGACGCTGGTGGTGCTCCACAAACTCCACAAGGGTTTAATCCGCAAGATATGGGTGGTGATGCAGGTGCTCCTATGCCAGGTGGAGATTTAACACCAGATGATTTTGAAGGCGGTGCAAATCCAGATGATGATGTTATTGATGTTAGTGAATTAACAGATGCCCAAGAAGAAACAGAGGAAAAAGTAGAGAAGTTCAACGATAAGTTTGAGCAAGTTTTCCGTGTTTTAGGGCAATGGGAAGAGTTAATCAAGTCAAATAATGAGAAAATCGAGGATTTGAAGGCTGAATTTGAAAAACGTAATCCTACACAGGTTGAGAAATTGAGTATGCAGACGGCTAAATCCGGCCCATTCAATGTAACCCCTGAAGATTATTGGAATGAGAAAGAAGCAACTTCAAATTATAGCACTGAACCAGATAATAATGGTAAAGGACAAGGACAATACGTAATTACTAAAGATGATGTTGAAGGAACAACAGATTGGAAGTCAATTGCAGACTCAATTAGTGATGATGCATTGTATCATCCAACCCTAAAAAATACAATGGGTAATTGGTAATTTACTGGTATGAAAATAATCATAAAAAATCGTCATTTTTGGCGATTTTTTTTGTATTTATAGTCTTTTTTGAATGTTTTATTTGTATTTATATATGAATAGAAAAAAATTTGCGCAAATATCTATTGAATTTTAAGAAAAAAAATGTATATTTACTATGGAATAGTAAATATAAATTTCAATTTTAACGAAAAAATAACTTTAAATTAGAAAAATTTATGTGTAATGGAAAAGAAAAACATTAACCCAGAGTCTATTGAGGCTCTTGGTAAAGAAAAAGAACAACAACAAGAACAAACTGTTGTAAACAAATTCAACGAAAAGAATTATCTTAATGTAAAACTAGACACTGCGAAAGGTGAATTATCAAAAGAGATTAAAATTCGTATTCTTCCAATCGACAGTAATAGTGATTCAGCATTCCAAGTCATTCACATGCACTATGTGAAGGTGAACAAGAAAATCTCCAAAAACGGTTTTAAGAATTACATTTGTTTGAAGAAAACAAGTGATATTGACGTTGAGCATTATGGTAAAAAATGCCCATTCTGTGAAATCAATCAAGGTGCTTGGGATAAGTACAAAGAAGTAACAGATAAAGATGAGAAAGAAAAGTGGCGTCAATTGGCAAATGAAAACGCAGCAAACGAATATGCGATTATTCGTTGTATTGAGCGTGGACATGAGGAAGACGGCCCTAAATTCTGGAAATTCGGTTTAAGAAGTGATGAGAAGGATCCTATGCATAGTATCATCAAGTTATTCAAAACTCGTAAGAACGAGTCAATTGAAGAAAACTATGGGGAAGATTTCTTCAGAAAGCCACAAGACGAGCAAAACAGAATTATAGCAGAGGATGGTTTCGAGCCAGCAAACATTCTTGATATTTACACTGGTAAGGATTTGAAACTTACTATCAATGCTGTACGTAACAAGAATGGTGAGTTAACTGACAAGGTAACTATTGATATTGCTGATTATGGTTCAAGCAAACCACTTGCTAAAACCGAGGAAACTATTGAGCAATGGGTAAACGACCCTAAGTTATGGAGTGATGTGTTTACAGTAAAACCTTATGAATATCTCGACATTGTTAGTAAAGGTGGTATTCCATACTTCGACAAGAAAGAGAATAAATGGGTTGAGTGGATTGATAAGGATTCTCAAAATAAAAAGGTAACTGAAGAGGAATTAGAGGTTACTGATGACATTAAGGAGAGTGCATCAGCCGCCAAACAAATGGATGTTGTGAAACAGGATGTTGACGGTGATTTACCATTTTAAAAAAATTTGATGTATATTTGGGGTGGATATTGGAAGTATCCATCCCATTACGTCATAAAATAACAACAAAAAAATATGAGCAATAAAAAACTTACGTTCCACTATGGAACAATGAATAGTGGCAAGAGTGCGCAATTACAATTGAAGGCACACAACTTTGAAGAACGAAAAGTACCGTTTATTATTATAAAGAGTACAATAGATACGAGAGATGGTAATAATGTGGTACATAGTCGTCCATTGGGTGATAAAGAATGTATTACAGTTAAACCAAGTGAAAACTTATTCAAGATTGTATCAACAGAGTTAACAAACAGAGGCAAATTAAAATATGTTTTAGTTGATGAGGCACAATTTTTAACAGCAAAACAAGTTGATCAGTTGTCTGATGTAGTTGACTTCCTAGACATAGATGTTATTTGTTATGGATTAAGAAGTGATTTTAAGACACATTTATTCACTGGATCAAAGCGATTGTTTGAGATAGCAGATAGTTTTAAGGAAATTGAGTCAACTTGCGAGTGTGGTGAAAAAAATATGTTTAACGCAAGAGTAGATGCCAATGGTAATGTGGTAACAAAGGGTAAACAAATTGAAGTTGGTGGCGAAGATAAATATCTCGCTATGTGTAGGAAATGTTACAAAGAAAAGACAAAAAATAAGTAATTTTATTATGAGTAAAGAATTAACAAGGGATTATATGATTAATGAAATCATGTTTAAAAATCCACACTTAAATCGAAAACATTATGAGTGCGCTACCGATAGATATTTAAAATTTCATTATGATGTGGAGTTCAATGGATTGATGGATAAACCAAAACAAGAAGATGGATGTCGGCTTTTTGGCATTGGTAATTTATATAATTACGGAGGCTACACGTTAGTTGTTGCTAGTTCAAAAGATGAGGCAAGAGATATGTTTTTGCAAAACATGTTTAAATCTTGGTTACAAGACATAGTTACATGTGAGAATGATGCTCATTTTAATGAAGATGGAGAGCCATTAAATGGTATGGCGCATATTTATTTAGAATATAAAAATAATGGTATATACGAGTTAACAGATGATGAACTTTTTAATTATTATAAAGAACATTATCCAATAACAGATAATAATATCTTCGATTTACAAACAAGAGTTTGGGATGGAAGTAATGATTAAATAAAAGAAAATAAAATAATTTAAAACAGATATATTAGTATGAAAGACGGATTAGTACATGTATGTTTCGTAATAGACGAGAGTGGTTCTATGTGGGACAGCACAAGTGATGTTGTTGGTGGTTTCAAAAAGGTAATCACAGAACAAAAGGCAGTTAAAGATGGTGGTTGTATTGTATCATTGTATAAATTCAGTGATAAAGTAAGCCAAATTTACTTAGGTAAAGATGTAAATGAGATTGATGAAGATAAGTTGGTTTATTCTCCTGGTGGTTGTACTGCTATGAATGATGGTATTGGTACTGCTATTGATGAAATTGGTAAATGGCTTGCCGATAAGGACGAGAGTGAACGCCCAGAGAAGAATTTGATTGTAATTATGACTGACGGATATGAAAACGCAAGTCACGAATACACAATTGAGCAAGTTCGCGAGAGAATTAAACACCAAACTGAGAAGTATAACTGGTCGTTCATTTACATGGGTACAGATGTAACCGATAGTACATATGCAAACACTATTGTTGGTGGTATTAGTGGTTGTACGACATCATACAACTCAAGAAGTAACTATGCTGCAAATTATAGCATTATTAGTAGTGGTGTTAAGAGTTTCAGAAGAATGGCTAACGTTGATACTTTAACAAAGAGTGCATTGTTCGATCAGGAATTGGACGAGTCAGCAGAGCAATTAACAGCCGAATATGAAAAAGAAACAGGTAATGTAATTAACAGAGTCTAAACGTATTATATTATGATTAGTGAGTATTTAACAAAAACATTCAAACATGGGAGAACAAAAATTTGTAGATATTTGTTTTGTCCTGAGAAATATTGGGTTGCTATCAAAGCAACAGATAAGCAGATGCAGAATGCTGCTACTGCAATTGATGAATATCTGAAAGGTTCAGGTGAAGGCTGCGATATATTGAAGGAACAATTATCATACTTCACTGATGATATTCAAATGAAAATCAACAAAATGTATGGTAGTAAGGATTATAGTGAAGATAATATAAAAAATCTTTGTTTCTATATTTCCATGGCGAGTGCGCTTCCATACATTCTCGGTGAAGATGATGCACAGTTAACACATACATCACTTATGAAAACCATTACTGGGAGTAAATGGAAATGCGTAGGCTTTACATGTGGCGATGTTATTGGACAGCCCATGGAGTTTGTTCAGAAAGAATATAGAAAGGTTATGAACTATAACCCATTCTCTTTGGCATCTCACTATACCGATGACACTGTAATGACAATTGCGGTTATGAAGTGGTTGCTTGGTGGTGAGTTAACAAGTGAGAGATTAGTACAACATGTAGTTGATTTGGGTACGGAACACTGGGCTGCTGGATATGGACGAAACTTTAACGATTGGTTACACGGTTCAACTAACTATCAACCATATGAGAGTTATGGTAACGGCAGTGCGATGAGAGTATCACCAGTTGCATGGTTCTTTGATAATGAGGAAGATGTTTTGAAGTATGCTAAGATGTCTGCCGACATTACCCACAATCACCCAGAAGGTGTTAAGGGTGCGCAAGCAATTGCAATGTGTATTTTCTTGGCTAGAACTGGAAGTACAAAAGAAGAAATTAAGGCATATATCGAAAAGAAATTCGGATATGATTTGAGTAGAACAACTGACATGATACGTCCGGATTATATATTCCACGTTGATTGTCAACAATCAGTACCAGAATCAATCATATGCTTCCTAGAGGCTAAATCAACACTTGAAGCAATTCAATTGGCAATTAGTCTTGGCGGTGATACAGATACAATGGCTGATATGGCTGGCGCAATTGCAGAAGCATATTATGGAGATTGTGATGATTTGTTTGAGGATACAATTGAAAAATCATTCCAATACCCAAAAGCATTTGTGGAAGTAATTAAAGAGTTTAATGAAAAAATTTCAGAATAATAACAACAAACAATAAAATTTAACAACTATGAGTAAATTACAAATTAGACAAGGTTTATTCGAAACCAACAGTAGTTCAACGCACACTATTACAATAGTTGATGCTGAAGATTTTGAAAATTGGGAGAAAGACAAAGTATGGTACAATACAAGCGAAGACGATTTCTTACCGATTGACAAAGCAATTGATGCTAACATTAAAATTCTTGAAGATGAGTTTCTTGAGGGTGATAACAAATTACCAGAATCATTTAAAGAGAAGTATCGTGAATTAAAGAATTTTGAAGAAGCATATGATGAAACTCAAGATGATTTCGATTTTGATTTCGATTATGACGATATAAGATGGGAATGGGAGTCATTCTATCTTTCTCGTGAAGCATGGAGAGATTCAAATGATGAGTATGAGGATTTTGATGAGTCATACACAACAAAGCACGGTGACAAAGTAGTAGCGTTTGGTTACTATGGTTACAACTAATAATAATGCAGTGAAATTTTAACTAATTTTATGGCAGGAAAACAACCATTAAAGAAAAAAGAAGTTAAAAGTTTTAGTGTACAAGATTTCAAGTCTAGTTTTTTAGGTAAAGAAACCAAGAAAACCGCAGACAAGAATATGGACGACCAGTGGATTATTATGCCAAAGGCTTACCAGGATGCAATCAAACTTCCTGGTATCCCTATGTCCAGAACAACAATGATTCGTGGATGGTCGGACACAGGTAAATCAACACTAAAGAACCTTGCTATTGCAAGCGCAATGAGACAAGGTATTTTACCAGTTATATTTGAAACAGAAGCAAACTTCGATTTCCAATACGCGAGAGATTGTGGTATGGATATTAAACCAGTATACGGCGATATAATTGATGAGGAAACAGGAGAGAAGACACATGGTATTGTAGACTGGGAAGGAAACTATATTCTTTTCACTCCTAAGAAGATTTGTGAGTTCTGTGGTAAAATGGATTACTCAACTGGTAAAGAGGGTAGTAAACAAAGAAAAGTGCCTGTTATTGAGGATTTAGGCTACATCATCAACACCATGTTGGAGAAGCAAGATGAAGGCGAACTCCCAATGCCGTTACTTTTTGTTTGGGACTCTGTTGGATCAGTACAATCTTGGAAATCTTATACATCAAAGGTTGGTAATAATATGTTTGATGCTAATGCTATTAACACAACCTTCAAACCAATCTTTGCAAGAATATCAACAACTAAGGAAGTTGGTACACCATATAGCAATACAATGCTTGTAATCAATAAGATTTGGAAAGATACAGCCAATTCAGTTGGTGGTGCAGTAGCAATTGCTAATACTGGTGGTGAGGCATTCCAATTTGGTATTCGTTTACAAATTCACGTTGGTGGTGTTGCTAAGGCTGGTGTTAAAAAGTTGAAAGCAACATATCATGGTGAGGAATATCAATATGGTACTGTTACGAAAATAACCGTTTGTAAAAACCAATTACCAACACCTTACAATATTACTTATAGTGGCACAATGTGTTGTGTACATAATGGTATTATCAGTGAGGATGAATTGGATAAATACAAAAAGGCTGAAATTCCAAAACTCATTGAAGCAAAGATGAAATCACTTAACGGTGAAAGTGTTCAAGTTAGCGCTGATGACATCGAGTTCGATGAAGTTGGACAATTAGATAACACACCTATGGTGGTAGAATAATTAGAAGCGGGGGAATAACCTCCTCCGCTTTTTTAACATTTATATTTTTTTCTGTATATTTAATATAAGATATGCAACCAGTAAGAAAAACAATAAAAGAAGTACATGGAAGTTTAATAAAGGAACCGCCCACATTGACAATGTTGGTGGATGGTAATTCCTTGTTATTCTCTTCATTTGCTGACGATAAGGTGAATTCTGAAGGTGTGCATTATGGTGCAATATTTCAATTCCTTTTACAACTTAGGATACAATTAACCAAACGACAGTTTGATAAAATTGTAGTAACTTTCGATGATGAATATTCTGGTGTTATGCGTTATAACCTATATCACGATTATAAAGCAAACAGGGATAAACATTATGAGGATTACGGCGTGTCTGATTATATGAAGCAATATAATGAGAATCTAAAACAGATGCGTAACCATATTTTCAATAAAAAGAATAAAAATGGTGAAATTAAGCCAGACAAAGTTAAGAGTGATTGGGAACAATTTGTTGATGCAAATTTTAACCGAGAGCGTGACATCCTTTGTCTTATGTTTAATGAACTGTTTATTCGCTGGCACATGGATACCATTGTAGAGGGAGATGATTTAATAGCATTTTATTGTAAAAACAAAAAACCGAATGAGAAGATACTAATCATTTCATCTGATTTGGATTTATGTCAATTGTTGAGTGATGATATTATGGTTTACAACCAGGTCAAAAAATTATATCTATCCAATAAGACATTTAAGCAATATTTCGGATATACAAATGAAAACGTATTAGTTAAGAAAGTTTTTTGTGGTGATACAAGTGATAACATCGGCAACATAAAAGGATTGTCAGAGGAAGGTTTCTTTAATTTGATGCCAGAGGCTAAAACCAAGAAAGTTACAATAGATGAGGTTAAGGCGCGTGCTCAGCAGTTAATTGATGAGCGTATAAGTATTAAGAAGAAGCCATATGTTCTACACCAGAACATTATAAATGGTATATCTAACAAAAGATATGATGGGGATTTCTATGAGATAAACAAACTCATTATTGATTTGAATAATCCATTACTTACCGATGAGGCTAAGGACGAGATGGATAACATGATGAATGTACCACTTGATGTCACTGATCGAAGTGTAAAAAATCTTTTGGATATTATTTACGAGAATGATTTAACAGAGTTTAATGGTGATACACGTTTTGCTACATTTTTTGCACCATTCAAAAGAATAGAGGAAAAAGAAAAACAATTTTATGCGGTTGAAACTCAAAGCTAACCGGAAAAATTGTATATTTGATTTGAGGAAACTGGATGTTTAACTTTTAAAATGACAAACTAATGGAAGAAAAAACTGTAAAACAAGATGGACAATTTGAGAAGTACCCTTACTCATTTGAGTTGAGAATTAACGATAACATTGTCTGTCAGCGTTATTTTAAGATTAACGGGTTTAGAGAAGCATCGTTGGAGTCTAAGGAATTAACCGACACGTTGCGTTATTGTGCTCAGTTAATCAAAGATGATTTGAGAAGTAAGAGCAACTTGTATTATGAATATACCGCTCCACAAATTTTCAAGGATGAAGCGCAAATGCGTGAATGGGAATGGTGGAATGCACGTAGGTATATGAGTTTAGAAGACATAGCCAAAGAACTTGGTGATGACACTATTTTCGAGAGAAAATATACGTTCACCATCGAACCTTGCAGTTATGTAATTTTGGAAGATGAGGATAAAACTTTCTTCTGGAATGGCAGTGAAATGGAGCCGTACAACAAGTATTTCGATAGAAATGAGTACCTTCCAGCAACATTGCGCAATGCATATGATACACCATGCACTTTGAAACTTGCTTTCTTAGTAAATGATGTTGAAATTTGTTCAACTATTTGGGATGGTAATGTCTATCCGCGTTTCATTCGCACAAACATAGACTTATCTAACTCAAAGAACAAGTACAAGACTGGTGATAAATTCTCACCATTCGAGGCTGCAATGGTTGACATTATGAATGAACAACATAAGGATTTAATTCCTGTTATTGTTCGTGAGTTCTGTCTAACATGTTCAGATGATGATGCGTTTACTACTAACCTCACATACGGAAACACGAAATACAAGAATGTTCCGAGTCATAGAATCTTCAGCCTACCTCGTAGCACGAGAGGCAAACAAGAGTAACGAACAAATTGCTCGGCTTTCGAGCCGAGCTTTTTGTTCAAAAAATAATAAAATTTAGTGAAAAAAAATTTAATTAAATGAAAGATTCAAAAAGAGGGGATTTAGGTTATTTAGGGTTGGAATTCCAATACCGTTTAATTAGTTCTTTCTTCGTTGAGCCTGGATTCTTCAGTGATTTAAACAGCATTATCGACCAGAACATGTTCACAGATTCTCATTTACGAGGAATTGTGGCAACTATCAAAGACTATTACCGTAAGTATGGTTCAATGATTAGTTATGAAATGTTGACGATTAAAATCAATGAAAAAACTCAGGACGAAGACGAACGTCAATATTATTGGGAAACCATTGAAAAGTTGAAGCACACAACAACTGAGGGGCATGAGGAAATTGAGGAGATGGCTGAGCGCTTTTTCAAGCAACAAAACATGATTAAAGTTGCCAATAAATTGAAAGAGATTGCAGGTGACGGTGATTTATCAAAATATGATGAGTGTCAGCGCATTCTTGAAGAAGCAATGGCGATTGGCAGAAAAAGTAACGATGAGTCACACCCATTTGATACAATAGATGAGGATTTATCAACATTGAATGTAACAACCATACCAACTGGTATCGAGCGATTAGATGAGATATTAGGTGGTGGATTGGATAAGGGTAAAGTAGGTTTGATTATCTGTCCTATGGGCGCAGGTAAAACATCAATGACTACTTGTATTGCTGGAAATGCGGCAGCATATCGTTGTGAGAAAAACAACTACGAAGGTTATAAAGTACTACAAATCGTGTTCGAGGACAAACCTCGTGACATGCACAGAAAATATATTGCGAAACTATCTCAAGTAGAGGCAAAAGACTTAAACAAAGATGAAGTAACAGTTGATTTTGTTAAAAGTATCTTGAACAACCATGAAGATAGAGAACTAATAAACAACAACATCATTGTTAAGAAACTTGATACTGGTGAGGTAAAGGCATCCGACATTAAAGAAATAATCAGGAAAAAAATAAATGAGGGTTTCAAACCTGACTTAGTAATTATTGATTATTTCGAGTGTATTGAGCCTGAATATGGTTCTGCTAAGGCTGACATTACCGAAAAAGAAGGTAGAACCATGCGTAAGTTTGAAACTATGGCTGGTGAGTTGGATGTTGCGATATGGATACCAACACAAGGTAATAGAGATAGTATCAAAGCAGAGGTCGTAACAAACGCTGAAGTAGGTGGTTCAATCAGAAAAAACCAAATTGCACAAGTAGTATTAAGTGTGGCACGTAGTACTGACGACATTAAGAATAAACGCGCAACTATAGCAGTGTTGAAAAACCGTAGTGGTGGTGCTGGTGTAGTATTGAATGGTGTTATATTCGATAACGGTACTTGTACAATCAGTTGTGACAATGTAATCGACTTTGATAGCGTCATAGCATACAACGAATATGCCGAAGAGAAAGAGGCTGAACGTAAAGAAAATATGAAAAATGAGGCAAAAAAACTTTATAGAAAATAATTCTATTGAAAAGCCTTGTAATATCAATGGGTTACAAAAAAAGTGAAATTTTGTAACCCATTTTTAGTACTTAATTAGATTAGTTAGATATATTTATTGGATAATAATAAGAGTAAATAATAATATAGAATTTTATGGTAGTAAGAAAAAGTGATGGAAGTTATGAGGAGTTCGACAGAAAGAAACTATCAAACATAGTAAAGAAGACATTCAAGAGTGCTGGAATTACCTGCGATGAGGATTGTGTCAAGGAAATAGTTGATAGTTTGTATATATACGACGGTATAATGTGTTCTTCCATTAGAAAACAATTACAGGAACGATTTTCCGAGCGAAACGAAGAATTACTAATTGCTTATCTGACAGCAAAAGAGAAGAAAAATAGAATTAAAGATTTTGTTTCAGAAAAGAAAAAGTTCATTGAAAAATACAAAGCATCAGATAACACAGCAAACGCCACTGTTGATGATAATTCAAATGTATCATCCAAAAACATTGGTATATTAAATGCTGAAATACATAAATCTGATAATATTGAGATCAGTCGTGGAATGGTGATGGATAAATTAAAAGAATTGTATCCAACATTCAGGGCTAAAAATTACATTAAAGACTTAACGTCACACATCATATACAAACATGATGAATCATCTTTCGCTGGTGCTATTTCTCCTTATTGCTGTAGTATTACAATGTATCCATTCTTAACAAATGGTATTAGGATGCTTGGTGGATTGTCAGCAGCACCGAAAAATATCGACTCATTCTGTGGTATGTATATCAACTTAATCTTTGCCACAGCATCACAATTTGCTGGCGCGGTTGCAACAAGTGAATTCCTATTATATTTCACATATTTTGCAAAGAAAGAGTGGGGTGAGGATTTCTGGAAACGTCCAGATACTGAAATTTCGATAAATTGTGTTAGAGCAAAAACTATTAGAACACAAATACACCAGTATTTCCAACAGGTAATCTATAGTATTTGCCAACCAGCAGCATCAAGAGGTATGCAGAGTGCATTTGTTAACTTCTCATATTTTGACAAATTGTTCTTTGAGGGTATGTTTGGTGAATTCTATTTCCCAGATGGTACGAAGCCTGATTGGGAATCACTCGAATGGACACAACAAGAGTTCATGCAATGGTTTAATGCTGAGAGAACACGTACAATTTTAACATTCCCTGTTGAAAGTTTTGCGCTAGTTTACAAGGATGGTAAATTCCAAGATGAAAAGAGTGCAAAATTCGTTGCTGAAGAGTATGCAAGAGGGCACAGTTTCTTCACTTACATTAGTGACACTGTGGATAGTTTGAGTTCATGCTGTAGATTGAAAAATAAACTCCAAACCAAAGAGTTTAACTTCACGAACGGTAACATGGGTGTACAAACAGGTTCTAAATCAGTTATTACATTGAATTTAAGTCGTATCATTCAAGATTGGTTCAATTCAATGAAGGATAAGAACGAGAATTACACATTTGATGGTAGTGACAGACAATATGCTTCACTTCATAACTATATGAATAAGATATTGGAGCGTGTATACAAGTATCACACGGCATATAATGAGTTGCTATGGGATATGTACGACGCTAACTTGTTACAGGTTTACAAGTCAGGTTTCATTGATTTGAATAAACAATATCTTACCATTGGTTTGAATGGTTTGAACCAAGCAGCAGAGTTCTTGGGATTAGTTTGTAGAGATAATGAACAATATTCTAAATTCTGTCAGGAAATATTTGGTAATATCAAACAACAGAATACATTACACAAAGTAACAGAAGGTAAACACAAACTTACATTCAACACAGAGTGTGTACCAGCAGAAAGTTTAGCAATCAAAAACTACAACTGGGATAAAGAAGATGGTTATTGGGTTCCAACTGATACTAATCTATATGCAAGTTATGTTTACAAACCAAATGACAAGGGTATTTCAATGTTAGAGAAGATACGTTTGCACGGTAGTAACTATATCGGTGAATACCTTGATGGTGGTTCGGCTTGTCACTTGAATAGTGATTCACACATGAGTGTAGAACAATATGCTTACTTATTGAAATATGCAGCAGATAATGGATGCCAATACCTAACTTGGAATATTCCTAACTGTGAATGTGAAGATTGCCACTATATTTCAAAAACACCTTTCGATAAATGCCCAAAATGTGGTAGTAAAAACGTTGCAATGTGGGATAGAATTATCGGTTATCTAACAAAGGTTAAAAACTGGAGTGAAGGTAGACGTATTGAACAAAAAACACGTGTATACGAACATTTTGAAGGAGGGCGCGTATGTTAAAATATACGGATAGTCAAGTGGTATTTAGGGAAGTACCAGACAAGATAGCGTTAGCAATCAACGTATCTCATTGCCCAAATCATTGTATTGGGTGTCATTCACCAGAGTTGCGTAGTAATATTGGTATAGAATTAACTGATGATGAATTAGATAGATTGATTACCGAAAATGACGGTATAAATTGTGTATGTTTTATGGGTGAAGGGCGTGATATTGAACGCCTTTCACACCTAATTGAAAGAGTTAAAAAACATCACAATATAGATACAGCATTATACACTGGTTCAGATAATTTCGATGAGACTATATTTGGTGGTAATTTAGATTATCTGAAAATCGGACATTATGATGAAAAGTATGGTTCATTGGACATGGAAACAACCAATCAAAGAATGTACAGACTGGTAAATGGTGTTCGTGAAGATATTACATCGTTATTTTGGAGAAAAATATAGTAGTTTCTGGATTTAGCAAGTATTTATTACCAAAGAATAATGCTTGATATGACAGAAGAACTTAATGTTGAAAGATATAAAAATTTAGGTAAGAACTTATATCAGTTCATGCTTAAACGTGGATATACGTCAAACCCGGCTCCGAAGGTTATTTTAAACAATTCGGAACAGGAGTCTGACGTATTGTGTTATACAGGTTATTTCGACCCAAACAGAGACGCTATTGTTTTATTTACTCGCGGTAGATTAGTAAAAGATGTATTGAGGACTTTGGCACACGAGTTAATACATTACAAACAGAGAGTTGATGGGGTAATTGATAAATCTGGATATACAAGTGATAAGATAACTGAAGATAAGAATTTAACTAGATTGGAAGCAGAGGCATATTTAAAAGGTAATTTTGCTTTTAGAGAGTGGACGGAAACATTACAGAAACGTCTTGGAAAATAATGAGAGTTAACACGTATAGAAGATATGAAAATTAGTAGAAATAAATTGATTGGTATGATTAAAGAAAGTATCATTAAGCACGCGCTTAATGAGGCTCGTTCTTACGCATATGATACATATTCACCATATGAAGAAGGGTTTCTTTCAGATGAAGAATATGAAAATCTTCCACAGGAATTACGAAACATATATGAAAAAGATTATCGAATTGAATTTGTTGGTAATTCATGGCATTATTCAGGTAGTGGTGAGTGGATGTACAGTTTGGGCGAACCAGAAGAATGGGGTGTTGATGACATTCAATTAAGTGATGATGATGGTTTATCTAAAGACGTAGAAATAGCAGCGACTATAAGTCCAGAGTTTTCAAAAAGATTGAAAGATAATTTTGAAGATTGGCGTATGAATTTAGACGACAATAGTTTAGAGTTCGAAAATGAGGAACCAGATTATCCTGAATATGATGATGATTTTTAAATAATATAACGTTAAATGAAAAAAGTAAGAGTTAGCAGTTTTTACTGTTAACTTTTTTTTGTATATTTATGAAAACGAAAAACAATATACGACTATGATAGAACTAAATGAAGAAATTAAAGTTAGCAATTATGCAACTTACAAACGCTACTTGAATAACCTAGTTGGTGAACCTGTCGCTGATCAGATTGTAAATTTAGTTGGTGGTGAAGAAGCGTTAATGAACGCAAGTTTTGGTATGAGCGAAGATTCTAATACCGCATTCGATGGTGCGTTAATAAAATTCTCACTTGAAATCGCTGAGTACGCAAAACGTTTGAATGGTTTACTCCCAGAGGATAAGCGCGTAACCAACGCATCTATTTATCTTGTTGCTTTGTTACAACATTTAGCAAAAGCAGTGATGTATTCCAAGAATGATAATGAGTGGGAGGTCGAAAAACGTGGTATCTATTACAAGTTTAACGAACTTGGTGCATCATTACGTTGTGGTGAACGTTCACTATTATTATCAATGACTGCTGGAGTTAAGTTTACTGAAGAAGAATACGAGGCTATGCGCGTTGTTGATAAAGTAAATGAAGGTGACAATGCTGTTAGATGGTATGGCACTGTATTATCAATGTTAATCCGTCAAGCAAATGAAATAGTAACTCTGATCGAAAAGAAGTAATTATTATGAAAGATTGTGATAAAATTTACATTGTTTTCTATCTCGGTGTTGGAAAACACAATGAGATTGACATAGCATCAATGATGGATGAAACGATTCAGTATTATAACCAATATTTCGACGATACAGTTAAACCATTTTTCATACCAGTAAGAAATACTGATTATACTCGTATAGAAGTATTGAATCCGAAATACGTTTCGAGAAATGAATTTAAGAAAACATTGGCTGAAATTAGAAAAACATGCAAAAAATTGCGTGCAAAATTCGAAATTTCACAAAAAAATGATTTTTTTAAGTTAAAATTTTGATTGTTTGAAAAAAAAGCAGTATCTTTGCGTCGGATTTGAAAAACAATCACTATAATATTTAGCCCGTAGGTGAGCGGGTGAAGAGACTGTGGATGGAAGAGATTACGAACCATGTGAAACAGTAATATCATAAGTCCAACTTTTGTTGGTGGATAATCACCTATTGCTGAAGTTCTTTACCCTTGTGTATTAACCCCATAGACGATTTTAAGTTATGGACATACGCTAATAGGTTTTTCTTCGAGGTAAATACGAGAGTCATACAGCAATCCTCAACCAAAATTATGGTACAAATTAAAGAATTTTGACTCTTGATTTTTTTGTTTAACTAAAATAAAAAATGCTTATTTTATGGCAGAATTAGATGATTTATTCGCAAAGAGAAGTTGCGAGAAGTTGACAGAGAATGGTGACTTGGCATATTCACGTGCAAGTATCTCTGATCCATTGATTGACTTATTGTTTATGAGTGCTTACTACGAAAAGCACCGTGGACAGGCACGTATCGGTAATTCCGAGCGTGATAAGTGGTTCGCACAGTTCATGCGTGACCCACGTTACGGTATCGGCCGTCGTGATTTCGGTCGTGAGTTAATGCAGTTGTCAGGCTGCTCATTGAGAGAAATTGTCCGTGCAGGACGTTTCGATGACTTGTTCGACGGTAACAAGACTATCACAAAGCGCGTTGCTGACTTCCTCCGCAAGGAGATTGAGTCTGGTAATGAATTGGCTAAAAAGTGGATGCCTCGTTACTCTTCAAAGAACCTCTTACTTGCACGTCAGTTTGCAAAGATGTGGGGTATGAACAAGCAGCAGTATGGTAAGTTCATTAAGGTGAACACCACTGAGAATAAGTTGAGCCGTAAGCACACTGAGGAAATCAACTTCGAGCACGTACCATCCCTCGCTATGTTGAAGTACTACAAGCGCTTCAAGGAAGGTGAGGATACAAAGTATCGTTTCATGGAATATCTTGCCAAGGTGAACAAGGGTGAGGCTAAGTTGAACATTTCAACAACCAACATCTACGACATCTACAAGAACCGTGATAGAATTGATGCAGACTTGTTCTTCAACAAGATTGAGAAGGTTGAGGGTAACTGGCTACCTATTCTCGACACATCCGGTTCTATGCAGGATAGAAACGATAGTATTGGTAAGGCTAATGCTGTAGCACACTATCTTGCTAAGTGTAGTACTTACGCACCTAACAAGGTTGTAAGTTTCTCTTCTCACCCACAGTTGTTAGAACTTGGTAAGGAGAACGTGATTGTTAACACTTATTGGGGTGGTAGCAGCAGCAAGACAAAGCAGAACCTTTCTGGTTGTCGTACACAGTACGAGAGAGAAATCAAAAGTATGTACACTGGCGATTGCAGTAACACAGACTTCGGTGCTGTAATGCAGTTGTTAAGTGGTCTACAGAACAATTTACCTGAATACCTCGTAGTTCTCTCCGATATGGAGTTCGACTGTGGTTCTTCAATGAGCAAGACAGCAACTATGAAGTTGTTCAAGCAGAAGGGTTACAAGACACGTATCATTTGGTGGAATTTCAATGATCATAATCGCACATCGCCTGAGTTATCAAGCAATTCTGTTAAAAGCGATGAATATGGCAACATATTTTTAAGCGGTTATAATCCTATGTTACTTAAATATTTGGAATGTGGATTTAATGCTACACAGTTCATTGACAAACTTTTAAGTGAATATCAAAAAAAGGTACAGCAAAATTAATTGCTGTATTTTTTTTTTATTTTTTATTGTCTTTTTCTAAATTATATGTATATTTATTTATATAAAGATATTAAGTTATGATTGGAATTAAAATAGAAAAAGATAGTTATCGTGGAAATAACAATAAGTTTTATTATTTGTACAAAATAGTAAATAACATTAATGGTAAATATTATTACGGGGTTCATTCTACCGATGATTTAGAGGATGGATATGCAGGCTCTGGTAAAATAATCAACTGTTAAAGGGAGATTTAGAAAAGGATGGAGTGTTGAGCAAGTAATAGAAACACCAATATTAAAATAAACGCCCACCATTGCGGTGGGTGTTTTTTATTGAATAATAACTTAAACTAAACAAATTTTCTTGCTATATTCTTTATCCCAAACACGTAGTGTGTAATTTACTTCTTTTTCATCTGGAGAAATGTCCCATCCTGTGATTTCATATTGTAAATCACCATAACGTTTTTGGTTTACATATGCTAATGCGCACACTAGTGAGTCGCAAGCATCATAATTTTCTTTCTTTAATTCACCTTTTGTATCATATACCCAATTGATGTCTGGATATTTTTCACAAACAAGGTTCATCATAACACGTTTCTTATCACAATCAAAAGGATAAGCACCGAATACGACAGGGTGGTTATCTTTTAATGCTTTTTTAATGTGAGAGATTGGATAAATAACACCTTTCTTGTTAAATTTACGAATTGACAATAATTCAGGGAATGATTGTTGTCTTGCATCTAAACTTGTAACATAGTGTGGGACAATACCAAGAACCCTATATACTGACTCAGATAGTAAACCATTGAATTGTAATAATTGAGCAACAGTTTGCGCGTTAGAATTAGCGCTTGTATGTGTAATAGGTGACTCAATAATACATTCTGTGATGCCCATATCTTTGATTGTAGTCAAGAAATCGCGTTCGAATATATCTTTTCTGAGAATTAAAGCCTCAATTCCTTTAATTTTTGAAGGAATTTTAGGTACTATGTGTGTAATCTTAATAATCTCTGGTTCCTTATCCTGTTCATCCAAAACAATTGACACACCAATACATGACGTACTAATATCAAGTCCAAGAATTAAACTCGGATAAATTTTCTCTTCTTTTACTACTTCTTTTTCTTTTTTAGCCATATTTTTACATGTTTTTATATACAACATAGCAAGTTTTTTTGAAAAGTAAATATTTTTTTTCGTATATTTATAGAAGAAAAACAGAAAAAGTCTATGGAAGTTAAAATACAAGACAAACTTTATCAGGAGATACTTGATTATTGCGCAATCAATAAACTTGATGTTGAGAAATTCATCAATAACGTATTGAAAATGCGTTTTATGGTTGAGAAATATGGCGAGAGGCCCAATATTAACACTACCAAAAAAACAAGTGAACTAATAAATGAGCCAAAAAAGGAGCCAATAAATGAGCCAATAAAACAAACAAAGGTTGAAAAATCAGAGAAAATTGAGAAACCTAAAACAAAACCAATACAAATTGTTGAATTTAGGCCTGTGGATATTGTTTGGAATGATGAACCAGTTGAACCTGTTAAGGAGAAACGTCGTAAATTAACAAAAAAATGAATACGAATAAATTTGGAAAAAACAGAAGTGTATGGAGTAATTGGTACACCGTACCGACAGTTTATTTGTTAGACACAACCGGGAGTAATACCGAAAAACGTAGAAAAACAGATAAAAAATTACTTTCATTCGAAGAGGCAAAAGCAAAATTTGATGCATGGAAGGTAAATCACAGTTACTTCAAAAATAAGGAGTACACTGAAATAGATTATGAGTTTGATAAGAGTCATGGTTATGATTTTGCATACAAGGAAGTGCGCGTAAAAGGTGAACCGGAAAAAGATTTAGCAATCATTCAATTTTATGGCAACAAAGCATTAGTTGGATGGCGTAACAACGAACGCGCAAGTATGGGTATGACAAAGTTATATCCGATTATCAAAAAAAACAAAAAAACTTATTTAGTTTACAGAGGCAGAAAACTTGAAATTTCACGTAAAAAAGGAGGCTGGGTAATATGAGCAGTAAAAAATTAGAGTTAGGTACAAACAGTAAGGTTAACATTAAATGGAGAGTCTTACCTATTGAGTATTCACATGAAGGTGAAGAGAACATACGTGTAAAATTTGCGAATAAGTATGGTATTTCAAAAGATAATGTTAAAGTTGTACCATTTTTCATAACAAAAGACATATATGGTAATGTATGTGACTATCAGAATGATATTACTAATAACATACAAAAACCAGAATTCCAACGTCAGTTATTCATAACATACATTCACGAGCATGAAATAGATATTACCGATGAAGACTTTGATAAAATTGTTGAAATAGACAATGACATCAACAGTCAGATTAACTATACACTTTACGATCAGAACAAACGTTATTCTATTAACTGGATTAAATGGGATAACTTTATGTCATATGGTGAAGGTAACTATTTTGACTTCAGAAAGGTAAATGATTTAGTGTTATTAACATCTGAACCAGCAAACCAAGGTGGAAAAACAACATTCTGCTTAGATTTGTTGAGATTTTTGTTGTTTGGTAAGGTAACATCCCGTGAAAATGATTGGGTTATGGCTCGTGTGTTTAACAAACACCGTCCAGAAGCCACAGAAGTGGTTGTAGAAGGCTGTGTAACTATTGATGGAGTAGATTATGTTATTAAGCGTACGATAACGCGTCCAGCGCTAAAAAAACGCACAGAGAAGAGTCAAGTAAAACAAAAAGTTGAATACTACAAGTTAGTTAATGACGAATACATTGAATTAGCAGACGAAGAATGTGAAAACGAGTCAACAGTAACGGAAACAAACAAAGCAATCAAGGATGCAATTGGAAATGAACGCGACTTTGATTTGATGATTTGTGTTGACGCAGATAATTTAAAGGATTTAATATCCCTAAAAGACACAGACAGAGGACGTTTAATTTCTCGTTGGATTGGTTTGTTGTCTTTGGAAGATAAAGATAAGATTGCGCGTGAGAAATTCAATAAGGAAATTATGCCAAGTCTTATGATTAACAAGTATAACAAAGAGGAATTACGTAATGATGCAAAAGTTCTTGATGAAACTAATCACGTGTTGACTGATAATATCGTTGGTTGTGAAAAGAAAAAGGAGAAACTGGAAAAGTCATTAGAAACTAAAAGAAAAGAACGTGAAACATTACTACAATCCAAAAAACAGATAGACGAAACATTGTTAAAGGTTGATGTTGTTACATTGGAAACAGCAATTGAAAAAACGGTTGAGGAAGGTAAAAAGAAACGTGCTGAATTACAAACCAATGAAAGTAAATTAAAAGAAATTGGTGAAATAAAATATTCAGATGATGAATATCAGAAGCTACGTGAACGTGAACAACTTGCAACTGAGTGGCTGGCAAATTCACGTGTCAAGTATACAAACAAAAAAAATGAAATTGACACCTTAAAGAGAGGTGAATATTGCCCAACATGTGGTGCCAAATTGAAGGGTGTTGACAACAGTGCAAAAATAGCAGAATTAGAAAAGGAATTGGAAAGTCTTGCATCAATTGGTGCTGATGTTAAAAATGGCTACGATGATTTGAAGAAACAAATCGCTCAAATGGAAGAGCAGCGCACAAAACAACATGAGAAGGATAAATTAGAACTACTTATTGAGAAAAATCGTGCGGACATCGAGATATTGCTTGCAAAACACCAAGAGTACAAGAGAACAATCAAAGATATTAACGATAATAAGGCTGCAATTGAGAACAATAACAAAATTGAGATTGCTTTGAATTTGTCAGCCCAAAATATTAAAGTTGATGAGGAATGTTTATTGTCATTAACAAAAGAGATTACAAGCGCAAAAACTGAGATTGAATCTAATAATAAGACAATTGAACAATACAATAAAATCATTGCAACAATCGAACAAGAGGAAACACTGGTTAAGAATTGGCGTTTATATCTTGATATGATTGGTAAAAACGGTATTTCAAAGATGGTAATTAGAACCGTTCTACCACTTATCAATGGTGAATTGGAACATTTATTGTGTGATGTGTGCGATTTTACTGTCGAAGTATCAATTGATGAACACAATGATGTGGCGTTTAGTTTGATACATGATGGTGTGAAGTCAGCGCTAGGTTCAGGTTCAGGCTTTGAGCAAACAGTTTCAAGTCTTGCGTTGCGTACAGTGTTAAGTAAAATATCAAGTTTCAGCAAACCATCGTTTGTTGTGTTTGATGAGATACTTGGCGGTGTAGCGGCAGAGAATTATGATGCTTTGAAGTTGTTGTATGACAAGATGGTGACATCATATGGTACAATTCTTGAGATTACACATAATCCGGCGTTGGTTGAATGGCATAAACATTTCATCACTATTAAAAAGGAAAATAATATATCAACAATTACACAAATATCTTGACTTTTTGAAAAAAATCACTATATTAGTAATTGAACGATAACACTTTGTTTAACAATTTAATGTGTAATGGCAAATGAGAAAGATTTTACTAGAAGAACAAAAACCATCACTGGTGAGGATTTAAGTGCTTACTATAATGATTTACAAAATTGTAAACCATTGGAAAGTGACGAGGAGAAAGCATTATTAAGAGAATATCGAGAAAATAATGATTTGGCTGCTCGTCAAAAACTCATTACATCCAATCTTAGGTACGCTTTTAGTCTTGTAAACAAATACAAGAATAGAGGTGTACCTTTGGCTGATTTATTAGAGGAAGCAAACATTGGTTTAATTGAGAGTATTGATAAGTTTGATATTAAACGTGATGTAAAGGTTATTACGTATGCACGTTGGAATATGGAATATAAAATTTGTGAAGCAATTAAAGAACATGATAAGTTACCAGAATCTGATTTACCAGAAGAATCTGATATTCAATTTGGTGAAGAAGCCACATTGAGCGATGAATATGACAATGATGCATATGTAAATGAAGCATTTTTAAGTGAGGATGATGAAGTATCTAGATTAAATGCTGTAAATGATGTGGACGCTATAATTACTGTATTGGATGACAGAGAGACTGATATTATCAAAATGTATTATGGTATATCACCATATGAAACGGAATGTACATATGAGGAAATCGGTAAAAAATACGATATAACAAAAGAACGTGTAAGACAAATTATTGACAAAATAATGCGAAAATTGCGCGTACAAGCACTCACAATTTTGAAACAATAAGTATTTATATATAAATAAGAAAAATTATGGCAAAGAAGAAACAATCATTAGTAAACGAGGAACTTCCAGTAGAAGAAACAATACAGGAAGAAGTGATAGAAGAAGTACCGCAGGTTGAAGAGGAAGTTGTTACTGAAACTCCAGTCGAAGAAGAAGCGGTTGAACAGGAGGAAACTGTAGATCCTGAAAAGGTAATTGAAGAATTTAACGAAGCAGCAAAGAATATTGATTCATTTGTAACAAATACAACAACTCAAGAAGAGTTAAGTAAGAAACTTGAAGATGAGTTGAAGCGCGCTTCAAATGTTGAAGAACAACTAGAAAAGCAAATCGCCGACTTGGAAAAGAAAGTATCACCAGAAATGAAGAGAGGTTTTACACAATTCTGGATGGGCGCAAGCGAAGGTTGGTTTAACTAATAAAAATGCAAATCAAGTAACAGAATATGAAAGGTAGTACACAATACGAATACATGAGAAGTATGATGGACATGTCTAGAAAATTATTCGAGGCAAAACAACGTCCAAGTATTAAGAGGTTTATGCTTACTGAGGAAGAGCAAAAACGTGATGCAATTGCAATTACAAACGATGCCAGATTTGGACAAAGTGTATTGCAAGGGCAGATTGACTCATTTAAGCAAACAGTAAACGCTGGTGCAAAATTTGCAAAAGAAAATGCTGATGAACCAGAAAATAATCCGCTTGTATACTACCCAAAAACTGGTAATTTAGTATTCAGTGGTTCAATTCCGCAATTAAACAACTTGAAATTCCAATTTAGTTTGAATGATACAACTGGTTCACCATATATCTTTGTTGATGGTTTATGTCTAAGTGAAGACGCTATCAAAACACTATCAAAACTTAGAGGTTTCTTCCTTAACTGGAGAGACGAATGGGAGAACTCAGGCGATTTACTTGATAAATTACACTAAAAAGGATGAAAATGAATATGGAGGGGTTCTTAACTCCTCCTTTTTGTTTTTAATAAAGTATTTATTAGTAAATAATATGGTTGTATGATGTTGACAGAACAAAAAATAGTAGAACTTGTTACTGAAAACTTAGAAAAAGCGGATTTACAAAAGTATGTCAAGAACGACAAAGATTTCGAGAAACGAGTAAAACAAATAGCGGCTGATGTTGTCACTGAACTGTTTAGAGTGTTGTGGCAGCATAATGCGATTTTCAAAAATCTTAGTAAGTAATGTACGGAAATATAGATTTTGACATAGATAAAGTTGAAACAATTGTATATTCACCAGAGAGTGTTCCAGACCCAGAGGATTTCGATATTAACGACTATGAGTCAGAGGAAGATATGCAATATGACATCGCACATTCGTACACTTTCTATATTGAACGTTTTAATGATTCGTTTGGCGAAGCGTTAAATGATAGAGGCGTTGAAATGGATTGTGATGACATTGAGGAAATGTTCGGAGAAGATATATTGCAGATGATGCTTAATGGTGAAGGTATACGTCGTGGTGGTGGTACAAAGGAATTAACAATTGGCGCTAACACAACGCCTAAAAGTATGTCTTTACAGGATGTTGATGATGTAGCAAAGAGAATTCTACCAACTACTACGTATTATCCTGGTTGTAGGGGTTTTATTCTATACGATGGTACAATTGTTCAAACGGAGGCTGAACACAACATGTGCAGCGTTATAGATGGCATCAATGGTACATTTCAATTTATAGAACTTGGTAACATACGTATATTAAATCAATCTGCCGATTTAGCAAAAGAACCGACACCACAACAAAGGCGTGTATTAGCACAGGTAATTGACTCATATTCTAATAGCGATTTCTATCTTGATATTATGACAGGCGATGCTATTGGCGTACATTATTATCAACCAGACTACAGAAGAGTTCTTGGTGATATTGACAGATATTTTTCTGAAGGTATAAAACCAAACCCAGAACAATTATATGAACAAATGGTAACAGAAAAAAAGGAAGAAACAACATTCTATAGGTTTTACTCTGAAATTAGAGGCTTTTTAACCAAACTACTTAAAAACCCTATCAAAGCGAAACCAACTAAATATCTTGAAGATAGAGGTTTAACACAAAAACGTTTAATTAAAATGCTTCGAGATAATGACATCGTTAAAAGAGATGAAAAAATACTTGTACCAGGTAAGGATGATGTAAAACATGTTACATATTCCGTTAAATACACTCTAAAATCAGATACATTCGAAGACAAAATAGAGAAAATATATCACAAATATTTTCCGGATGAAGAATTGAAAGAAAATACTATTAAAAGAAAAATAATGGAAAGTATATTCAGAAATAAGTAATTATGGGAAGAAAAGTTATTTTTACAGAAGAACAGTTGAAACACATCGCTGAGGCTTGTGGTGGAAACGGTGATGAGATTGTTGAAGCAACAACATGTGGTAGTGTTGGTGCATCTACAACACGTGGTGATATGGGTTATGACACACCAGGTTTTAATACAAGTGATAAAAAATTCTGGGGTGATGCATTAAACCACCAAAATGCTGGTTTTGAGCGCGTTGGCGATAAGAAGTAATGTACAATAATAATCAATACAATGATGTTTACCGTCGTCAATTACAAGATGCAAAAGATAAAATTGACGAAATTCTAAAAAAGAAAAGTGAAGAAGGTAAACTGGATGATGTAGAACGTTTAAAATTAGAACAACAACGTTTCCTTGCTCCGTTGTTTGATATGACGTTCGGTTTTAACGAACGTTTTAGAAATCCATGGTAAAAATATGAATACAGTTAAGTTTAAAGTAGAATTTAGAAGTTATAATGATATAACAGAGGGTTATCCAAGTATTTTCAATTATTTGGCAAGTAGTGAAAGTGCCAAAAAAGAAGGTACTTTGGTTCGTATTGATTTACACAGAGATGAAAGTAAAAAACAACATTGTTTAGATGAGGATGATATATACTTCCCAAAAGGTTTACACATATACAATCTTGACATGCCGTTGGATAAAGAAAGTCACGAAGACAACGTTGCCACTTTTGAAGTTGAGGAAAGCAACGCGTGGGGTATGTGGAAGTTTTTAATGGCTTTGGGTACACACGGTAATGGTGGACACAGTTATGAACTTTGTGTTGGAGATAAATGGTTAGATGTTGATGGTGATGGTGCTGATTGGTTAAAGAAAATCAACGACGCTGACTCACACAAATGGAAGAAAATCAACTCATATAACTACAAGGATTATGCACTGGAAAAAGACAATGAAGAAGTACTAACTGAACATAAATTAAGACGTATAATAAAAGAGGTAATCCTGGAGGAAATAAAAAACATAAATTAAGTGGCTTAAAGCCGCTTTTTTTTGTATTTTTGAAAATGAACAGATATTTATATATAAAATAATAATGCACATAAATATCTCGAAAAAGTATGATTACAAAAGAATTTACTGTAGGAGATTTAAAAAGATTGATTGCGGAAAGTTCAAAGAACGAGTTTAAACCAGTTTTAGGCCCAAATGTTGAAAGTGACAATAAATCTAACAACGATAAGTCCTACAAAGATGCTGAGAAACGAGCAAAAGATTATGATGGCGGTTTAAGCAAAGAAGAAAAAAGGGAATTACCTAAAAAAGAGGATTTCAACCGCACAACATTGGATTATAACCCACGTGTAGAACCAGATAAGAACTGGAAAGAAAAAGTGGAAGCACAAGCAAAGGGTTATACTTCAAAAATGGAAGAAAAGAACGGTATAGAAAAAGCGGCTCAATTTGATGATAAAGGTAAAATACTAAATCAATTCAAAGACGCAAATAAAGAAATTGAAAAAGAGAAAAACGCTCTTGCTACATCTGGTTTAGTGTCTAGTGAAATGGATAAAAAAGGCGAGACGAAAGAGAAGCCAACAATGATGGAGTCTACCTTACCAAAGCCAAAGAGGCTTTTATTTAAACATAGACGTTTTTTAAACGAGTCTCAAATGTTACAACTCATCCCAGAAGAAATGAAAAAGAATGGACAAGTAATTCATATGGAAGACGCACATAGTAACGAATACGTGGTAGAGTGTGTTGAGAGCAAGTTAACTGGGACGATTGAAACACATGTTACATCTTACAAAAACAAAGAGAAGATGAATGAACAAATGGATCGTATTCAACAATTATTTGATTATAATAGCAGAACAACAAGTGGACGTAATGTAAAACCTTCAAAATTGAATGAGGATGCTGAGTTTATGAATTTGATGAATATGACAAGAAAATAATATAAAGTAAAAATAGGTTAAGGGTAAAGGTATATGAAATTATTGTCGATAATATTGTCATTTTTTGTTAAATTAGGGGAAGTATTAAGTAGTATCTATGGGTGGTTGCTTATGGTTTGTATGATTGCGTTAAACTTTTTAACCGACTACCAGATGGCATTTATTGCTGTCATTACTTGTATTTTAATTGATATGGTAGTTGGTATCTGGTGTGCTTTAAAACAAAAAAAGTACGCCAAATCAGAGTTGATGCGAGATACGTTTAGTAAACTATTCATCTACTGTGGAGCATTGGTAATGGTTATTTTTATGGAAAAGTTAATCGGTATTGAAATTCTCGTTACCACAAATATATGTGCAGCAGTGATTTGTGCTACTGAGTTGTGGAGTATTGCTGGTAATGCTCTGATAATTAACCCAAATCTACATTTTTTCAAATTGATTAAATTCGCACTTGTTGGTGAAATAGCAAGGAAACTTCACATGGAAGAAACTGATGTGAAAGAAACACTTGAAAAAGGTGAGTCACTTATTGAAGAGTCAAAGAAAAAAACAACTAAAAAAACTAAAGAGAAAAAAGAAAAAGAACATGAAAATAACAAAACCATCTGATAAAGGTGGTTTTTTTATTGCCTTTTTAAAAAAAAAGTATATATTTGAATAAAACATAGTGAAATATGATAGGAAAAAAAATAATGGTATTTATTTTAATGTTCGCAATTTTGGTTGTGATACATTATGTGCTTGATATTGTCAAAGCATTTAGATTGGGTAACATAAAGGAAAGAACCTGGAAGGATAGCGTGATACTCGGTATATCACTATCTTACATTTTAACAATAATTTTTACTGGATTTAGTTTATAAAAGATATGGATGTAAACGAGAGAATTAGAAACGTTGGCAAATATTTTGCAATGTTCAATGTACACGACGGTGTTGTATGTGTTGGTGTTCGTTTTCCAGATAAATGGACATTATTTGATGCACAAACAATTTGTGATGAGTTCAACATACAAATAAAATCAAAAGATGGTGTTACTTTCTTTTTGTGTGACATTAACGATGGTTTCGACCCTGTATTTGATGCTGTTGATTTCATTATAGAGCAGAATAAATCTTTGGAGGAGAAAACAAATCTATTGAAACAAAAGGTTGAAGAGTTACGCACTTTATTCGAACAAGAAAGTTTGGAGAAATTAAAAACACTTCAATTTGTGTTTGAATATGAAGAAAATAATGAGGAAGATGGTTTTGTTCCTGTTGATGAAGTTACATTACCAGTTGACATTAAACAACAATTGCGTAAGAACAACAAAAAAACTGAAACACAAAAAGAACCAGAAAATAAAAATGTAATCACAGTAGAAGAAACAGATAAGGTTGTTATTGATGAGCCAGCAAAAGCACCAAAAAGGGGTAAAAGAAAAAACAACCCAGGTGATTCTTCATTGATGAATTATGTAAAAGACGCTTTAGATAATGAGTAATTGGTTTATATTGATATGCTACATACTTGCGCTCTATGGGTTTAGTGATATTATAACACAAAGTATGGGGCCTGGTTATATATTTCTTAAAATTAGACTATTGGCTGAGCGCATTAGTCCAAACCTTGGTATGTTATTCAAGTGCATGTGGTGTTTCCCAACTAATGCTGGTATAGCGTTTTCACTACTTAACTGGTTTTTCTTGCCAATATACATATCGCCGTTTAATATGATTTTTGCCGATTATCATAACCTATGGTACATGTCATTAGTTGCGGCATTGTTAGACGGTTGTTTCACTGGGGCAATATGCGCACTAATATTTAATGTGTATGATTATGTAGATAAGAGTACACCTATATTTGAAGACGATAACGATAATGAGTAAAGTTAAAAAACAAGAGAAAAAGGGGCAATTTATCGAACAACAGTTAGACAAATTAAAAGATGAACAATTGAAATCAATGGAGGTTGTCGAAACTGTTAAAGATAACTTTGCTGGCAACGTTGAAGAAACAATTGAAGCCAATAAAGGAGATGTTTTTAATTCTGATTACTTCGCTGAAGCATTCAGAAAAATTGATGCTGATCGAATTTCAACACAAATTGAAATGGACAAAATTGACGAGGAGATTGAGGCAGAAGAACAAGCAAAGCAATTGGAAGAAGAGAATAAAAAGAAGGCTTTAATCGAACAGAAATTAGAAGAGGCAAAAAATACTGTAAATAAGGATGACGTTGTTGATGATGATGCTAAAAAAGACGAGTCAACCAAAATGTCATTTTTCGACAAATTATTGAAGGTTTTATGATAAACGTACCAAAATATGATGATTTACTAAAAGTCGAGGAGTTTTTACGTGAAAATGAACTTGATAGTGGGAATTTAGCAGTAGTTATATACATTCAAACACAAGAAAGGTTAAATCGTATAAACAAAGACTACTACTATAAAGCAAATCCACATGGCGAAAGTCCGTTGGATCAGAACATTGATAATGTGAATATTCAAATAGGTAACGTAACTTTCACATATAGATTACCAGAACAAAATGAGGATAGTCAAGGATAAACAACTTATTGAGGATGTACATAACTATGACATTGTACTTTTTGGAATGGGTGTTAACAATGCCATGAACAAAGGGTTTTCATATGATATAGCATTAAATTTTCCTGATGTCAGAATCAATGAAAATTTGACTGGTTATGGTGATTTGAGAAAATATGGAAAAGTACATGAAACGAAAACTGATGATGGTGTAATTTTTTGTGCTTGTTATTGTTATAATCCAGGGTTAAAAAAGAAAACCGATGGTGTTTATATTGATTATGATGCGCTTGAAAAATGTTTGATTGATGTTTATAACAAACACAAAAACAAACGAATAGCATGTCCTATTATTGGGCAAGATAAATATGACGGTGAAGGGGATAAAGATAAAATACTAGAAATATTTCGCCGAGTTTTCCCTGATGAGTGTGATATAACTCTTTATGATTTTGTTCAACAGGATTTTAGAACAGAAAGATATAAAGAGGCAGTATCTGCAAGAAAGAGATATACTGATGGTGAAATAAGTAAAGATGAGTTTAAGCATTTGAAAAAGATTAACGAATGGAAACGACTCAATGGTATATTCAAAGAAATGCCAGACGAGTTCGAATATAAACCAAGAAAAAAAGCACAAAACAAAATTATTATTACAAAAAAATGAAATAATTTTTGCAATTTGTTTGGTTAATTGAAAAATTTGTTGTATCTTTGCAGCGAGTTTGAATAATAAGGTAGATAGAAAAAAATAAAAAGTAATGGCCGTTTTAACTATAAAACTAACTCCTGACATTCTGAAGTTAGTTTCAAACATTCGTTTTCAAGAGGTTCCAGAACCACCTAAAGAAAATGACACAAGAGAGCAAATTATATACGCGATAGACTATGGTAGCGTCTATGGCGGTTCTTACGTATTTGAGGATGTAGCATACATCCTTGGTAGATACGACGAACACATACCGGGCACGGAAGAAGACCCACTCGGTGTTCAATTTCCAAGAGAATTAGAGGATTACATGTGGGATATTCACACATATATTATGGACAACATTGATTCTATCGAGGAATTGGTACATCAGTTTTGTAACAAGGGCGGTTTGAAGCCTGGTGTATATCAATGTAAAAGCCACTGTAGACTTTGGGAATATAAAGGTGAAGAATAAGCGATTTTACAAAATTTAGATACATTAGAACAAGTTTTTCAACAATTAAAATTTAAGTACATGAACACACTTATTACTGGAAACACAAAATTTTATTCACAAACACAAAACAGAGAATTTATTGAAGTACTAAGACGAAATCCACCATTTACACCAGAAGAAGAAGTAGATGCATTCAAACGTTTATATGCTGGCGATGAGAAAGCACTTGATGAAATTGTTGCCCGTAACCAAAGATGGGTATATTCAGTAGCAAAGGAATTTGCGCGAGACGAAATTGAGGTTATGGATTACGTCCAGGAAGGTAACATCGGATTACTGAAAGCCATTGAAAAATACGATTTAAACAAGGGTTTAAAGTTTATCACATATGCAGTGTGGTATATGCGACGTGAAATGAACGCGCATATGAACACTGATAGGGATTTGGTTACGAAGAGTAACAATGCCAAGTACGGTAAAAAACTTGAAAAAATCAAAAATGAGTTTTTTGTTCAGAATGGTTACAAAGCAACATTTGATGACATCAAGGAAATTTTTGAAGAAAAATATGGTATCGTAGTTAATGATGAGCGTGATTTGTATGATTTGGATATTAGTTCAATCAACGAGAACGTAAACGATGACACCACATTCGAGGAATGTGATGATTTTATTAAAGCAACCGCAACAGAAAACGAGGCTATCTACGATGAGGACAAGGAGTATTTTAAGGAGTTAGTAACGCCGATTATAAATTCCTTACCAGATAAACACAGAGAACTGATTAAGAAACTCTACCATATTGGATATGAAGATATATATACAACTGAGCAGTTATGTCAGGAATATAACCTATACGATGAACAGGCTTTGAAACAAGTTGAGAAACAAATTCTTGAACTCATGAAAGAGCGAATGATGAAACGCTATAGAAAAGCAGTATAAAAAAAACCACCAGTCGTTGGTGGTTTTTTTATTATGCCATTGAGTTAATGTAGTCGTCTTTCATGTTGTAAAGTCTTGTGATTTCATCGTCATCAAAACTGTATTGTTTACCTTCAGCATCTTCTCCCTGGAATTTTTTAGTAAACAAACTACGAGCATTACCTTGTTCAACTTCATCACCGTTTTCAGCGCCGTATAATCTATATGCTAAAGCGGCATGGTTAGACTGATCGCTGTTTAACCATTTCATAACACTTTCACGTTTTGCACGTTTATCAGTTTGCCCGTCGTTATTAACGTCGTTACTACCATTGTATTCGAACAATGATTCTTTTAATATACCATATATGGCTTCTTCTAGAAATTGTTTTTGTTTTCCTGTTAACATAATTCTCACTATTTTTTACTAATAAATACTTCTTTAATATAAAAAACGTATATTTATGATGAGTTTAACTATAAAATTTTGATTAAAATGGCAATTTTTGTTTACAACAGAGAAAAAGAGATGTTTGACGGTGACAATAACTACAGAATATACCGTCCTTACCTACTTGGTAATCCGTATACACACATTAGAAATAAGGAAACAAAGGCGATGTATATAGTAGGCAGTCGTGAAGAGGCTGTTCAAAAATATAGTCACTATTTTGATGTGATGTACCAGACAAATCTCGACTTTAGGGATGTGGTTGATGAGATGTACGAAAAATACAAAAATGGTGAGGATATATATCTTGAATGTTATTGTAAAAAGTATTTATGTAAAGATACAGCACCACACAAAGATGAAGTTTCTTGTCATGGTGATATTATCAAATCAAAACTTGAACAAAGATTACTAAAAGAGAAAATAACTAACTTGAAGAATAAAACTGAGGTTTAATATGGAAACGATAAAGCAACGAAAATTCTGGGTTGAACACTACAATGACGAAAAATATGTTGCAATACGTTCTAAAATCAAAGAAGCCTTCAAAGATTTAATTTTTGATGAATTACCACACAAATATTACTTACACGGGAAAGAAATAACATGTGTATCAAACGTTACTCACCTGTTTGTGCCACATTTTGATGAAGATGGTATGGCGCAAGCGACGTTTGAGCGCAATTTCAACAATCCTAAATCACAGTATTACCGCATGACTCCTACAATGATTAAGGAATCATGGAAGAAAATATCAAGTGATGCGTGTGCTCTTGGTACTGATAGACACTTGTTTGCCGAAAGCCTATTTTATTTCACAACCGGACAATTGGATTTAGTGCCAGATGAATTTAAGGAACGTATTAAAACAGATGAGAATGGTGAGACTATATTTTGTGCAGAAATGCCAAAAGAAGTTGCAGCCATGAATTTTTACAAAGATTTACCTGATTGTTACATACCAATATTAGCGGAAACAAAGGTTTATGACGAAGATTTGAACTACAGTGGTACATTCGACTTATTGATGTATTACGATGCAACACTGAACGGAAAAAGTGACAATAACAGTGGTTTGTTAGTCCTTGACTGGAAGACAAACAAGGATTTATACAAAAACTTCAATGGCGAGAAAATGTTATATCCGTTCGAAGACTTACTCAACATGAGTTTGAATGTGTATAAATTACAATTGTCCTTATACATGAACTGCATCGAGAAAATTGGTTTCAAAGTCATTGATCGAAAGCTAATGTGGCTGAAAAATGACGGTAGATACGAGAAGATTGAGTTAGAGGAGTATGTTGATAGACTTGTAAAATATCTAACAGAACACCCAATTAAAATGAATAACTAAAAACAAAAAATATAAAGTATATGAAAGAATTAAAAACAGTAGAAGAATTAGATAAGTTGTTAACAGAACAAAACAGCACACTAACAATCGTAAAGGTAGGCGCTCATTGGTGCGGCCCATGTAAAATGTTGGAACGTACAATTAGTGAAATTGAACCGACTCTTGAAGGTGTAGAATTTTATGCCGTTGACGTTGACGAAGCAGATGAAGAATTAGTTGAAAGATTTCAGGTTCAGAGTGTTCCAGTACTATTATTCTTCAATGAAGGATTACAGGTTGACAGAGTAATTGGCGCACGTGGAAAATCTGAGTTACTTGAACTTATTGAAAAGAATAAGTAAAGAAATAGGGCATTAGTCCTATTTTTTTTGTATATTTGGTACACATGTTTGAAGAGATATACAAAATATTAGTTGAGTTTCTTGGTGAGAGTAAGCAAGGTGGTTATGATAGGGAGACATACCAGTACCAATTTGGATGCCCTCGTTGTATTGACGAATATGGTGAAGATGAGGCGCTGAAATACCACCTTGATATAAACATTAAGGATGGTATATTTAAATGCTGGAAATGCGTTTCCCAGGATGAGGATATGCAGGGTAAACTTGGTAAACTCATTAAAATGTACGGCTCTGCTGATCTTTACAAAAGGTACAAAGAGGCAATTAAATCTATAAAAGAGTCACATTTGTATGAACTATCAGATTTCAGTGGACTAACAATTTCGTTTGAAGCCAACACGTACGTTCGTTTGCCAAAAACATTCAGACACATCAATATCAACAAGTGTCACGACAAGCGGTTACTTGAGTATTTAGAAAAGCGAAAAATCAACCAAGAATTTATAGATAAATTCTCTTTGGGTTACACAACATGGGATGAAGAAGATTATTCCATGCGCAATCGTATTATTATTCCATCATATGATGAGTTCGGCGACTTGAATTACTATCTTGGGCGTGACTACACAGGTAAAAGTAAATTACGTTACAAGAACTGCGATGCTGACAAAAAAGAAATAGTCTTCCAGGAGTCACTAATCAATTGGGATTCAACAATCTATTTGTGTGAAGGTTCTTTTGATGCAATGCGTTTTCCATCAAATGGTATAGCAATGCTTGGTAAAAGTCTCGGTAATGAATACGTTCTATATAAAAAAATTATGGAACGCGCAAATGCTGATGTTGTAATTGTGTTAGATGGAGATACGGCGGAAATTGAAACTAAAAAACTATACAAATTATTGAATGTTGGTAGATTGTTTGGTAAAGTAAAATATATCGACTTGTGGAACGGTATATCACCATACAAGGATATGAGTGAAATTTATGAGCACGATGGTAAAAAAGGTATCTTGAATGTGCTTAAACAAGTAAAACAATATAACGAAATAGATTTAATATATTGATGATATGACGTTAAAATATGAAATAGAACTTGAAGTAAACTACGAGGTTTACGGCGAAAATCCAAAAGATGCTATAGAGGATTGGAAGCGTGCTGTTGAGTATGCACTGACGCATGATTTAAATCAATGGGATATGACGACATATAAACTAAAATGCGTTGAAGAGAACATATTGTAGTTATGGAATTAAATAAAATATACAATATAGATGTATTGGTTGGGTTGAAACAATTGGCTGATGACTCAATTGATTTAATTATTACATCACCACCGTATAATAAAAACGGTATAAACGGTAGTATTAAACAAACAAAAAACTGTAAATGGACTAAAAGTATTGACTATGGTGGTGATAGTAACGTTGACAATCTACCAGAACCATTGTATCAAGATTGGCAAATTCAAGTATTAAACGAGTGTTACCGTGTGTTAAAGCCAAAAGGTTCAATGTTCTACAATCACAAGAACAGAATTGAAACTGGTAAGGGTAGAATAATATCGCCATATCAATGGTTATTACACACAGATTTTAATATCCGTCAAGAAATTATTTGGGATAGAGGGAGTACAAATAACGTTGATAAATCGAGATATTTACCGACTACAGAATTGATATTTTGGTTATCCAAATCTACACGCCCGAATTTTAGTAGGGAATTAGATACGAAATTCAAAAAAGAGGTGTGGAGTTTTCCGTTTGAAAAAAGCACGAAGCACCCAGCACCATTCCCAATAGATTTGCCTGATAATGTAATATCATGTATTCCAGATAAGGAAAACATTGTTGTTTTAGATCCATTCATGGGTTCTGGAACGACAGCGTTAAGTGCAATCAAAAATGGATGTAAAGGATATATAGGATTTGAGAAATTCCAAGAATATATTGATTTAGCAAACGAAAGAATAAAAAATTTATCGTATATTTAATAAGAAAAATAAAGCAGAGGAAAAATAAAAGCACCACCATATGATATTTTTCTCGGAACGGTAGTATTTATATATAAGAAAAAAGATATAAATATTATGGGAAAAAAAATAACATCTGAAGAAATATTAGTAAATTTTAAAAAAGTACATGGCGATAGATATGATTATTCCTTAGTGAAAGATTTTATTGAAAGTAACAATTATAACGGTGTAAAAACAAAATTACCTATAATTTGTAGAGAACATGGGTTATTTTTCCAAGATTATGGACATCATTATAATAGAAAACATGGGTGTCCAAAATGTGCTAAAAATGGCGTAAAATATACGTTTGAAGAATATAAAAAGAAAATAAAAAGTATTTTTGGTGATGATATAATAGTCCTTAGTAATGATTATAAAAATTCTCACACAAAAATGAAATTTTTATGTAAAAAACATGGTGAATTTGAAACTAAACCATATTATTTACTACAAAATCATGGTTGTCCATTGTGCGGTAGTGAAAAAACTGGCGACGCAATCAGATTAACACAAGAACAGTTTATTGAAAAAGCGCGTGTTGTCCATGGTAATAAATATGATTATAATAAATCTGTTTATATTGATTATGAAACATCACTAACAATTATATGTCATAAAAAGAATAGAAAAGGCGTTGAGCACGGTGAATTTCAACAAACACCACATTCACATTTACATGGTTGTGGTTGCCAAATATGCAATAGGAGCCATTTAGAACGCGAAATTGCTGATATATTAGATAATGAGAATATAAAATATGAAGAACAAAAACGTTTTTTGTGGCTTGGTTTAATGGAAGTTGATTTTTATTTACCAGATTATGATTTAGTAATTGAATGTCAAGGTGAACAGCATTATGTACCATGTAATTTTGGAAGTAAAGAAAAAACGCCAGAAGAAATGTTCAAATACGTGAAAGAAAGAGACGAAAAGAAAAAAAGAGCATTAGAAGAACACGGATTAGATGTGATTTATTACACACATTATGTTGAAGAAAATGAAAATACTTTTAATACTAAAGAAAATTTAAAAAAATATTTAGAAAAACGTGATAGAATTAAACAAGATTTACAATTGTAACTGTTTAGATGGTTTGCGCCAATTAGAAAATGAAACGGTTGATTTAACAGTTACATCTTGCCCTTATGATAATTTGAGGACATATGGTTCAACCGTAAATGAAGACACATGGAATTTTGATGTATTTAAACCAATCGCAAAAGAACTATACAGAGTAACAAGAAAAGGTGGCGTAGTTGTATGGGTTGTTGGCGACGCTGTAGTTGATGGTGGAGAAACTGGTAGTTCATTCAGACAAGCGTTGTATTTTCAGGAATGTGGTTTCAAACTACATGACACGATGATTTACGAAAAGAACAGTTCGACGTTCCCAGCACGCGCAGACTCAAAACGTTATAGCCAGATTTTTGAATACATGTTCGTATTCGTTAAAGGAAAAATTCGTAGCGATATTAAACTTATTGCTGATAAGAAAAACAAGTGGTTTGGTTGGACAAACTGGGGGCAGCACTCACAATATGATACGGAAGGTAATTTGGTAAAAGCGAAGAATATACGCCCAATACCAGAATTTAGTCTTAGAACAAACATATGGAAATATAGTGTATCGTTTAATGATAAGACAGGACACCCAGCAGTATTCCCTGAAAAATTAGCTGAAGATAACATTCTATCTTGGAGTTGTGAAGGTGATTTAGTATTAGATCCATTCATGGGTTCTGGAACAACCGCAAAAATGGCGATGCTTAACAACCGTAACTACATTGGCTTTGAGTTGAACAAAGATTATTATGAAAAATCACTTGAGCGTGTAGCAAAATATGAAGGTAAGGTTAATGACAGATTAACGGGTGTTACCATCATGGATGAGGTTGGCGAAAGCGAGATGGATTTACAATGCGATATTGATAATGATAAGGAAATTGAAGGTAAAACCGCATTGTTTGCTCAATTACTTGATGAAATGAATAAGTATTTCAATGAGCAATCATTAAGTATTTTGAAGAACCTCAAACTCACATTCGTAAACAAAGCAAATGATGAACGCGTTAAGAAAGTGATGTCTGGTGATACTGGAATTGAACCGAAATTAACCATTCCATCAAAACCAAATGAAAATAATGGTGGCATCAAAATTAAAGTGAAAATTTAATATGGCTCGAAAACCAAATTTTAAATATGACGATGAAGTATATGGTAAATTCGGTGAAGATGATTTCAAAAATTTCTGTGATGAAATAAATTACACTTTTTTAGACGTATCTAAAGATGAAAGATTCCAGATTGCAGATATTGATTTTCTAATTTCACCATCACTGGATTTACCTTGTTACGGATTGGATATTATCAATGTTAAAGAACTTATTTTTGACAGGTATCCGAAAGATAGAATGCCATTGACTTATAAATTTGAAGTGAAAACTGATACTCGTTCGTTTGAAACAAGAAACATTGTAGTTGAAATGATTTCACATGATTTTTCTGGGTGTATGGCTAACAGTAAAGCGGATTTTGTATATTATGTTTTTGTTGATGATTCAGGTGATGAAATCGTGAAAAAAGAGGCATGGTATATCAATCTATATAAACTTAGAGAGTATCTACGAATTAACTTCTTTGGACATAGAAAATATGAAGATTTTGATGATATAAGTAAAGAGTTTGGAATAATTACCAATAATTACGATACTTATGACGATAAAGTTGCTAACTTTTTAGTCAACATTGAAAAATTACAAGAAAATGGTATAGCAAAAAGAGTGTTTTAATATGATAACAAAAATAATACAAATAGGTGATATACATATTAGAAATTTACGTAGAAGTGACGAATATAAAACACAGTTTGATGAATTTCTAAACATGTGTAGTAAAATAGTAAACGAAAACGGTGTAGAAAACACGCGTATCGTTGTATGCGGTGACGTATTACACAATAAAACAGATATTTCTCCAGAAGGATATACACTTGCAACGTGGTTTTTACGTAAATTAGATGATTTATGCACCACGTTAGTGTTTGCTGGTAATCACGACGTTAACACTGGTAATACGAACAATCGTTTAGACCCTTTATCAGTAATATTCTCATTACATAATTTTAATAGAGTATATTATTTGGACAAAGAATTGGGTTACACATCTGGTAGCATCGCTGACGAAAACGTTGTATGGTGTCTATATTCAATATTTGATAAGTTCATGAAACCAACAGGATTGGCTGAAATGCGTGCCAGTCCGGATTATGAAGGCGCAACATTTGTTGGATTATATCATGGAGAAGTTAAATCAGCAAAGACAGATGTTGGATATGTGTTTGAAAACGGATTAGATCCTGAATATTTTAATGATGTTGATTTTGCGCTACTTGGACATGTACATAAAAGACAATGTATTAGTAGTAATGGCGTACAACTGGTATATTCTGGTAGTTTAATCCAGCAGGATCACGGAGAAAATATTTCTGGACATGGTTTTGTGGTTTGGGATGTTGAAAATCATACATATGAATGTCAGGATGTACCGAACGCAGAAAACGGTTTTTATACAGTAACAATAAATGGTGAAACCGATATAGATAAAAATAAAGAAGAGTTTATAAATTTATAACATTATGGAAAAACGAGTTAATTCTAAAGAAGTTGGTTTATGGGTTGTGCGTGATGTAGATGGACTATATCTGTGTAACAGAAAACCATACAAAGATTTTCACGATGAAATGGATTTTGTATGGGGATGTGAAGGTGATTTCATAAAAATTGATAATATTGATAACTATTTTCAACAAAAATACAGTAAAGTATCTTATTCTTCAATTTTTTCATCTTTGAAATATGAAGACGAACCAGTAAAAGTTGATATTTTACCACAACATTTTAATGAACAAATAGAAAAAGAATAAAAAAGCAACCTACCTGGTTGCTTTTTCTTTTTTTAGGTTAAGGTTTATTTGATGAACCGCGTTCATCAATGGCGCATCACCATCTGCTTGCACGATAAGCGCAGGTATATCTTTGTTTAAGCAATGTGAGTCATAATATGGTTGTTCTGGGTTGATAAATGTGTGACTATCGCCCATTCGTGGGTCGAGAACGAAAATTTCCCTCAATTCCGGGTATGAAATACCGAATTTTTCAGCCAATTTAGCAAATTCTGCACAGAATGTTACTTTTAAACCTAAGAAACAGTTTTCCATGTATTTCGCTAACTCGGCAGTTCTAAAATCAGTGAATGTTATGCGGAAATCTTTCGTCTTTACACTGTAATATAGTTGTGCAACCTGTTCTGTGTATTTTCTTTCACCAGCAAGAACCAAGAAATTTGGACTTGGATCAGCGTGACGCGTTGTACCGTAATATTCAGGAGAAAATACAATAGGATTGTAAGCACAGACGTTTCTCAAATACTCTGTACAACCAACAGGGATGGTTGATTTAATAACAAATACCTTTGTTTGACATGCAAATTTATCAATGCTCTCTTTTACAATTGAAAAATCACAAGAACCATCACCTCTCATATCTGTTGGAACACATATAAACGTGAAGTCATACGTTTTTGGGATTTTAACTTTTGAATATTTGTCTATGTACTTGTCATAAATATCAATATCACCAGCATTTTCTAATTCTTTATGCATGTGTTTGCCGATATTTCCATATCCAACAATCAAAATTTGTTTTTTACTCATGTTTACGTTGCTTTTTGTCTAATTTTATTTAAATTCCAGCCAGTTAAATCTGCTATCTGGTTAATTATCATTTTTCCGCGCTGGCTGTATGATGTTAATTGTCCCATAAAGTAAATGTGGTGTACTTTATGTTTCTGTGTATGTGTATTCAATTCGTTATATAAGCGAATAGCGTCTGATCCATTTTTACAAATCACAAATCTAAGCCGATTACCATCATATGTTAGTATAACTTTGTTTTTGTATACGTAACATTGGATTACAATTGAATTATCCTCTAAAAACTCTTCCATAATCAGATTATCATAAATCCATTGGAATGTTTTTCTATCACTTTGTGGATTATATCCATATACCCAAAACTTTTCCTCTTTCAAACATGGAAATTTGTCATAAATCTTCCACACTTCTGAGTTTGTAGTATGTTCAACTAATCTACCATATTCATCACGTAATTTTGTTGGTAATTTATCCCCATCGTTTCGGATACGCTTCAAAATTAAATATTCCGAAACATATTCTGTTGTGTTATACCTATCACTACCTAATCTTGAGGTATTAACATACTTTACTGGTAACAAAACGTTGCTATTTTCAGTTTCAAGAATTTTTTTAACCGCTTCAACCTCCGTTAAGTCGTGAAAAATTCCAATAAATTCATCTTGTTTGTTAAATGTGCATTTAACAATCTTAAAATCCCACGTTTCTTGCCACTCACGCCCTCTTTTTCGTGGAGTGTGTTTTTTACCAGTTTTTTTATGTCTACCTACCTTTTTTTTGTAGTAATAGTAGTATTTTGTACCGTCTTTACGTGTTTTTATCATCTTTTTTATTGAAATATAGTAAAAAATTTGGTTATGTCAAGTTTTTTTACTATCTTTGCACTCGAATTTAAAAAGAAAGGAGAAAATATGAAAAAAATTCTAGTTTTTATATTGTTTGCGTTTGTCGCAACGCAAATGTTTGGACAAAACAACGACACGTATGTCGGTAGTGCTTATTATCGTCCTATTGTAGGTGGATTGTATCAAAAAGATGACATTGTTGGTGCAGTGTTCTATGTCGACGAAACACGCAACGTTATGAAGTTACTATGTATCACGAGATATGATATTATGGGTGACGACAAATGGACATATACGAACCTATGCCGAAATCTAAAAAAACATGGCTGGAATTTACTAAACAAAAACGTATGTGAGGAATTTGTTGCTAACATGCCGACAATTGAAGTAAATGAGACTTTAGATAAAAATCGGTATTATAATTTCTTACATTACGCGAACATAGCCATGGAAAGTGAACCAAATGGTAAACATGTAAACATATTTAACCCCTATTTCAAAAATAGGCGATATGAAAAAACATGGCGATATGTAAATGTTATTTACGAAGATAATACAAAAATTGTTAAAGAAATTGAAGGATTTTGCGTCACAGGGTGGCGAGAAGTCCCATTAGAACCAGAATATGTCACTCACTTTCCACGGTGAGTGATTTTTTTTATGTATATTTATGTTGAAATTGAAATTAGATAATATGTATTTTTGTTTAGTAATAGCAATTTTGATGACATTTCTGTGGATTGATAATCTTGTAGTGTCATCCATAAATGCACGTGTTAATCCTTATCAAAAAACTGATGAGGATAAAAATCGGGATGAGAGGGATGCGAAAAAACGCACCGCTTACATCATTATAGCCTCATTGTTTTGGGCTGCGGTTATATTCTTCTTTTGATAATTCAAATTAAAATATACATGGAAAGTAACAGACATTTTACAGCAATTGTTGTCGGGGAAAATCCTGACGAAATTATGGAAAAGTACGACTTATCAAAAAAAGTCGAGCCTTATGTTGTATATCGTTTGTCCGATATATCAAAATATAAGGAAAACGCACTAAAGGCATATCAGCATATTGCTAATTCTGAAATTATGCCAGAATCGATCAGAGAAGAATACAAAGAAAAGGTATTAGAATTAGAAAAAATGGATGACATTGATTTCTATTCTCAATTAACTGAGGATTTTGAATTAGATGGTGAAACAGGTAATGCTATGTGTGATGTTAATCCAGACGGGCATTACAACGTTTGTCGTCTTGGTAAAAATCTAGCAATGCCACTAATAGATAAAAAAGATCAGGAAGTATTCCAAGCAAGGAAAAATGATATTGCCTGGGATAAAATTCATTTAGCAAATCAAGAGGTATATAAGGCTGCTTGGGAAATGGTAATGGGTGACAGAAAACCTGTAACCGAAGAAGAGAAAGTCATATACGAGAATATGAAGAACCGCACAGAGTATTTCAAGTACTATGGCGACATAGACACTTATGTTGCAAGCAATACTGCATTTTGGGGGTATGCGTTTGTAACAAAAGATAATTGGGTTGAATTGACTGACGGTATTTCACAAATTAAATGGGTTACAGAATTTTATGATAACTTCATCAAAAATTTACCGGAAAATACACTAATTTCAGTTTATGAATGTATCAGAACATAATAATTCAAAATTATACTGTATATTTAGGCAAACGAAAAATAACTTTTTTAACAACAATAAAATTTAATAACAATGACTGAAGTAATTATTCAAGGATTTTTAGGACGTGATGCAGCAGTTCGCGAGACAGAGAAAGGTGGTAAATTCCTTTCATTCACAGTATGTAGCAACGATTTTGTAGCAGGAAAGCAAAAAGAGCAATGGTTCGATTGTATTTGGTTCGACCACAACGATAAAATGGTTGAATACCTCAAGAAAGGTAGTTGTGTAAACGTAGTTGGTACATTGGATGCTGACATCGAAAAGGGTGATGACGGTAAATCATATATTCGCCGCCGAGTTACTGTACATTTCGTAACATTTGCTTCATCAGGTAAAGCAAAGGACGAAGCACAACAAGCAGCAGTTGCTGAACCAGAACAAGCAGTTGCGGCACCAAAACAAACAGCAAAAGCAACTAAAACACCTCCAGCAGACGAGGAAATCACTGTAGGAGCAACTAAAACTAAGAAGTTTAGTGCTGAGTTAGACAATAATAGCGACCTACCATTTTAATTTGTGATTATGTATACAGATTTTGATAAATTTGCGATGAGTAAAGGTATTAGTAGCCTTGCTCTTCACGACTATAAGAGTCGAATCAACAACGCTCTTATTAGCCCGAATATTGTAGAGGAAAGAACTGGTAACCCACTTCAAATAGACGTATTCTCTAAGTTGTTTACTAGTAGAATTCTATTTTTGGGTACTGAGATTGATGCAGATGTTGCAAACATTATCAACTCACAGTTACTTTATCTACAAATGGATAACAAAAACGCGCCAATCAATTTGTATTTGAACACCCCTGGCGGTAGCGTTTACGCTGGACTTAGTATTTACGACACTATGAACTATATTGAGTGTCCAGTATACACTACATGTCTTGGATTAGCCGCTAGTATGGGTAGTATTTTACTAACTGCTGGTGAAAAAGGCAATCGTGCCGCATTACCGCACAGTCGAGTATTGATACATCAACCTCTTGGCGGTGTGTCAGGACAAGCATCAGACATCGAAATTGTTAACAATGAAATTCAAATTTTGAAGAAAGAGTTGTTTACGATTTTGTCTGAACATAGCGGAAACGACTATGAAAAGTTAGTTGCCATGGGTGACAGGGACAAATGGCTTACAGCACAGGAAGCCGTTGATTTAGGTTTCATTGATAAAGTTATTACAAGAGAATAATACCTTGTAATACTAATCAAAAAAGTTAAAAGTCGAGTATTTTTTACTCGGCTTTTTTCTTGCTTTTTACAAAAATTATCCTATATTATAATTATAAAAACTACTTGGTTTGGTATTTATTAAACAGAGAAATATACAAAGAAATATGGCTAATAAAGTAAAACAATATTACGATGTTAAGTTCCCATTTACGATTGATAATCACGATGGGCACTTTATTGATTTAAACAACACGTTAGAAGATAAAGTAGCGAGTGAAATTGCTCATGTTATCTTAACAAGAAAGGGTACTAGAATCCGCAAACCAGAATTTGGTACAGACTTAATAAAATACATTTTTGAACCAAATGACGAACTTACATGGGAAGGTGTTTTTGCTGAAATAAAAAGCGCAGTACAACAATATGTACCAAATGCAGTTATCAATGATGTTTCTGTTATCAAAAATGATAATGCACAATCAGCAGATGATGAAACTAGTATCTACATTGATGTTAGATATGGTGTTGTAAAAGGTAAAACAATTGAAAATAATAGAATGGGTATTAAACTATAATTAAATCTATGTCAGAAAAGAAAATCTCATATTTAAACAGAACATTTGAAGATTATCAAGCATCACTATTGAAGTATGTGAAAACTTATTATCCGAACATTGCAGATAAATTTGATGATGCTGCGATTGGTAGTTGGTTAATAGACATGGTTGCATCAGTTGCTGACAACCTTAGCTTCCACATTGACAGAGTGTATGCTGAAACTAATATTGACACCGCAAGCGAACGTTCATCAATAATGAATATTGCCAGAACAAACGGATTAAAGGTGTCCGGTCCTAAAGCAGCCGTTGCTGAAGAGAAATTCACATGTAGTTTGCCTCTTGTTAGTGACATTGCTAACTCAAAATCTACAACTGGTATGCCTAACTGGGCATATGCCCCAATTATTCGCAAGGGCACTCAATTAAGTTGTGGTTCACAATTTTTTGAGGTAATGGAGGATATAGATTTTAATGAACAATTTGACTCTAATGGTGTTGCAAATAGAAAGGTTATACCAATTAAAAATAGTAATGACATTATTACTCATTACAGAGTAGAAAAAACTGGTGTTGTCTATGCTGGAACGACAAAAATCTATAAACAAGTTTTAACTTCTTCTGACATAAAGCCATTCATGGAGATTGTTTTACCAGACACTGATGTGATGAGTATTGAAAGTATAATTTTCAAAGATGGTACTAACTACAACGGTACACCAAGCATGAGTGAGTTTATGAACCAAAATGAGTATGTTCCAGCAACTGATTCACCAACTGGTGTAGATACATATAGGTTTTTCGAAGTAAACGCATTAGCGGAACAATATAGATGGGGTGACGATATTAGTACAACAAAGGCTGGTAATCAAAATGTTGCACAACCGACTGTTTATACGTATGGTTATTATGATAATACCGATGACACAATTATACCTACAGCAGCGATAACAAAAGGACAATGGATACCATTAACTCAGAAATTTATCACAGAATACACTGATAATGGATATTTGAAAATTATTTTTGGTAGTGGAGAAGGCGCTGGACGTAAAATTGTCAACTATGACGATATGGAGAATGACTTTTCAAAATGTCAAATCTCTAAAATTGTTCGCAATAACTTCCTTGGTAAACTACCTCAAGCGGGCTGGACAATGTTTGTTCAATACCGTGTAGGTGGTGGTGAAGCATCAAATGTTGCTGCTGGTAGAATTAACGCAATTAGTTATTTAAACGCACAAATCGGTAAATGTATTACGTCTGACACGGATGCTTCAATTATCGCGACAGTAAGAGATAGTATTTCTTGTACAAACACAACACCATCTGTTTCAGGTAAAGATGCTCCTAGTGTTGAGGAAATTAAGAATTTGATAAAATACAATAACTCATCACAGGAAAGATGCGTAACATTAAAAGATTATATATCACGTATTCAAACAATGCCAGCGAGATACGGGTGTCCATTCAGGATCAGTGGTGTAGAAGAGAATAACAAGGTTATGTTATATTTGCTTGGTATTGACAATGATGGGTTATTAACCAGTGCTATACCGACAATGCTAATACGTAACATGATTAACTACTTATCAATGTATCGTACAATCAACGACTTTGTTGAAATGAAATCCGGGCGTATCATTAACCTATCTGTTGAATTGGATTTGTTTATTGATAAAACATATGACTCAAGTGATGTAATACGTGATGTGATTAAAACTGTTAAATCATATATGGATATAAATAAACACCAGATGGGTGAAGAAATCTATGTTAGTGATTTACAGAAGGAAATTACAAAAGTTGACGGTGTAACAAACATTATTGAGTTGCGCATGTATAATGAAATAGGTGACGGCTATTCACCAACTCAAACAGCACAATATATAATTAACACAGATGGTGAAATTTCAACTAGAAAACAAATAGATTTAGCGGCATCACAATACGTGTTAAATAGTGAACCAGATGAGATGTTTGAGATTAAGTATCCAGATAAAGATATTAGAATACAAGCAATTCAACGATAATATTGTAAAATAAGTTTATTTTTCAAATAACCAAAAAATATGAAAATTTTAATTTGGATTAAAGATTTTATATTACATTTAATAAGAAGAATGTTACAAATAGTTTTTAGTTTATTTATATCAATTGTGTGTGGAATTATATATGTAGTAACTTATGAGCCAGGTACAGCCAAACGAGTAACTAAAAGAAAAATTAGGCGCATTAGAAGGCTAACAAAATTCAAACTTTACATTTATAAATATTTCAAACCAATGTGTGTATTTATGCATGATTGCTATTTAAGGCGTTTATATAATAAATTTCATTTTTTAATTGATAAGTAATATGGCATGTAATTGCGGGACAAAAGAAGAAATAGATAGGGTATATAGAATTTATGGCGAAAAGGTGGCAAATCCTGACATGGATACTTTATCTGACAGACTAAAACATTATTTTTATGTTGTATTTACGATATTGTCATGGATTGTGATTTTCCCTTTTATGACGATTTATTTATTGTTGTTCCTGTTTTGGCGTGAGCCTGGCGATAGAAACATTAACGTACAGAATTTTAATTTATTGAAAATATTTCATTTAGGTAAATATGCAAGAGAATAACAAAACATATCGAGTACATACAAACGTTAGAGAAGATAAATTCTTAAACGTAAATATTAACCAAGATATTGAACAAATAGAAATCCTTAGTTTGAAACTTGATGTAGAAAATTTTTATAAATTACATACATCAAGTTATGGTTGTTTAGTTGGGCGTGTTTTAGCAAACCAAGGTGTAGGTATTCCTAATGTCAAAATATCTGTGTTTATACCAGTAGAGTCTGCTGATTTACAGAACCCAATATATAGATACCTTTATCCATACACGAACACAAAGACAAAAAACCAAGATGGTATCAGATATAATTTATTACCAGACGTAGTTTCAGATAAGTGTCACCAAGATGTAGGTACTTTTCCAAATAAACGATTGGTATTAGATGATGTAAATGTCATTGAAGTGTTTGATAAATATTACAAATATACTACAGTTACGAATGATGCTGGTGATTATATGATATTCGGTTTACCTGTCGGATTAAATACTATTCATAGTGAACTTGATTTATCTGACATAGGTATGTTATCACAGAAACCGCGTGATTTGTATTATAAAGGTTATGGTAAAACTCTTTTTGAAAACTCTTCACAATTTAAAAATGATACAAATCTTGATTATTTAACACAGATTATAGTTCAGGATACACCCGTACAGGTGTACCCGTTCTGGGGTGATGATGACACTGAAAATTATGATGGTGTTGACAAACAAGTAAAAATCACCCGTAATGATATTGATATTAACTATAAATTTGAACCAACGTGTATATTTATTGGTTCACTTGTTGCTGATGACAAATCAAATGGTTTTAGTAAAAAATGTATTCCAACTGAACGTTCAGGCAAAATGGATAGATTAACAACTGGTACTGGTACAATTGAAATGATACGTAAAACACCAGATAACCAAGTTGAAAGTTTCTCTATTCAGGGTAATGATTTGATAGATGGTAATGGTACATGGTGTTATCAAATACCAATGAATTTGGATTATGTAAAAACTGATGAATATGGTAGATTAGTTGCGGCGGAAGATGAAACAACAGGTATTCCAACTAGAGCTCGTGTGCGTTTTAGAATTTCTCTTGCAGACTATGAAAGTGATTCAGCAAACGCGCATTTACCAAAAGTTTTAGTTCCTAACAATCCTACTATGGATGAATGCGTATTAACCACAAACAACTACACATTACCTGATGGCACAATAATGAAGAGTATGCACCAAGGACCAGATTATAACTTTGGTACATATACAAGAGAAAGTTCTTTTAGGGACTTGTTGTGGAATAATGTATATACAGTAAAACAACATATACCTAGAATACAAAATATTATTGTTGAAGGTAGACATGTGGATAGAAATAAAAATTTCAGTGGAATTAAAGCAGTTAACGTAAATGGTAGTAATAACCCAATACCTTATAACAATTTACGTGTAAATTTAACATTCTTATTTGTATTCCAATGTATTATTTTTAAAGCATTAGTATTGATAGTAACAATATTAAATAAAATTATATACTTCATACAAGTAGTTTTAAATGGGCTAACATGTAAAAAAGGTTTCAAAAAGAAAGTCGATCGTATTACTTGTTGTGATTGTGAATGTGGCGGACAATGTAACGCCAAACTATTATACATTACTTTTGATGGAAGTATGTGTCCAAGTATGGAAGGTTATCAAATGGCTCTTGGCGCACACGAAACACACGATGCAACAGGTGGTACTAAAAATGTTAATGCTCAAGAATTAGTATATAAAACTTGTATGGCTGGAACAAGTACTGGTGCAGAATTAGAAGGCAGATTTGAAGAAACTGAATCAAAAGGTACGGACGGTATGTATGGTGATAATCCTAAAATGGACACTAAAACTACAGGTACAGTAAAGAGAGCAACTAACGATTTTGATCCACTTTCAGCAGAAGCAAAATATAGTAGTGAACAACCACCAGATTTTTATGAGACACCAAACACTGGAACAACAAATGAAACCCCAAAGACAGGCCTCGGGTGGGTATCAAAAAATATGGTATCAGCAAGATCTCAATACTTTGTTAAATGTGTTGAATTACAGTTTGCAATGGAATATGAAGTAATTCAGTTTGATTTTTATAATGACTGGATTAACGGGTTAATATATCTACCAAGATGGTTTGCTGAGTTAAAACGTAGAAAACGTGTTGATTATGTTAACGCTTGTAATGAAAATTATGGTGGACAGCGCGAGTTAGTTCAACAATGTGCTGTATATTATCGTGGTGATGGTAGTTTAAATAGTAATGGACAATGTGTTGGCCCACGCAAAAAAGAGTTTAATTGCCACAGAAGAAGTGGAAGAAGATCTGTTCATGTATTTAATGGCGTAGATTACTATCATGATGTTATGGGTAGAACACATAAAATACCACAGGGCGGTATAATACAAACCATAAAAAATCACATTGATGATAGGTATTTGTATTATTTACGCCCATGTAAAATAATGAGACAACTCGGAACAACTGGGGCTACGGTTAAGGCAAATTTATTTGCTACAGATATTGTATTATTGGGTAGTGTAAATGATTGTAGTATTTTCGGTATACCAAAAGCGACAGGATATTCATCTAGTACATTTATCATGCCACCACCAACTGGACAAATTGTTAGTGATAGTCAGGAGATGAGTATATATTATAAAAAAGATATTCAATTTGATGCTGGAGATGACGATTTTTTCATTACTCAAAATAGGAGATTACCAAATGACACGACATATGAAGCAACACAGCATGAGTTGTCTGGAATAGATTGGGGATATAATCCATTTAATCTTGATGAGTCAGAAAATAACTCAACACAAAACGTGCAAAATCAACAAGGCGGACATTTCCTTGAAATTGGTTGTGTGGCTGCTGATGTTACTCCAAAAAGTTGTATCAATTTACAACGTATATGTGAATTAGGATCAGAAATGTCACAATCACATTTCTATAGTAACAATGCTGTTGACGGCTCTGGTACAGTGACAGGATATTTTGTTGGTGCCAAAGGTATTATATCTGGTAGGGAAATAAATAGTGAAGACATGCGCACAAAGTTTGCCGCACTTAATTCTCAACAATTGGCAACAATACCAACTTCAATCAATATGAGAAAACTAAGGGTTGAGGGTCTTACACCATATAATTTTAATGGAACATTAAAAGGTTGGGAACAAATAGGTAGTTTTTTAAATAATAGCGGTGAAAATGAATCTGCATCATATACAAAATTTAGATTTTTTAGAGATTCAAATGATTATGTTTCATGTTGCAATAGAGCAAAAACATATAGTAATTCTTATTTAGGGTCTAGATTTTTAATAACAGATGGTACTCTTTTTACTATGCCAATGTATGAAAACTCATTTTATTTCTATTTTGGATTAAAAGACGGAAACACAGCAATTGACAGATTATATACAGAATATTTCAGTGAATGTACAAATAACGAAAATATTGAAGTAGATACTTCTCTTGTATTAGGACAAAAGGTTGATGAATTCGTTGAAAAATGATAATATAATAATATATGGAAAATATTAAATTAACATTAAATAAAAATAAAAGTTTTTCAAGTGTAGATAAAATACAAAATCTACACTTGGATTTAGAATCTGAGGAAAAACTATTACCTGTAAGTGATTTACAAGGTAAGATAGACGCGTATGAACAATACTTAAAAGAAAAGGATGCGTGCAATACATATCGCTTCATTTTCACAATACGTCCTTATTGTTCAAATATTTTATTTAATCATATAACCGAAGTAGGATTACAAAACCCATGGGTAAATTCCAAAATCCCATATCATGCATTATTTTTACACGAAGACAAAGCATACAATTTTGAATGTCATAATTTGTCAGACCCAAAATATTCTGATACAAAGAATGAGGCAGGAGTTAACGCACCAATAACAAGAGATACTGGATATTCAGATCAGTTGGATTATTATTGCGGTATAGACATTTTTAATAATCATAATTTAAGAAGAAAAGAATTTGTTTGTATAAACCAACTAAAAGATGGTGAAACTAGGGACAAGGAATTTTTTAATACATTATTTGATTATGTAAGATCAGAGTCAGGCGCTAGAATTGATGGTTTTACATACAATATAAATAACCCTAGCGAGACAAGTTCGTTACATTTGTATACCAAAGATAGTGTATATTCATTCACTGATGCCATTGCTAAAAATTTAGATGAAGAAAATGGTTGGGTTGGTTTTAAAAATGTTACAATTCTTGATACGTTTAAGACATCTGTGAAGGATAACCAAAAAATATATAAAATGTTGAAAAATTATCAACCATGTACATTTGTTGATATGTATCCAACAAGAAAACATTTTTCTTTCGTACCATTTATTAACAAAAATCCAATTCGAACCGAAAAAAATTGGGAATACTTATTGACGTATCCATATAAAAATGTGTATGATAATCCATTAGTATATGATAATATGAGAAAAATTTATGGTATTAGGTGTGACTTGGAATTACCTGAAAACATGGGAACAGATAGTGGTGAAATAAGTTTAAAACAGTTATTAGGTTTAGATGATGATAATCCCGTTAATGTTCCACTAAACATTACATTTTCTTCTCATTTAAAACATAACTTAACTCAAAATGATAAAATCAATTTGCATATTTTCAATGGCAACGCGAAAGTATTTACAAGTAGTAATGTAAATATTGTGTCAACTGGTTATAATGGTTATGATAGCGAACATTATTTTTCTGTAGCGTTAAATGATGTTATAACTGACATGACATTAGCACTTAATGTATACCCAGAAGGAATAATTGGTTTTAGATTTGAAAAAATTAGTGTTGGTAGACCTTGTAGATATTATCTTCGTAAATTTAGGAAATTACCTAATTTTGATGGTATACAGGTAGATACAGCTAATGAAATAGCCAATGAAGAAACTATTAAAGAAGCACTACAAAACAACGAATTTTCATCTTCATTGAATAAATTAGGGTTTAGTAAAACAATATATGGTGATGATATTTCACAAATTATATATGATGATGTGAAAATTGAAGGCTTACGAGATAATTTAGGAAGAGAGTTATCAGTCATTTATTTAACAATCATTAAAACTAATTATGGGCATGATGATTGGTATAAAATAAGTAATGTGGATACTTATTTTCCGGTTAATAATATTGAATATTCACATTGTTTTGGTAAAGTATCATCAGGATTCGATTTACAACCAACCGTGATAGATAAGGACGAGTATAATATTCATAGGCAGCACAACATAACCACTACAGTAACGCCTAGGTCAAAAACGCTAATTAACAATATACAGGCTTCTAGTGCAAAATTAGAAGATGATATATCAGTGCGCAGTGATACTTTTCTTGAAAACTTTGATTTATTTGGGGACATTATTGAATTAAACGAAGCAACATTAGAAGAGACGGTTTTGGAAACAGTACAACATAGATTTAACACCGCACAACGCGAGTTTGATGAAATCGTGGGTGATGATACAACTTCAAACCCCTTTTCTAAATTAACGATTGACACCATTGAACACGACGATTATGATAACGCTGCCGGATTTAAAGGTAAAACTGAAAACATAATGTGTGCAGGTTATTGGGCAAATATTGCACCAGAAGGATATTATTATCAAGCGCATTACCCAATAAGGATAAAACAATATGACACAATAGTTAATACTGGTTATCACACACAAGTTAAATTTACTGGTGTAACAGGTAAAACAATTACAACAGATGTAAACTATTATTTAGAGTTAAATGACGAATTATATTTGTTTAAGAAAGATGATAAAACCAATACAAAATATATCGCACATGTAGATAAAGTTGAAGGCGACGATTTTACAAAAATTACATTATCAGTTCCAACTGATGCAACTGGTAGTCTTAGTGACTACATCATATTCAAACCTAATGTGTTAAAACCAGATGGGGCATATGATTTTGGTGACATTGAACCAAGTTCATATAGAGAAAAAAGTGGTAGATATGTATGGAGAGAGTTGTTACCATCATCAAAAATACCAAGAGATAGTGAACTATATGACTCTATTTTTACTAATGGTGCAATATATCACTACAAAGACATCAATTTTTATGTAAAAAGACAAGATCCATACGGTGAATATGGTTTGCATCCATTATATAATAAAGATGAGGCTAGTGATACATGTATTAAACCATTTGATTTAGAATTCGATGGAAATGAAACAGATATTACATATGGTGACTACTTTGAACCTGGAGAGAATAATGTTTGTTAAAAAAATTTATAGATTATGGAACGAAGAACAATAGACGTTGATAGTATAACTAATAGTGAGAATGGTGTTAATTTCGAAATACCATTATCTAATGATTTTGCAGTTGGGCTTCAACAAAACGATTCATTGAATAATTCTTATCTAGATGAAGTTAAAGAAAATAGTATCAATAAAGTAGTTAATTATGAGAAATATTTGTTTTATCCGGCATATCTAACAACAACTTTAAAATTTACTGGGGGTTATTTTATAGATAACAAAGGCGTACTACGACTAGGTTATCAACCTAAAATTGATGACTTAGATGACTATGTACGTGATGTTAACAAAATAACTTTCCACCTATATCTTAAACACCGTGAACATGATAGTAATAATGATTACGGTTCATGGAATAGTTCAGATGAATATTATTGGAATAGATGGGACGGAGAAACTGAATCTGATGGCAAGAAAAAAACAAGTAATAAATTATCGACTAAAAAAAATGGCGATTTACTTGGTTGTTTAGGTTTTAACGACGAAGATGTACTTTATCAAAAAAACGCACTAAAAAAATCATTTTTACGTATATCAATATATGATTCACCATATAGACAGACACAAAAATTGTTATATTATGCTACACTGTTTTTTGACACTAATGAATTATATAACAAATATAATTATCTAGCAAACACTTATACAATTAAGGATGGACAACAAAGGGTATATCAAATTGAAGATAGAACTACCATGCCGATTACGCATGATGATGAGAAACTTACTGCTACTTTTACTTGTACTAGTAAAGACGATACCAGCGCCTGTAGTGATGGTTTTTATTTGTATCTGTTTAACACAATTGTAGATAGTAATAAAGCAACTCAACTATATATGAAAGTTGAATTTAATAACGCAAAATATGGTAAGACAGTTGTATTAACAAATCCAAGGGTAAGAAAGGGAACCGATATTACTCTTAACGATCAATTAACATTAGATTATAATAATGGTAACAATGATTTTCCAACTGATTATGAGGTGACAAGTGGTAGTGGAGATAACTCATATGTTGATATTGCAAAACTTTACGATGATTTATATATACCAATTTTTGTTAGGTATAATAGCAAAAAAAATAGATATGAATGGTATATTGCAAGTAATGAACAATGTGGATTATCATTAAAAACAAACCCAGACGAAGAACCAGGAAATATTAACATTTATTTATTTGAACCTAGAATAAACAAATTAAAACCATAAACAACTTTAATATGGACAAAATACATAAAATAATAAACCTTGAACAAGCAAAAAATAGAACACCAAATCCAATACAACATTATGTTATTGATTATGAAGAACATACTTGTAATCCACAAGATTATGATACGTTTGGCGGGTATTGTTTAGACATTTTGGTACCAAAAACCGCCGAGATTTGTGTACCTTTGATTTCTTGGGCACACGATTTAGATGATATTTATCATTTTGAGGAAGTTGAAGTGACTGCATTTGATATTCTTAGTGAAAATGTTGTTCGTCCAAATTGTGAGTTTGGTAATTGTAATCCAGAGGATGTAACAATAGCATATTGGGTTCGTTATAAAAATTTAATGGCAATGTACCATTGGTTGTTAAATGTGTTTATACCGTCCATTAGTTTTTACCAAAAATGTACAAATGGATATAAATCAATTAAGGTTAATGACAGAAAAGACATTTTCAAAACTGATATTGAGATATTTAGTGAACTACCAACAAACGATGAATTTGAACCTGGAACAATTATAGGGGTAACATCTATGTATGGCGAGTTTATTTCAAAATTCAAAAGTGTTGAAACATGTAAAGATTTTTTACTTTTCATGGAAAGATTGTTGAGTGAAGGTATATTTTCACCAATTTCAGGAACAACACCATATATTGATGTTGAATTATCAATTACAAGTAATAATACTGATCTTGGTATAATGTCGCCTGTATGTGAAGAATGGATACCGAATAAAAAATATCACCTTGGAGATGTTGTTTTATATAATGGTATAACATATATATTGGGTAAATGTGATGAAACGAAATATGATAAAATTGAATTAACTGGTGAACTATTAAACAGTATTTTGGAAATATTGAAAGATGAGTCTCAAGACATTTATAACGTTGTAACTTCATCCTCAGACATACCTGAAGAAACATTTAGGTTAAAAGTTATTAGTTACGACAATAAACCTCATGTATATAAGCAATGTTTATTGAAGCAAACAACTGCTGGAATAGTGACATGGTATTTAGTTTCTCCATATGACGACGGATTTTATAGTAGGTATTCAAAAACAACTAAGTTTACTAGCGAAACTGGAAAAACAAATTGGACAATATATAGAAAAAACTATAATGTGTCTGACTCGACTTCATATACTGGAATTACCGAATCTAAGTTAATATCGCTAAAACGTAAAATTACTTCAGTTGATGATTTTGGTGAGATATTACCTTTTATAATAAAAGATAATGACCCCAATAACACTCACGGTGAAATACCGTACATGTCTGGAATAACTAATGAACGTTTGTATGAGGATGGTACATTTAGGGCTGATGATTTGCGTATAGTTTCAATTAGTCCGGTTAATACTGATGTTCCAAGTAGTTGGACTAATATTACAAGTGATTCAATTACTAGTGATAAATTTAACGATAGTGGATTTATTAAGTTCATATACACGATTGGCTGTGAATTAGGGAATACTAAACTTGTGCGCCCATACACTGGAGTAGAATATGTAGATGTTTGGAAATACACCAAACAACAAATGACTGTTCGTATACAAGGAAGGAATTATACTTTTGATTATATTTTAATTACACCAATTGACAGTAATGAACCGATAAATAATCTTGATATTACCAATAAAACTCCTATATTATCAAAAATATCATATCACGGTGCAGAATTAAAATATCTTGATTATTTACTAGCCCCATATATTAAAGAAGAAGAATTATTGGGCGTACAAGACATTAACACTGTTGAATATGATATGCACACTGGAAAATATGTTAACACTGTTAATGGATACATCAAGCGAGGTACTGCTGGCGCATTAGAAAGACATCAGATTTTGGGTGAAGTAAAAACATTCAATGATTTAGAAAATTACAGGAATAATTTTTTCCAAATCTAAATCAAAAAAGATAATAAAAATAGTATTTATAGTTAAAAGATTGCACAATGATTACAAACGGAACATACGGAACAAAAAAACCCGCATTTATCACATCAGATGATGTAGATATATTCTATTTTTATCGTCCTACTAGAAGCACTGATTCTATGGAATTTTCAACGGGTTTTCAAATGTTAGATTCATCTTTATTGATGTCCACTACTTATGTGGATGATGATGATAATGTATCTAATTTGCCTGGTATGTATAATTTAAAACTACCAGTTGATAAATTTGGCTCACCAGGTATTTATACGATTTACATTAAACCAAAAGAAATTGAAGCAACCATATCAGATATTGGCGTGTTAACAGCATACCCAAATATTAGAGGTGTTGTATTGAACTCTAGCAATATAAATGCTACAAATTCACAAATTTTTAATAATGGTGGGTTAATTGGTTATAGAATTGATTATTATGATAACGATGTAAATGGGCAATTAACACAACAGGACATGTATAGGATTATAACATCAAATAATAGATGTGAACCAGTTTCACAGAATTTTAATGATGTTAATGGAAAAGGTATTAAGTATAGATTAAATAATTCAAGTAATTTAATTTTCTGTACCGTTACACCATCTATAGGTATGTCTTTTAACCCTAACGATTTACCAAGTTTAGGTACTACGGGACAAAAAATTAAACTTGTTAACACAAAATTCAATCCGATTTCTTTGGAAATTGAAATGGTTGAACGTGATGTTCAAGATATTGCAACAATGTTAGAAGGCGACCAGATTAGAAACCTTGATAATGCAATTATTACAACATTCAATAAAGATGGTGAAATTTATCACCAAGCAGAATATGGTAATATTGTTGACACCGCAACTGGTACACATACAGACTTTAAATTTGCAAAAGATAGAACTAATTTTGATGCTAGTGAAAAGCAAAAAATGGACGAAATTAAAGAACAGATATAATTATGTCAAATAACCGCTACATAATAACAAAAAGTAACTATACTCTCAAAGAAAAACATAAGGAGTTAAATAACGGAAAGTTTATTTACGAGAGAGATTACATGGTAACTACCAATCTTGGCGGTTACGATAGTGGTGCGATACCTTATGGTGAAAGTAACTTCAAATTTGTTCATAGACAGAATGATAATGTAACAAGAAGTTTTAACAACGGACATTGGTTAACTGATGATAAAGGAAATTCTGTATGGACACTCGATAATATACCAAATAAACCTAAAAAACAGGAAAGTGAGATTAACATAAAAACTAATCAAAATTCTTTGCGAGATTTTGTTTATTATGGTAGTTGCGTTGAGTTGATTAAGTGTTCGCTTGAGAATATTGTGAAATATTATCCTGGCGAACTATATGTAACAAATGAAAAATTTGTTTATGAAGTAACTGAAAGTGGGAGAACACAAACTAAAGTACTTGGAGAAGAAGCATTTTCAAATCCTGTTGTTGTATATAATCCGTTCGGAATAAACCTAACAGATAAAACACTATCAAGTGATATTAAACAAAGTCCAGATTATTATGATTTAAGATATTTTGCTGATTCACTTCATAAATACAATTTACTTCACGATGATGTTTCTGAATGTTTTGATAATTGGGAAGTTAGAACTAAAAATAAGAAATGTTACAAGAATGGTGAACTAATTAGTAATATTATTCTGAAGTATAACACATACAACTCATTGGTGATTAACGAATACTACTATGAAGGTACTACAATTCTAATTACTGATGGAGGATGCACAGGTTATCATATACGCCCTATTGAAAGGGTTATAACAGATGTATTCACAACCAAATTTACTGATTTTGAACGTTTCTTATTGAATAGAGAAAGTAATCCTTTATATACAATAAGCATTGACACACCTAGGGAAACAGACTATGGCATCGCAGTATCAAGAACAACGTTCACGTTGCCAACCGCGTATGGATGGAACATTGATGTAGATTCACCTGATTATTCAAGTTATATTAACAAGTTGTCTGATGTAGCATTATTCTACGATGAACACTATTCAAATAACCTGTGGGAGAATATTGTACACGAATCAATAAAGAATATGGATGTGCAAATGAGTAATCCATCTCACGATGAGGATGTTGACGATTATAGACTTGGTATTAGTAATATACATGGTTTAATGCTTGCATACGCACGTCAATTTGATGATATAAAACTATACATCGGAAATATTAAATCATCAAACACTGTAACATATGATGAAAACAACAACATTCCGGATTATTTCTTAACAGATGTGTTGGAATTGGCTGGTTGGGAAGTTAAGAGTATAATTACTGATTTGGATGAGAATGCAAGTGTAAGTGGTTTATTCCCAGGTTTAGATAAAGAATATACTACCGAAAATTTAAATACAACATTCATGCGTAATTTGAAATTAAATTCAAAAGATATATTCTCAAGAAAGGGAAATAGACACGCAATTGAAATGTTGTTAGCATTATTTGGCTTGTCATCTTATGAATTTGGTAGAAATTACTATAATTGTTTACCAGAAACTAGTAAAATAACTTCTGGAGGTAAACATTTAGATTGGGAAAGTTTAAGTGAGGAAGACAAGGCTAAATTCTATGATTACAAGTTCGACGAATATGTTGTAGTTGCCAAAAACAAAAATGGTGAAGACGATATTGTAAATGAAAATGAATTACTTTGTGTTGAGGAAATAAATCAACAAATAAAAGGTGATGCGGTTACTTCAATTGTTAGTGGGACACATGAAGAATCAATTGAAATGCTTAACTCATTAGTTGGTTTACCTGTTAGAATGGTTTATGTTACATCTAACGTTAGCGGTACAACTGGTGAAACACAAACATTGAAATATATCATCCCATGGTTTGATAAAACTGTTGAATACGATGGTAAGACATATTTCCAAATGTATGGTGGTTGGGATTTTATAGAAACTGATAACCCATACTATATGGAAACATTAAAATATCTAAATATCGTTGGTAATATCAGCCAACTTAAACAGGTTTTACAAAAAGATTTAACGGATGGAACAATTTACTATGTAACAGATATTTCTGATTATAAAAAATACTATCCGTCACACACTGAACAACCTTCACATTATTTCTATATTGGAGATATAACAAAATCATATAAATATGCTGATGTAGGAAACGATGGGTGGGAAATAATACCACAATCAGATATTGCTAATCCGCCAATCCGACACGGTATACAGGTATATCAATTAGAGAGTATTATTAACGATTATAGAGGTAATAACCCACACGTCGGTTTTGGTAAATATGACTCAGGTGATAAATACCTTGAAAGATTAGCCCATGTATTTGATGGTGCATTCGATGAAGGATTGGTTAATGACTGCATATACACTTGTGGGGGAGATGAAGTTGACATTGACGATATTAGAGAAATGGGTTTCGAGTTAAGCGATAAACTTGTAGACAACGTGAAATGCTGGTATTTTGTTGATAATGTAGCAGAAAATAATATTCTTGAGGTACGTAAAAGATATGTAACAGTTGAAGATGATATTGACGGTACAACATATGAGATACCTGATGGTTATGAAGAAGTACCATACAAAGATAAAATACATGTTGGTAAATCTGCACAAAACAATGGCGATATTCATAACACAAGTGAACTAGAAACATTTAACTTTGAAACACAAAAAACAGACAGCAATGATGAGGCTGCTGCTAACTCAATTATTAACGTGAAAAACATTAGTATTGAGTTTAACAAATACAAATATAATAACGATGATTTTGAAACATACTTACATGATGTAATCATGTTCTATTTAAACCAGTTAATACCAACAACAAGTATGTTAACTGTTAAATACTTTAGAGATGATGAATTTGCAACATGTTACACAACACCAGTTATTACTGGGGTATCAAAATAAAACAATATAACAACTTTACACAACAATGGGAATAAAAAACGTTTTTAAATGGCGAGTTACTTCAACTAAATATCTTTATCTTACAGATGAGGAAAATAAAAATCCATTTATTCTAGATAAAAAAACTGGTGACAGAATTTATCCATTACCAGTAAGCGGTAGCACTGTAACAGGTATTACCGTTGTTACTGGTATGACATTAGATGAAGGTTTAATCAGCCAAACAGTAGCACAAATAAAAAATGAAACGGATTATTCAAGAAAATATAATAGAATGGTTGAATTAGCGGCTTACGATGAGAACGCTAGTGGTTTAACATTTTTGGATTATACAAAATATTTTAATCTTGACGGTGATGAGTGTATTGAAGAGGCGGTAGCACCTAAATGTGAAGGCTATGAGCCAGTATTTAATGTTTCAGCGTATACACTAGAGAATGGTACTGATGTGAAGTATAGTTTTTATGCCGATAAAAACGAATCTGACAAAACATTGCGCTATAATTTGAAGCTTGGTATCCCAAGAGGTGAAAAAGGTGAAAAAGGTAATGATGGTGCTGGTTGTAAAGGTGAACCAGGCGATCCTGGTTTACCAGCAATATTTGATGATATTACTGCAAGAATTGAGTCATTAGAACCAGATGAGCAACCAACAATCAATCTTTTTAGTGCATCAACAACGGCTAATACTTATCAGTTACAATTTGATTTTGGTGTACCAAGAGGTGAGGCTGGTGAACCAGGTGTTGAAGGACCACAAGGTGATGATGGTATACCAGCCAGACTTGGCAGTGTCGACATAGAAAGTGAAACTTTGGCTCCAGGTGAAGAGGCTTATGTACAAATAAAAGATGGTACATATGAAGTAAATAGGGTTTATGATAGTTATGAAGGGCGTGAATTTTACAATACAACATTCACACTTCAATTTGGTTTACCACAAGGTATACAAGGTTTACAAGGTATTCCAGGAGAAAATGCCGAGATTAGAGAAGTAACAGCTAAAGTTATAGAAACGCTTGAGCCAGGATATTGGTATCCTAGTGAAAGTGATCCTAACAGAACATGGATTAAAAATGATGCTGAAGCAGGTGTTGATGTTAATCCTGTTGGCGGTGGTAATGTAGTTGATTTACATTTCTGGTTTAAAATACCAAGAGGTGATAAAGGTGATCCTGGTAAGGATGGTGAACCAGGTGGAGGTGGCGGATGGATGTATAATTTCATGGATCCACAATTCATACCAACACCTGGACTAGAAGAACCAATTGGTGATTTTGATGTACATTATTATCCATTATTAGGCAAAGCAGACGTAATTTTGCAAATTTACTACCCAGAAGATTGGGGTGGCGGCGGAAAAAAATGTCGTGGTTATGTTTGGACAGAATTCACATCAGAAGGTGGATATATGCGTTTAATTAATTCATTTGCTGAAGGTGACATTGAAACCGCAGAAGGCACGAATAACCAACCAATTGCTACTGGTTATAGAAGTCACGCAGAAGGTAAGCGTACTAAAGCAATTGGACAGGCTTCTCATGCTGAAGGTATTGGAATAGTACCAGAACAACCTGAACTTGAAAATATTATTGGTGGATTAAAAAACGATTGTCATAATGATAATATAATTGTTATGCCAAAACAACAATTTGTTGATGCTGATGTTGATTGGGATGATTTGTATGATGAATTTTTCATCGGAGCAACATTTTCAATACCTAGCGATATACCAATAAACGCAAATGCATTACCATCTGGCGTAACTGAGGCTCAATTTAGAAATAGTATATTAACAATAACATCATGTGATTTGAATTCCTATAATGCTGAAAATAATTATTTTTCACTTGATAATGTTAGCGTTAGTTTTGATGTTGATGGACAAACATATCAAATAGATAGTAGAACATTTGAAAGTAATAGTAATGGTATTTTACAAACTGTTGGTGGTGAATCAGGTGTTGGTATCAATGAATATGTAGATTGGAATAATCCAATAACGATTCATATTAACAATGTAGGCCCAATTTCAATTCCAAATGCTATTGGTGTAGCTTCTCATACAGAAGGTAATGGATGCCAAACAAATGGTGATTATTCTCACGCTGAAGGTAATGAAACACGTACAGTTGGTGTTGCGTCAGATGCCGAAGGTGCATACACAAAAGCTAATGGGAATTATTCACATGCTGGCGGATTTGGTACTATTGCTGAAGGTACCGCTTCATATGCTGGTGGATATAATAATAGAGAAGATGATGACAGTACCATTATGGCGAGTGGTAATGGTTCACATGCCGAAGGTTATGCTAGTGGTGGTACAATTCAAACAGGAGGCGATGGTGCATATGCCCGTGGTTATACAGAAGGTAGTGGTAGTACAATTCAAGCAATTGGTGATGGTTCACACGCTGAAGGTTATATAGTTAGAGGTTCGAATGTAACAGCACATGGAACAAACAGCCTTGCTTTTGGTAGTATTTGGGATGAGAATAGTCAAATATTATCGTCTGGCGATACATCTGTTGCGATAGGTAATATTGCTGGAAATAACTCATCTATTGAAGCAAGTGGCAATGGTGCATGTGCTATTGGAAGTGTAGAGGGTAGTGGTGGTACAATTGAAGCAAGTGGCAATGGCGCATGTGCTATTGGAAGTGTAGAGGGTAGTGGTGGTACAATTGAAGCAAGTAATAATGGTTCACATGCCGAAGGTTATGCAAATGGTGGTACAATTCAAACAGGCGGTGATGGTTCACATGCCGAAGGTTATGCAAATGGTGGTACAATTCAAACAGGCGGTGATGGTGCATGTGCTATTGGAAGTGTAGAGGGTAGTGGTAGTACAATTCAAGCAAGTAGTAATGGTGCACATGCTAGTGGATATGCGCGTAATGGTGGTACCATTGAAGCAACTGATTATGGTGCACACGCGGAAGGCTATGCGGAAGGTAGTGGTAGTATAATTCAAACAGGCGGTAATGGTGCATATGCCCGTGGTTATGCGGAAGGTAGTGGTAGTATAATTCAAGCAAGTAGTAATAGTGCACATGCTAGTGGATATGCGCATGGTTATACAGATGATGTTGCTATAATTAATGCGGGTGGTGTTGGTTCACATGCCGAAGGTTATGCAAATGGTGGTACAATTCAAACAGGTGGTGATGGCGCATATGCCAGTGGTTGTGCGGAAGGTAGTGGTAGTATAATTCAAGCAAGTAGTAATGGTGCACATGCTAGTGGATATGCGCGTAATGGTGGTATCATTGAAGCAACTGATTATAGTTCATTTGCTAGTGGATACGCATATAACGATGATAATTACAGTGGAAATACTAGTGCGATTCAAGCAAGTAGTGAAGCTTCTCATGCTAGTGGATATGCGCGTAATGGATCTATAATTCATGCAGATAATGCAGGTTCACATGCTGAAGGTTATGCAGGAGGGAATTCTACAATTCAAGCAAGTAGTAGTGGTTCACACGCCGAAGGTTATGCATCTAGTGGTGGTACAATTGAAGCAAGTAGTAGTGGTTCACACGCCGAAGGTTATGCATATAGTGGTGGTACAATTGAAGCAACTGATTATGGTGCACACGCGGAAGGATGCTCGACTGAGAATGGTAAAATTAAAGCAAATAACAAAGGTGCGCATGCAGAAGGCTATGCATCTAGTGGTGGTACAATTGAAGCGAGTGGTAATGGTGCACATGCTGAAGGATGTAACACAATAGCAAGTGGTTTTGCTTCTCATGCGGAAGGTATAGGTTATCCAGGTGAAAGACACGATGTAAATAATTGTGTTTTAAGTAGTTGGAAAATCTTTGGTTTAGGCTCTAACTGTGATTCGAATATATTTATAGATGAAAAATTTGAAAAAGAAGAAATTTATATCATTGGAAGTAAATTTGAATATGATGGTACAATTTATACAGTGACGAGTGCTAACTCTAATTATCAACAGGAAAATACACATACAATTTTCACTAACGTGAATGTAAAGGCTGAAGGTGGGAATGAAATAGATATTTCAGTATTACTAGGTGGTGAGGATAATAGACGGGACGGCATAGTATTGAGTGGAGTAACAATGGCTGAAAAAGAAAATGCAATTGGCGCTGCTTCTCATACAGAAAACAATTTAACTGTTGCTGAAGGTGATTATTCACACGCTGAAGGTAATGAAACACGTGCATTTGGTGTTGGTTCACATGCCGAAGGTTGTTTTAGTGAAGCTACTGGCGATTATTCACATGCTGCTGGACTTGGTACTGTAGCTAATAACGATCACATGACTGCTATTGGTAAATTCAATCAATATACTGGCTTAACACCTGATGTTTTATTTGTAATTGGTAATGGTACGGATAATGAAAACAGAAGTAACGTTTTATTAGTTGATGGCAATACTAGAAAAATAACATTGTCACAGGGTGGTGGTATTAAACTTCCAAGTGGCGGTAGCAGTACTCTTGTTTGGAACACAACAGGCGGTACAACCGAAATAAGTGGTACTACTTACTCAAGTTCAGATATACGTAAAAAAGATATTTTAGAAGAAATATCAATAGATAAAGCGTATGAATTGGTTAATAAGTGTCAAACTATTTTCTATACTTGGAAAGATGATGAAACTAAAAAGAAAGAAATTGGTTTAATTGCACAGGAAGTACAACAATATTTTCCAGAATTAGTTTCAGAAGATAAAGATGGTTATTTAACACTTGATTATTCAAAATTAACTGTTATACTATTAGTAGTAATACGTGATTTAACACAGAAAGTAAGTAAGATAGATAAGTTAGAAGAAAAAATAAATCAACTTGAAGAAAAAATACAGTAATATGGCACAAACATATTTAACATCAAAAGGTACGCCTATTAAAATTTCACATTTTCCTGGATGGACAAGATATAAATACAAATATCTAATAGATAGATTTTCAAAAACAAAAATTAAACCACTTCCAGAAAAAATACAACTTATTACATGTATGGATGATGATAGTGTTTCGTATAACAAATCACCACTTATTAATCAGTTGAATTCTAATGGTATTCCATTTATAAACGCTGCTGAGCATAAAGATGTATATCCTTGGGTTAACAATAAAAAAATTAAGTTGATTTATGACGCTTTACAAAATGTAACAAGCGAGTATTGTTTGATTTTAGATGGTATAGACGTTACAATAAATCAAGATTTAGATGACATTATTGACATTTACAAAACGTATGATAAAAAAATTGTATTTAATGCAACACCTTGGGCACATCCAAAAGTAATAATAGATATGGTTGAAGATAGAAAAATACGTTACGGAAAATATTGTTTTTTAAACGCTGGATGTTGCATCGGAGAAACTGAATCATTGCGTTCATTTTACAAAGAAGCACTTGATATATTTAATGAAACACCACAAGATAACCCATATTGGAGTAGTGAACAATATTTCATAAGAAAAGTTTTCGCAAATCATATGGATACAGTATTTTTTGATTATGATTGTAAAATATTTCAAATATGGCATAAAACGAAAGTTGGCTTACCTCAAATAAATAGAAAAAACGGGCATATAACATATCAAATTATTGATGATGAGGAAAATAACGTTGAGAAAGAAGAAAATAATGTATAATGATATATTTTGCTAAACCAAATGGTGTTGGTAACGGTACGACTATAGAACAAGCAGGTGAATTCACTGAAATAGTGAATAACCTGCGTTCTGGTGATGTTTTATATCTTTTAGGCGGAATTTATCAATACAGTAAACAAATAACGTTAACATTGAATGGAACACCAACAAATGAGATTTTAATTACAGCCGATGACAAAGAAAATTTACCGGTATTTGATTTCAAATATCAACCATATGGTAGTAATTCAGATAGTGATTGTAATGGTATTAGATTTTTTGGTGAATATGTAAACATAGATGGGTTAATTGTTAGATATGCTGGTTACAAAGGTATTAGAAGCGAATTAAGTAATTCAACTTTACAGAATATTGAAGTTTACGGTTGTTGTGACTCAGGAATACAAATGTGTTCAGGAGGAAATAATACATTAATTAATTGTGTCTCACATGATAATTTTGGTTATATGACAGTAGATTATGGTGTAATAAAATTTGGATATAATTCTGATGGAATATCTGATAAACTACACTATGGATTGCCAAATAAATTTATAAACTGTAAATCATTTAACAATACTGACGATGGGTTTGATTTTTTTGGAAGATGTACTGAAACTTTCACTTATTTAGAGAACTGTGAAAGCTGTAACAATGGTATATCAATGTTTGATATGACAAATTATCCGCGTTATGAGATTGATAAAGAATGGTTTGAACAATTTAAAAAAGAAGAAATATATAACACAATTAACGGAAATATTCCTATTGATTTAGAACATTATCCAGCGTTTGGTAATGGTAACGGATTTAAATTAAGTGGTAAGAGAAGATTTCATTGTGTGGAGTTACATAATTGCGTGGCGAACGGTAATAAAATGAAAGGGTTTGATCAGAATCACAATAGTGGTAAAATGAAATTATATGATTGTTATGCTGAAAATAATTTACTATTCGATTATGGTTTTCGTGATAATGAAGTCGGTGAAGTATATTTCAAAAATTGCGTAAGTAAGAATAATAATGTTAGCATTAAATCAAAACACTTTGAAACAATAAATTGCTCATGGAACATAATAGATAACTAAAAAGTACATTGATACAACAAAAATAGAGCGGAAAACTCCGCTCTATTTTTATACCTTAGTGTTTATATAATAAACTTGTTCTAATCCGAATCTTGTATGCCAAATAAACACTTCATGTTTTTTTGTTGCTCCGACGTATCTATTTTCCGCGTGCCAAGCATCAGTTGAACATGGACTACCTATACGTCTTGTAATCATACCTCCTTCATCATCTACAGTAACTTCTTTATGTAAATGTCCAAGGTGTAACTCTCTGAACTTATGTGAGCCCCATTCAGAATAGAACTCAGCAGGTATTGATTTTATTATTTGTGCTAACTTAGCATCTCCGTGATTATAGAAAATTGCACAATCGCCAAATGAATAACATTGGGTTTGTTTGTAATTTTCAATAAAATTCACAGTTTTATCATCAAAAAAACGCTGTTGTAATGCAAAATATAAATAAGTTTCCATAGCCCTGGCGTGATTTCCTGCACAAAGCATAATATCCACTGTATTAAAATATTTTTTCAATGTTAGGATAAATGATAAATACATTTTCAATCCTTCATCAAACAGTTTAATATAGCCATGCGAGTTCTGTTGAGGGATTTTGTGTACACTTGTGCAGCAATCACTTTCTGAGTTGAAAAAATCACTACCAACAACAAGTAAACACTTTCCACATTTCTCAATTGATTGTTTTCTTATAATATTTTCACAAATATCATAGAAACGCTTTTTAGCAATTTCCAATGTGTATTCTTCACCAGTTTGGATAGTGTCAGCTATTTTACCAAGGTGTAACTCAATTGGAGGTATCTCCATGAGTTTTTGATTTTTCAACCCGGTTATATCTTTAACACTTTTTATTGTTATAGGTTGGATTTCACGTTGGAAAACCTTTTTTGCAGTCTCTAAATAGTTTTCATAAGATAAAACTTTTGGTTCGAGACGATATTGAAGACTATATCTTGGTGCACCGCCAGCACCACCATCCCATTGTGAAATTCTCCAGGAAACAAGTTCCCACTCCTTATCACTGTAGCCTAAATAATTAAGGATTTTAGACTTATCACCGCCAAGGGCGAATACATTATCCAGAACAGTCTTGGTAGCATCAATCGAACCATCTTTATTGTGTGCTTCATAGTCTCTGCTAATTGAACAACCTGTTTGTTGTGTTGTATTGTTACTATTGTTTTGTCTGTTACAAACTCGTTTAACACGTTTCCTAATAGCGTCAACACTGAGCATTTGATTGAATTGTTTATAGAAATCCTCAATCAATTCTCTCCAAGACTCACCATTAGTGTGGCGTACTCCAGCTTGTAAGTAAAAATCTTCTTGTGTCATTAAATTACAAATTTTTCACTTGCATTATTATTATTAGTAGCCGCCATCAGACTCACAGCCAGCAGAAGTGAAGTTAGATGGACATTGGACCTTCACAACATGGCGTGTCATCGTCATAGTTATATGCTGATCCATCGCAGCACACGTCCTCAGTTTCACAGCAATCGCCTTCGTCACAGCAATCACCTTCGTCACAGATTTCGTAATCCTCATCACCATCAGAATACAAATCGTTAAGGTTACGCTCATTCGGCAATTGTAAATAATTTTTTACGAAGTCGTAAACTAACATATTCGTAAATACGTCAATAAAGCCAATTCCGAAGCCGTCATTATTGTCACAGAGTTCATCAAATTTCTTTGATTTCTCTTCATCATTAAATAATTTCCACAATGTGGTTTCCTCTTCCGGGAACAACTCGTTTAGTTTACCCTCATATTTTTTGAATTCATCATGCAACTCGGATACGTCACGTGTACGTTCGAATAGACTTTCAAGACGTGTTGTCTCAAAGTAAGTTGTGAACTCATAAGCAGGAATATTCATTTCCACATTATAGTCAATTGTTGCTTTCTTCGCTAAAATAATCATCATTGATGTACATACACACGGTACACAAGTTTTTTCAGACTCTTCATTATAAGTGTCCTTGTAGAAAGAGTAGATAATGTTATCCATACTCAACGCAGCAAAAGCGGCATTTCTGTATTTAGAGTCAATTACTTCTTTCCAACGCTCTTCAGGTGTGTAGTCTCTTTTTGTTTTAGCAAACTCACTCCACATTTGTGAAAGTTTTTCTTTTGGATACTCGTCAAAAAACATAATTTTTCAAATTTTATTTGTTAATACTATTATTTATTCTATTGTTTATTAAATTACAATATTCTTCGTTTATTTCTATACCAACGTATTTCCTGTTTAGTTTTTTAGCAGCCAATGCGGTTGTTCCAGAACCCATGAATGGGTCTAACACTAAATCACCTTCGTTACTCCAAGATTTGATATGTTCTTCTATTAGGTTTTGTGGGAATACAGCAGGATGCCCACTTTTATTTTGTGCAATAGCAAAATCCCACACATTTTCCTTAATCTTCTCCTTGTTAATATTGAACTCTTTATAAGTTCTCCCATTTTCTCCGCCCATGTTTTTGGTTGTTGAATGATATTCTTTCCCAGCGCATTTACATGGAACCATTATCGGATTGAATGTTTTTGGCTTTCCTTTCGATAATACAAACATGTATTCGAACACATCAGTATATCGTGGTTGTTTTACAACAGGCATAGGATTGGTTTTTCTCCATATCATAACATCATTTACAATGAAGCCAATTTCCTGAAAATAAAGCGCTTGCCTAAATGATACTAATGATTTTCCTCCGTTTTCCGTTTTATCGTTCACAATCCATACGATAACACCGCCATTTTTTGTTACCCTATATAACTCATCAGCTATTTTTCTGAATTTATCATCATTCCAAGTTTCATTTGATAATGTATTACCATAATGACGAAGATCAGAATATGGAGGAGATGTAATGGTTAAATCAATGGTATTATCTGGTATTTTTTCTTTTAATACGTTTTCAGCATCACCAAGATATATTTCGTTTTCAATCATCATATATTGCCATTATATTCTCTCTCATAAACCCAAAAAATGTATATGAACCGTTTTTGGTATATATTTTAGTTGTGTATCCTTTTTCATCTGTATCGACTTTGATTATTTCATCCATTTCAATTTCGGATGTTGAATTGCACTCAATAAATCTTCCGCAACTATCTCCAGGACGTAAATTTTTAAATTCATTCCATTTTTGACACACCGCAATGGACGTTAAGGATAATGCCACAAAAACAAAAATACCGAAAATTATACCTGTTATCATAATTAAAACTGTTATTTTGCGTGAATTAGTCGATAAGATCAGAGAAGTCAGTTACCCCAATCTGGATGAAATATACAATTAAAAAATTAATCAGACGAATAACCATGTGATTATGAATAGTTGTACACTCTTTAATATCACTACAAATACCATTCAGAGAATCAATAACATTATTATTGCGTTCACCTTTCAAAAAACCATCAAACGAAAAATCAATACACCCGCAATATCTTTTCTCATGGAAATTACGGTTGATGTAGTTACTTTTTACAATTTCTAGGATATGATTTACTTTTTCTTCGAATGTTTTATCATTATTCTCATCTACACTGATTAAATAAAGTATACAATACCCAAGTAAATCGTATAAATCGTTTTTACGTAATTCACGACTGTTTTTAATACGTGATAATTTATCATCCAAGCGAATGCATATACTATCAGTTGCATCACCTTTATAAAAAACATTGATTGGTGCTAATGCTGAATTACCATATCGTTTATTTTTCTCAATTAAAACACTCTTGATGGATGCAACAACTTTATAACATGCTTCCACGTTAATTTCCAATGCTGGCTCAGCAGGCCAGTCTAAATCTTGTAATCCCATATAAATTCTTATTTTAATTTTCCTAAATATACAGAAAAAAACTTATAAGTACAAAAAAAAAGAGGCTTCGAAACCTCTTTTTATTTTTTTAGAACCATAAATTTTTCCAATTCTTAAACATTTCCCCAAACTCTCCGAACATATCTCGGTTCGCATAGAACGTTTCACGTAAACTTTTGGTTACATCGTCAATTGCCTGGTTGATGTCGGTTTTGTGGTTAGCGTACTCCTCTTTGGTAATTTCCTTACCATCCTTTAACAACTCGTCAATTTGGAGAGCAGTATAAGTTTTGAACTCAGTCTCAGCCTCACGTACTTTGTATGTGGCGGTATATTCAAGGAATACACGATTCATTACAACACCTACAACTTTGTACGCCTTGTTACCAACGAGGTAATATTTACCAAGTACGTCGTGTTGCTTGCGGAGAAGTGCTTTATCAGCCTCTTTTGCAGCCTCGCGTTTCTCTGTTTCACGAGCCTCTTCACGAGCGGCAAGTTCTTCCTCGATTTGTTTACGTAAACCTTCAGCTTCTTTCAAGCCAGTTAATGCATTCAAACGCTCTTGTAATTCAGCGTCAGTTAATTGTTTAATTTCCTTCATTTTTGTATATGTTTTTAAGTTAAGTTTATTTTTTCTTTCATTTTTATTAGCAATTTGTGTGCCATTTGAAATTTCATGACATTTTGTCAGTTATAACGTCACAACACTGCCAATTATCTTACCATTTTCAAATTTTTTGACAATAAATTTGTCACCCTCTTTGGCATTATCAAGATATACAACGATACTTGTTTGTGTTTTATCGGTTAGTTTACATAAGTATGCCCCCTCGCTATATGTTTGAACAACAACACCAGTCATACCCAACAAAGTATCCTTGGTATAGAGTTCTTGTTCTTGGTTTAATTGTTGAGGAATATACAACGGCTCACGCCAAGTAATCACCATCAACAAAAATCCGAGCGGCAAACCGATAAGAAATATAAGTACCAAAGTTGATAATAGTGTTGGTGCATCACCCCACAAGTGAAGATTATACTCACTAATTGCTACATACGTCCATGAAGCACTTGTGGTAAATGAGAGAAGCATACTTACGAGTATGTTCACGTATTTGTTAGTAATATCCACTAATCCATATAATACCAACAGTGTGGATGCAAACAATGCAACTATGTAATTTATCGGTATCATATTAGAATTCTACTTTTGGAATATACTTCTCAGTATTCTTATTTTTACCAATGGAACGTACGTTGTTAACAATAAGTCGATAATCAGTATCACCAAACTTAAAATTAACACCAAGACACACGTTTGATGAGTTGAAAAGATATGTTTTATTTGGGTGATGACTATCATTCAGAAAATCATATTTCTTCATGAGGACATCATATATCTCATTATCAGTAGGAAAACTATCAAACTCAACAAAATCGTAACCAACTGGACGAGACATATTGGTTGTGTAGTTCATTAAATGTAAATCAAATGCGTATATCATATTTTTATGTGTATAAGTTCATTTTATCTGGTTTTTTATCTTCCACGACAGGGCGTAAACCTGTAAAATATAGGTAATACGTATTATCACCTACGGTAAAGTTTACGCAACAATAATGACGCCCATGTTTTGTATCTTTACCACCAGGTGTTGCGCGAGAAAGCCCTTTTTCCTCTATGAAATCCTCTTGTAAAAATGATAATTCTTCTATTATTTTTTTTCCTACTTCGAACGGTTCTGGATATTTATCATTTTCAAAGAAAAATTCTCCATATGGCATAAGATGCCCATTTGTTTCATACCACAAATCGCAAACATATTTCATATTGTTTATTTTTTTACAGTATCACAACACTTTGGGAAGTATAACAGAGTAATACCGTCCTTGTGGATGTCGATACCAGGATATTCTTTGCGGAAACTATCCATATTGAAACCAGTTGATAAGAAATGGTAGCCATTTTTAGTCGGCACCTCAATTCTTATTTTTTCTGGCACGTCAAATGGAGGTAATGAGTTGATATATGCTCTGATCTCATCACGTTTGTCGGCGTACTCACCGTCTAAGTCGATAAGATATAAAGCATCAAAGCCTTTTTGTTTTCCACATTCACCGCAAGCGGAGTTAAAACGGCTTGCCAATTCATGCCAGTTTTCTTTACGAATAGACTCAGTGATAAGCGCAATTGTTTTGAGTGCAACAGATTGTGCATCAAGACAGTTCATCTTGATATACGCACGAGCACGGTTCTTTTCACATTTTTCGATAATGTGTTTCTTGTACTTATCAAAATCCTTTTTACTGTAGATATAGAAACTCTCTACAGGAATTGAGTATGAACTCAACTCTGGGTTCTCTTTTTTGCGTCTCAAAATCTGTACGAAGTAGAAACTTCTTTTATTCTTTTGGAAACGTAGGTTTTTTCTTATTAAATCAAAATTGTCTACCATAGTTTTTTTTTGTTTTTTTTATCTCCAGTCCCAATGGCAGTCCAAACATTCAAATCTGTCTACGAACATACCTGCATGGCAATGCACATGTGTTGAACCACAGTTTGGACATATCCACGGATTATCTGGATGTAGTTTTTTATTCTCAACTTCTTCTATATCGTCCATAATCAGAATTGTGAAATTTTGTTATATTCCTTGAATGTCATTTTTTGCTCATTATCAAGTTCAATGGATTCCACTTTACCTTTTGGGCTACGTGTAATACTGATAACTTTCGCGCTGTTTACTGGTACGTAGTTACCGTATTCAAACCACCACTCCATTTCGGTGAATACATAGTCACCGACTTTAAGGTTATTAAAAGCGGCGCGATTGAGTACCCATTTGATTGGCAGGAATACCAATTGGAAAATGAAATAAATTCCAATCCAAACTCCAAAAACGATTGCTCCCATAACGAGAGAAGATGTAATTGATAGTAATGTCATATTTGTGTTTGTTTTTTAATGTTGCTTTAAATATACATTATTTTATAGATATATTTTATTAAGGAATATATACTTAGCAGCCTCTTTGCGTGCCTCTTCTTCACTATTCCACTTTTGATTTCCTCGACTATCAACAATGTCTACATTACCAACTTTCGCATAGAAATGAGAACCACCAGGCCATTGAATGATACGAACATCATCTATAGTGGCTAAGTGTTGTGCAGGGAAAACAAACTCATCGGAGAAACGTTGTTCACATATCTCGTAATATTCTTCGCTATAACCAAACTGCTGAACACCATTGGCAAGATAACACTCGCCATATTTCATTAGTGTCTCTATACGCGTTTTATACGCATCTAACAGCATTTGGTTGGTAGTCTCGAACATTGATAATGGACGAGGTTCACCATGATATATACTATCTATGTAACGAATTGCTCCTTCAATATCATTATCCGCGTGCTTCAGGAAAAAATCCAAATGAACATCTTTATCCTTGCAATTAAGAAAACGGCCCAAAGCGGTGCTAAATTTTTCAGAGAAAGAATTGTACCCACCTTGAAGTATCGGACGTAAAATTCGATCAGTATGCAATGTAACATCATTCAATGTTTTTGCACGAAAATACCAGACAGTATCTTCTTTACCGTCTCGTTTACTTTTTAACCTTACAAATTCGTACTTACATTGTTCCATATGTTTTATTTTTTAATTTTTCCGTGTTTGGTAGTATATACACCACGATAACCACCATTTTCCAGTGTATCTCTGTCAATCTCTTTTGCTGTTAATACAAACGAGCCATCTGTTGGTTCAGCCCAATCATCTTTCATTGGTATATTGAGTGATGTATAGGCTTCATCAAATTCAGATATGTCTTTATGTGCCAACGTATCTCGAATTATCTGCTTTTCTTTTGCACGTATACTACGACGTTTCATGCGATAGAATTTTCTGTTGTCGCCAGTGCAAATACCAAATTTTCTTACTTTTGAATAACTTTTACTCATATTCATTCATTTTATAAATCTGCTGCAAAGGTAATACATTTTTTTCAAATAACCAAATAAAGTTGAAATTATTTTAAAAAGTCCTATGACCCGGAGGTTACCGGACGTAGCTATCCCGGGAAGCTTTAATCTAATAATAAAAGAAATAAATAAAGAAAACTACAAAAAGAAATATAAAGGAACGTGCGTTATGTGCATATGTATGATGGATTAGAATTTTTTTCTTTTTTTAATTTTATCAAGAAAAAAATGTATATTTGTTATGAAATTTGAATTAAATCATAAAGCAACATGAAAAACGAAAAAGATTTTAGAGATTTACTAACTATCAAACCGAAAGGATCAGAGGGTTTGAAAAACAGATTAAAAGTATGGATGAAATGGGATTCAAATGATGCAGATTATATAGAACGCACGGATATAATGGATCCTCAACAATTATTTGGTAATAAAAAGTTAATTTATTGTTTGGCTTATATTACAACACCTTACGATTTCAAAGGGCACGATTGGAATGATGACGTATTTGAACATCATATTCCAGATAATAGAGATATAGAAGATTTGGAAGAAATTTTAGCGGACAATGATTTTATGGTTTATTCCGATTGGGGTTCATGCCATTCATGTGAAGGTATTGAAATTACATATTATGACGAAAATGAAACACCATTTGAAATAACTTTTGATGATATTCACAAAGAGTTCGAAAAAATGACATATGGGGAAATTTGTGAGAAAATAAATTCATTGCAAGAATAAAAATTTGTATATTTGAGATAACAAACTGAAAAAATAAGTTAAAATTTAATATTGAGAAACATGAGTAAATTAAAGGAAAGTCAAATTGAAGAGGTAAAAGAAGCTGTTGAAGTTGTTGCTCCAAATGAACCAGTTACTCTAACTGAAGATGAGGAACGTGTGGATCAGAAGGAAATCAACGTAATTGGTAAGCAGTGGAGTTTAATTGAGGGACAGTACATTGTTCCTGTATCTGACACATTCGAACACCTTGAACCAGGTTATTACTCAATCGGACAAGATATGAAGATTGGTTTGTATTTTGTCAAAGAGAAAGTAAATTTGGATAAGTTGTATCGTATGCCGAACAAAGCAACTGACATCATCATGGATGACATTAGCAAGTTCTGGACTTTAAGAGACAGATACAAAAAGTATCATCACGTATTCAAACGTAACTATTTGTTATATTCAGCACCTGGTACTGGTAAGACATCTCTTATCAACCTTATGTGTCAGGATTTGATTAGCAAGTATAACGGTTTGGTATTTGGTTTAACAAGCGAAGGTGATATTGCAGCCTTTGTTGACGTAGTACGCCGTGTACGTAAAATTGATGGTGACACACCAATTATCGCGGTAATTGAGGATATTGATAACTTCATCGGAAACGAACATCAACGCTCATCCCTTGATACACAACTATTGAACATCCTCGACGGTAACTACAAAATGTCAGATGTTGTAATTATTGCAACCACTAACTATATTGAACGTGTACAGGCGCGTTATAAGAACCGTCCATCTCGTTTCAATCGTGTAGTTGAATTCCCATTACCAAATGCTGAAAGTCGTAAGATGTATATCGAGAATACTATCTTACCTGAAGATATGGATATGTTCAACATCGACGAATGGGTTGAAAAGACTGAGGGTTATACAATCGACCACATCAAGGAACTTATTCAACAGTTCTTCGTTCTTGGTGAGAGTGAAGAAAACGCATTCGCAAGTGTTGATGCTATGGTTAACAACAACAACCGCCTCCGTAACAAGGATAGTGTAAACCAAAGCAAATTGGGCTTCTAAAATGATTTGAACTTTGGGGTAGCAATACCCCTTAGTTTAAATTAGTAAATAACAAAGTAAAAATAATATCAAGATTATGAGAAATGTACATTATGAATTTAGCGGTGACAACACAATCACTGGTACTGTAGTTTCTAAAGGAGAAACATTTACAGCAGAGGCTAAATTATGTCCTGGTGACAAATACTCAGAGGAACTTGGTAAGTTAATCGTAAAATATCGTCTCGAAATCAAGCAACGTAGACGTGATTTACGTAATACTGAAGAAGTTATCGAGAGATTGAAGGAAATTTATGCCGACGAACACAACAACAAAGATTTCAGTGAAATCTCAAAGCACTGGATGCGTTTCATTCAAGATGCTTCTGAGGAACGTAAATCACAACTCGAAAACATTGCATTCGCTAAAACTGCATTAGAGGTTTTAAGCCAAGGTGACGGTAAGGTTGAAACAATGATTCGTAAAATTGTTAAGAAACACTATTCAGACGAACGCACAATCGGTTTGTTAATCGCATTGGTTAACATGGTACGTGGTGAAGTTAATAGTGAAGTATTAACTGGCGGTGAAAACAATATTGATTACGTCAAACACGTAAAGAAAGTTTAATCACTAAACAAAATTTAATTATGGGAAAAGTTAAAAAAGACAGTTTAGGTGACAGAATGAAAAGATACGAGGGTGTAAGCAAAAACACTCTTGTATCTCGTATGCCAGTAATTCTTAGATTGGATGGCTGTCACTTCCACACATTTACAAAAGGTTTTCAAAAACCATTTGATGATGTTTTAATGAAATCAATGAAAGACACTATGAAGTATCTTTGTGAGAACATTCAGGGCTGTGTATTTGGTTACACTCAATCTGATGAAATCACATTGGTATTAGTGGATTATCAGAACATCAATTCATCACCGTGGTTTGATAACGAGGTACAAAAAATGTGCTCTGTTGCATCATCTATGGCTGGTATGTTCTTTGCACGTACGTTTGCATACAACGTACTAATGTCAGAACTCAATGAAGATGATAAACTATTCAAGGTTTATAACAATGCAATTAACCGTGGTGCTTACTTCGATTGTAGAGCATTTAACGTTCCACAGAGCGATGTTTGTAACTGTGTTCTATGGCGCCAGCAAGACGCAACAAGAAACTCAATACAAGCATTAGCACAAGCTAACTTTTCTCAAAAACAACTACATGGCTTGAGTTGTGATAAACTTCAAGATAAACTGTTTGTTGAGAAAGGCATTAACTGGAACAATTTGTCAACTGACAAGAAACGTGGTTCTGCATGTATTAAGCAGAAGTATTCATTCACTAACCAACATGGGGAGGAAACAATCAGAATGCGTTGGATTGTTGATGATGATATGCCTATTCTCACACAAGATAGGGATTATATTGAGAAACTAATTTATTTTTAACAATTTAACAAAATACAATTTATGGAATTAAGTTCAATTATTACTATTTGTGTGGTTGTAGTCTTATTATTGGTGCTCGTTGCACTATCATACGTTAAGACTAGTCCTAACCAAGCCTTGGTTATCTCTGGATGGCCTAAAAAGAAACCTAAGTTTTTAATCGGTACTGGTGGGCTTCGTATCCCAGGTTTGCAGAAAATTGACAAACTTTACCTTGGACAATTATCTGTAGATATTAAGACTGATACATCAGTTCCAACGTCTGACTTTATCAATGTAGATGTAGATGCAGTAGCGAAAGTTCGTATCGACCCTAATCACATTGATATTGCAGCAGCAAACTTCCTTGGTAAATCACGTGAAGACATTGCACGAGAAATTAGAGACTCATTGCAAGGTAACATGCGTGAAATCATTGGTACACAAGACTTACGTTCTTTGAACAATGATAGAGATGGCTTCTCTAACCAAATTCAAGAAAAGGCTGCGCCAGATATGGCGAAACTTGGTATTGAGATTCTTTCATGTAACATTCAATCAATTACCGATAAGGAAGGATTGATTCACGCACTTGGTGCTGACAACACATGTAAGATTACTAAGGATGCTTCTATCAACAAAGCAAATGCGGAACGTGACGTTGCAATCGCTAAGGCTCAAGCAGAGAAAGAGGCTAATGATGCTCGTGTCGCTTCTCAAACACAAATTGCTGAAAAGAATACTGAATTAGCAGTTCGTCAGGCTGAATTGAAACGCCAGGCTGATACCCAAAAGGCTATTGCCGACGCTGCTTATGAGATTCAAAAGCAAGAACAAGCAAAGGATATTAACGTGAAGACTGTTGAGGCAGAAACTGCTCGTGAAATACGTGCGCAAGAGCAACAACGTCAAATTAACAAACTTACAGTTGAAGCACAAGTTGAGCGTGCAAAACAAGAGCAACTTTTGAGAGAGCAAGAGATTGCCATCCAGGAGAAAACTCTTCAAGCACAAATTAACAAGAAAGCAGATGCTGAGAAGTATCAGAAAGAGGTTGATGCAGCAGCCGTATTGGAGCAACGCAAACGTGAAGCAGAGGCTAAACGTTATGAGGCTGAACAAGAGGCAGCAGCAGTAAAAGCAAAAGCAGAGGCTGATTTATTCGCACAACAACAAAAAGCGGCAGGTATTGAGGCTGTAGGTAAGGCAGAAGCGGCAGCAATTAAGGCTAAAGGTGAAGCCGAGGCAGCAGCAATGGATAAAAAGGCTGAAGCGTTCAAGAAGTATGGACCAGCCGCTCTTGCAGAAATGGCATTCAACAAACTTCCTGAAGTTGCACGTGAAGTTGCACAACCAATTTCATCAATTAAGGATGTACACGTATACGGTACTACAGGCTGTGAGGCTTCTGGTGTCGCAGGTAACGTTCCAGTTTTGATGAAACAAACTATGGATGTAATGCAAGAGGCAACTGGTGTAGATTTGCGTCAAATCATGCAAGACAACTCAAAAGTTGTTGCAGCAGGTGCTGAGGTAAAACATAAATAAAACTTTACCCTTCATATATTAGAAAATAAACTGGTAATTTTCACGGATTATCAGTTTATTTTTGTATATTTACAGTGTAAAACAAAAACAAACATGAGAAAGATAGGTTTAAATGATAATGTGTGTATTAGACTAACAGAAGTTGGCGCTAATGAAATAAACAGAGTTCACAAAGAGTTAATCGAAAACGTATTGAGATTAGGCGGTGCTGATATATCCAGGATTTATAGAACCAACTATGTACCAAATGAAATTGTTGAAATGCAATTAAGTGATGTGTTTAATACTTTCAAAAATTTGAATTTTAACACTGGTGGTGAAATACCATTTACCTTACATATAGTAGATTACTATGAGGAGTTACCTCAACAAATCAAACTTGATTCAACTGGAGAGATATATGATTTGTTTATTGAATATAACCCTGGTGGTACTGAAGGTTTCTTTGTTGGATATGATAAACCAAAAAAATACCATATTTGTGAAGATTTCAAACCGCTTATAGTAAATGGAATTGAATTAAACGCTTATGGTTACACATTCCATGAAGCATGTGAGAAATTATACAATATATTAAGAAATAGAGATTTATCATGGGAAGTAATTCACATTAGAAAACAATTAAATATTAGTTAGTATGGAACAAGTAAAGTACATTAAATTACATGGTACTGTCAACGATTTAGGTTTGATTTTAAGAGCCTATGACATTGTTATAGTAAAAGACAATAGAATAAACAGAGAGGTTACGTTTATACTTGATGGAAAATTACACACATTTTTGGTAACGGACAGTATAGACTACATTTTTGATGAACTAACGAAAAAATAAATTTATATAGACATGGCAAAATATTCAAAAGATTTAGATTCAAAATTTGTAACGAGAGTTAGACAAATTAGTACGGAGTTTCCTATGCTTGGTGAGGTTAAAATTGAACCAATTCGCTTAATTAAGGGTAATACGTATGGAGAAGTAATGAAAGCAAACGAGTTAACTCAATTATTCACTGGTGAAGAAAATGTAGTTGCAGTTGCGCTTTATGAAGAATTGTTTGACAAATTGGATGAAAATGTTCAAAACATTCTGATCCGCAATTTGCTTGAACAAATTAACGTTGAGGAATCAAAAGATGGTATGAGTATCAAAGTTAAGATTGAGAAACCACAATTAAACCTTGGACTTGAAACATACCATTTGTACGGTGACATCGCAACCCAAGCATTAGAGGGTGTTCTACTTATTTTAGATCAGATGGCAGAACAGGAAAGAGAAATGAAAGAGTTGGCAAAACAAGAAAAAGCACGTAACAAAAAAAGTAAGAAAAAAGGATTCTAATTATGATATTTGGTATTAAAACAAGAAGAGAGTTAAAACAAGAGGTGTTAGACTTGGAAGACAGAATTTACAGAGCAAACAGTAAATTACTTGCTTTTTCTGATAAAAGCAATCGCGATGACGCAAAAATTAAGTTTTATGAAGACATCTTCAATCATTTGATTTTTGAAAATGGTAGCACGGACATTCCAGAAGGTTCGATATTATTAGAACTAAAGGAATTTAGCCTTATTGGTAAAACCGAAGAGGCAATCGAAGCACTTGAAGGTGTAAAGGAAGAAACTGAGACGCCAAAGTATAATGCGACATTATATTGTAATGAGGATGCACCATATATGTATCTTTCTAAAAAACTTACAGAAGGTTATAAATACTTTGCCGCTAATTTCTCAAAAGGTAGCATTCAGTTCTATTTGAACAATGATGGTAAAGGTATTGAGATTGATAGTAATAACCGAGTAAGAAATAAGTTAATTCTCCAACTTTTACAGGAGTTATACGGGTTCATTGACGGAAAAAATTCATTATTTTTCGAAAAAATTCAAATTTTTTGATATTTTTTAAATTATTCGTATATTTATTGTAGAAGAAATTAAAAAAGTAGACAAAAACACGTTACAACAAAATGATTAACAATTACACAAATATTATTAGTGCTGCCACATCTAGTTTATCAAACTTAGATGAACAACATTCATGTGATCCAGCCAATAATGTCGCGTTGTAGGAGTTAATCGGAGATATAACTAAAAAAATAGACGAGTGTTTAGAAAGTGATTTTCCTCCTCCTACAATCAAAAGTAGCGTGGAGGTTTTTTAGTGCTTAAAAAGATTTTTTGCATTTTTTTCGTAAAATATTTGGTTATTTGAAAAAAAAGCAGTATCTTTGCACCAGAAATTGAATGTCACGGATAAAAAGTTACGCGAAAGCACTTGACTTTTTGAAAAGATCAGTGATATTGAAATTAGAAACAATGGGCTATTAGTTTAATGGAGTACGACGCGTCTATTAAAGAAGTTTAACTTCGACTCGTACGCTAGAATGCCAGGCAGTCCTGTTGAATGAGGTTCGATTCCTTGATAGTCCGCAAAAAAAAATAAAAAAAATGCAAAAATATTTGGTTATTTGAAAAAATTGCCGTATCTTTGCACCAGATTTCAGTAATGAAGTCTACAAGTGGATAAGATTGAAACAACGAAACATAGTCGACAGTTTCTATGTGGGGAGTGTTGGAAGAACAATAAATCCACACCAATGTGTTCTTTGACGTATTGATTGACTATAGAAAAAAGACATGGAACGGTTGGGAATACCTCTCAACCACCAGATGCACCTGTTCCACGTTGTGAAACGCATTTGGGTTCGTCCTTTTATCTATTATATATATTATAAGGTGTAAGACTTGGCGAAATGTTGGGAATGAAAAGAAGCATTGATGAGTGTATATAATGATAATTGAAATAAACATTAAGGAATATATAACTGTAATTAAACCTTATAAAAAACTTAGTTCAGTTCAACTTGGCGCTGTGGTGGAATTGGTAGACACGAGGGACTTAATTCGTAATTGATTGATTATCAATACATTACAATTTGAGTGATACGGCACGAAAGTCCGTATTAGAACCTACCTAATTCGGTAGAAGTCCGTTGAGTATGTGTAGTATCACTTGTTGATGCAATAATAATGCGACACTCATGTGTCACAGAGGCGGTTGAGAACCCGCCCGCATACAAATCCCATAGCATAAACAAAGATATGTGTGAGGGTGCTAAACAATAATGTATACGGAAAATACCGAGCCAATATGCTATGCAAGGATGCTTCTGTTATAATAATCCATATCACTGTGGATGTTCGACGTTCACTCGTCGTGGAAAACAGTTTTAGACGTAAAAAGCGAAGTATAGTGATAGTGCGTAGAGACTTTACAGTAGGAACCTAAGTTAGAATTGTTATGTTAGAACGAAACTCGCGATCAATTGAGGGTATGTGTATTGCCGTTGATGATTGGTAACCATCTGATGCTTCGAGCATAAAAACGCCATGTTGCATGGAACGCACACAAATAGTAGAGGAGAGTGGCATAACAACTTGCAAGATTCTAATATGGTTTAGAGCAAGTCCAGACTACAACAAACAACAAAACGGGTTTGACTCCCTTAGTAGGCTAACGACCCGCTGAACGAGAAATCGTTATACGATGCTGTTGTTTGGCTATGGCAACATAGAGTAGTATGAAAATCCCTTGCCCAGTGATGGGCGTGCCGGTTCGAGTCCGGCCAGCGCTACAAACCTCCTTTCGTTAAAAACTCCTGGGTTTTCAGAGTTTCCAAATCTGGTTAGCAGAAGCCCTTTCTTTTTTTAAAAAATTAACAAAAAAATGTAATACTTTTCGAACTTTACAAGTATTTATTATAAAAGAAAGTAAATTATGGATAGTATTAGATTTTGTAAAAAACATGGCGAATGTGAACACGTGTTAAGTTCTGGTAAGTGGCGTTGTAAAAAATGCCGTAGTGAAGCGGTACAAAAACGTAGAGATAAGATTAAACTAATGTCTATTGAATATAAGGGTGGAAAATGTGAAATATGCGGATATGACAAATGTATAGATGCATTAGAATTTCATCATTTAAATCCAAATGAAAAAGATTTTGGTATTGCCGAAAAAGGGTACACACGTTCATTTGATAAAGTAAAAGAAGAGTTAGATAAATGTATTTTAGTTTGTGCGAATTGTCACAGAGAAATACACCATAAAGATAAAAAAAGAAATGTTTATGAATTGTTAAATGAAATTCACAATAAACAAGAAAAAGCAATTACGTCTAAAAAAGAAAGAAAACAAATACCAACCATAGATGAATTTATATCAGTATTTAAAATGTATTTAAACTTTACACAAGTTGGAAAATATTTTGGTGTCACAGATAATTCTGTGAGGAAATGGTGTAAAAAATATGGTTTACCAATCCATACTAAAGAATTGTGTAGGTATATACATAACATGTAACCGTAGTCAAGTGGCCAACGACAGCAGACTGTTAATCTGCCCCGAAAGGTTCCCAGGTTCGAATCCTGGCGGTTGCGCAAAAATCCAACACACCATTCCGTAAGTGGTTGAGGTTGATGTCTTTGTAGAGTATAGCGGTTACGGACGTGATTTTCTACATCTGGCTAAAGGCAATAATATAGTGAAACCTGGTTATCACGGCGCCTAGAGTGCGCAATTCGGGTTCAAATCCTGGCTATTGACAATAAGAGAGGCATACAGCAAAACAAAAAACTATTTTTTTAAAAACATTGAATTTGGGTTTCAAAAACGTTATAAAAAAGTGCCTCTTGTACTCAAGTATATATAGCCGCCACCCCCAAGTACAAGGGGCACACCAGACTTACATGGTTATCTCTTTTCCTGGAGAGATTGTAAAATAGGGCATTAGGAGCGAGTTAGTTGGATCAGAACTTATCTGATTAGAGAATTGCCCGCAGTCTGCGAACGTAAATAAGCAGTAATGGTAGATATGGGGAGCACTGAATTACGTAATAGATGTTTCATGAAACTATCTAAAAGTGACAAGCAAGCCACTTTAGCGTGTGATAAAACCGCACAGGGCGCCGATAGTTGAGGGACAACAACTTTAAAAACCTCTATGGAGAAGTACAATTCATGGCAAAGTATAGACGGGGTTGAGGTGGTGCGCACTGTACTATAAAAAGAGTAAGGATAAGGAAAATGCGTAGCCTCACTTATAGTTGAAGGAAAACAACTTTAAAAAAGACAATAACCTATGAATAATTAGGTGAGTTAAACCAGCTACACAAATGCTGTATGTGATAGTGATAAAATGCAGCCATGGAGGCTAACAAAAAGATTGCAAACTTTTTGAATGCATTAATAACTTCCATGATTAAATAGTTGAAGGAAAACAACTTTAAAAACCAATATTAAACCACGAAAAAGACTAGAAGTTACAGCGTTGCTCCATTTTAGCCGAGGACGAAGCCGTGTGGGTCACTATTGAAATGAAGACTCTTTCCGGTGGGGAGAGTGATATTACTTTCACTAATGGAGGTGGGAGTGATAGGATAGGCCAAAAACAGCACTATGTGGTTTATATTTAAAGTATTGCGCTGGTGATGAGAAGATACCAGTACCACAGGCCGTAGAAAGCAAAGAGAAATAATTGCGCAATAAAACTCTTGGGCGTACTACTGATAAGCGAAGATAAAGGTTAAAACTAGGCTGCTTCGGATACTTCAATATAGTTGAAGGAAAACAACTTAAATGAACCAAATTTAACTCCTATCGTCTAGTGGTTTAGGACATGCCGCGGTAAAGACATTGGTTCGAATCCAATTGGGAGTTCTTTGTGAAGAAAAACGGCTTATAAAAAGCAACTTAGAAAAGTCGAGGAACTTCTGTTTATGCAATTTGACATTACGTCACCAGTCGATATTCGATGAGGCTCTGAATAGGTCGCACCTTATAAGTAGGGGAATTGAGTACATAAACAGCGGGAGAAAGGTAAACTCGTGGGCTGGTTCGCTCTCCCAAATTTATAGTTGAAGGAAAACAACTCTAAAAACCCATACAGATGGAGTGAGAGATACTCGATTCGGTTGAAGGTGTCCTGCCGATAACAACGAGACATATCCTAAACATCGGGATAATTTTGATGTTCGGTTAGTTAGATACCGCTTGATAGGTGTACAATGTCAAGTTGCTAATCGTTAATAGGCCGACAGGTAATCTGTTCTTATTACGCGAGTTGCCTGAGTTCGAACACGCTTCTTCCGAACAGAACAGAAAAGTATCTTTTAATTATAGTTGAAGGAAACAACTTAAAAAATCCCAATAATGGTGATGAAAAGGTAGCACTTATATGCCTCGTAAGCATATGGTTATACAATTCCGGATTAAAGTATGACTTATTGACTTCAATTCAATCGTCACCGAAATTACATATAAGTTGGCAGACTTATATAATGTCCTTTTGGACAACCTTATCGGTTAATGATACTACTCCGATGAATGATGTAAAAAATGGGCTTACTTAACATCTGCCCCCGAATAGTTTCAATGCACACTGCCAATTTGCATTGTTAGGAAAGTCGGTGTTCGTTCAGAAATCTCCTGATATACGACTCTAACTCGATTATATCAGTGTGAAGTATCTTTTAGTATAGTGAAGCAATCCTACTCAGTGGAAAGTGAGGGTGTGAGTTCCCATATCCAAGAAACAGAAAAAAATCAGAACACATGGAAAATCATAATTTTCTTAAAAAGAGGCTTAGGATGTGAATTGGAACCGTTAAGCAAATGTATGATTTGACTATCAGGAATAGACTGATACTTTTGCCCCGTTCGTCTAGTGGCCCAGGACATCGCCCTTTCACGGCGGAAACTCGGATTCGAATTCCGGACGGGGTACAACAAAAGATTACTTATTACTGATCTTCTACTATAAATTTTATAAGTGTTAGGATTGGAAGTGTCCATACTTAATGAGTGGTTGCCCACCGGATCTATTAACGCCCATTGGTAACAGATGGAAACGCAACTTAGTCGGATAAATGGAAAAAGAAACTTTAAGTTCAATTTTATGTGAGTGTAACTGAAAAGGAATTGCATAAAATATATTTACCTTTGGTGTAAAAACACGCTTATATAATTTTTTTACGTATATTTAAAACGAAGAGAGACGTACAGCAAAACTCACACTTTATTGGAAAACAGCAAATTTTCTACCAAAAGCAAATTGTCTCTTGTAAATGCTTGAATACTTTTCATAAGCAACATATACGGAAGACGTACAGCAAAGCATTTTTAGGATAACACTTTTAATGTTAAATTCTTGTCTTCTGAACTACAGTTGGCAACTGACTTATAGTTGCGGAGAAAATCGGGATGATAACCCGTTGACTGTTGTGTGTTTTCAACATGACGTGAACACTCGCTGAGGTTAGAATTTTTCCGCATAGGCTAATCACCAGAAATTCAAATTTTTCAACTCCACCATTTCATTGGTGGACAAAGACACGAAACCCTAACACGGTACTAAATTCGTGACTGCCAGGTTATAAGGTTGCTCCTGACAAAAATAGTTCTTAGGTGAACGGTATGCCAATAAGCTTTTAATTAGCGCCTGAAGCAGACTTTCTTCGGTGGGTGAAAGTCAAACCTGGGTCGCGCCAGGATTGGTAGCAAATAATAACTTATGTGCCTGAATAAGCGGTAGACTGCTGCTAAAGGACGTATTGTTGTACTGAAAAGTACGCGGTGCGGTTAACGGGCATTACGAAGCATAAAGTTGAATTAGCCACGGTTGGCCAACCGTGAGTGACGTAAGAACAGGACAAATCGTGTTTTATGACTGAGGTCTGTATCCTGTTGGAGGTAATCATTCCTCCCACCCATTCAAACTAAGAGAGTTGCTAACTCTTAGGGGTGTGACTGAATAATGTGCGTAGTGTTTGGTTTTATAGGTAGTCAGGAATCCTATCATTTGTTATTACCTTTTATGTCTTATGTTGTATTATTCTTTTTTGTGAGATATAAACAACTGTCCCAAGACATTAGACTTGTGAAAGGCTGTAGTGTTTGTTTTATTAGTTTTCTGTCAAAGTGCAGTAACCTTGACGTCAGGACAAAACATGAAAACTAATTTTTATCGTGGCAGAGTGAAACGGATATGTCGATAAGCATTTCGGCAGACATCATCAGAGGCTCATAACCTCTGGATAGTGGGTTCGACTCCCGCAGCCGCAACAATATGATAGCGTAGCTCAACTGGTTAGAGTGCTGGCCTGTCACGCCAGTGGTTGCGGGTTCGAGTCCCGTCGCTATCGCTAAAGATAGACGTACAGCGAACAACTAACTCATTTGGGAACTATGGGTCGTGGGTTCGAGTCCCGCCCGCCCGACTAAATAACACAAATCGGGCGGTAGCTCAGTTGGCAGAGCAATAGTAGAGAAAAAAATGTCTATTGTAATTTTATGTTGTGTTATTTTCTTTTTGTAAATATGAACAACAGTGAGTAAACACTATAACATCTGGCGGAGAGGTGTGGATTTGTTCCACGTTTCCAGCGCGGTAACGCTCTAAAATTCCAGTAGCCCGTAGGTGAGCGGGTGAAGAGACTGTGGAGGGAAGAGGCAACGAACCCTGTGAAACAGTAATATCATAAGCCAAATTTCGGTTGGTAGATAATCACCTTCCAGTATTGATGCAAACTTTGTAATAGGGTGAAACAATGTTACATCGGGCAACCCCGTTTGCGTTTCTAAGCGGCTAGGATGTAGGTTGACACTTGGTAATACGAGTGGGGCTACGGACACCGACAAGGCTTTTTGGTTGCTCATCAATACTTTTTAATGGGGGATTAGCTCAGTCTGGCTAGAGCACCTGCTTTGCAAGCAGGGGGTCGTGGATTCGAATTCCACATCCTCCACTTTTGTAAAAAAAAAGTTCGAAATAAGTATTTTTCCACACTAATGAAGTATTTATATATAAACAATAAAAATATGTATATAGATATTTCAACAGAAGAAAAAAAACAAGAATTTATACTACTTTTAAGTAGGTTTAAACGGAAAGGGGATATATTCAAATATTATCAAGTATCAGACAACACAAAAAATACAAGATATTTAAACAATATATTACAAACATTAGGTATAAACAATGAGTTTTTTTCCAAAAAAAGAAAAGAAAAGAAATTTTGTTTAAAGTGTGGTAAAGAATTAAAATATGGACAACATAAATTTTGTAGTAACAGTTGTTCGGCATCTTACAACAATAAAAATAGAGAATATAGTGACGAAGTAAAACAAAAAATACGTGTTGGTGTTTTATTGTCTATGGGTATAACAGATATTGAAACATATAGAAATACCAGCACAGAAAAAAAATGTGGGTACTGTGGTAGAATGTTCACTACAGCAAAAAAACATCAAAAATTTTGTTGTCAAGAATGTTCAAGAAGAAACAGAAGATTACAAGAAATAAAAAATAAGGACGAAAGGGATATATATAAAAGTCAAACTAAATTCAATTTTAGTTTAAATGCTTATCCAGATGAGTTTGATTTTTCCTTAATCAAAGAAAATGGTTGGTATCAAGCGACAAATCATGGTGATAACTTACGTGGCATTAGCAGAGATCATATGTTTTCAGTAGATGAAGGATATAAACAAAATATAGACCCGTATTTAATTTCTCATCCAGCAAATTGTAAATTGATGAAACATGAAGACAACTTTAAAAAGAAAACAGAATGTTCAATAACACTTAATGAACTAAAACAAAGAGTTAATGATTGGAATAAAAAATACGGAGTATATGAAAATAAAATAGATTATACAAAATTAGAAAAATTTAAGGAAATGCAGGGTTCGAATCCCGCATCCTCCACAACTAATAATAATGTTAAACAATAAAAAACGAAACAACTATGAAAAATCACATTCATTGGTAGATTCGTAGAAGTCGTTCTCCTAATGTGTTTTTGTTAATCTAAGGAGGTAACAAAAATCAAAATTAAATTAACAAAAAATAAACACATTAAAAATGGAGAATAAAACTATGAAAACTACAGAACAAATCAATCAAATTAAAACATTAAAACGCTTAATTGCGGAAATGGTAGCAGAACACAAGGCTACTAAATTAAACGAAGGACGCTACGGTAAATTCCGTAACGAAAGAGAACGCCTATTCATTGCATATACGGCTTACTATATGCTTCGTCATGGCATCGAAGACTTTGATGCATACATCGAGTCAGTAATGAACAAATTAAAACCAGAAAAACAAAATAAGGAGTATCCTTACCAGTTCTTCGGTGTTGAATTAGAGTCATTACCTCGTTGGAATAGATGGGGAAGCGTTAAGAATGCAGTAACCCATTGCATCGAATGCTTGGACAAAGTTATTGCTAAGGAGCAAGAAAATGCAGTTGAAGATGGAAACGAGTAACCGCCTTTACATCCTCGTAAGTGAGGATTTAGCACCAATCTACGGCGCTGTACAGGGCGGGCACGCAATAGCGCAGTGGATGTTGGAACATTCCGACAATCTCTACTGGAAAAACGAAACTGTTGTGTATTTAAGTTGTAATGTTGAAAAGATGAAGTATCTACTTGAATGGGATGATATATCCATATTCAGAGAACCTGATCTTAATAACAAACTTACAGCAATCGCAGTAGTTGGTAATCCAAGAAATGAACGAATGTTCAAGAAATTGAGACTTCTTCAATGAATGTCATAAAAAATTTGGGCGTTGAAATATACGCCTGAATATGACCTATTAGTTCAACGATAGAACGGTACCCTCTAAAAGTATGCGTCGCGGGTTTGACTCCTGCATAGGTCACAAATGTTTATATGTAGTAGTTACATGTTTAGAACGATCAACAAAACACAACATATGAAAGCATATGGGATAAAATGGATTCTGCTATTACACCGCAGTTCATAAGTATGTTTACCGTGGAGAATCGGGAATCGGTAATGTAACTATTAACTTGTAATCATAGTTGCCACATTGGGACAGTTGGTCGACTCCGCTTGACTTGTAATCAAGATGCTTATGCGCGCCGTCGGTTCGAATCCGGCATGTGGCTCTAAATAAGGTTGACGGTAGATGTCATTAAATCATTCTACAGAACTAAATTTACTGAGTTCAGTACTCCTCACGGGGAGTTCAAAGTAAAAAGGGGTGCCGAGTCCTCTTGAGCCTTATGACAGTTTACGTTCAATATTCAGAGGGGAGTAGCTTTGAGCGAAATTAAAACATCTGACCCTTATTTGGTAGTTGGACGTTATCCTATATTGTCCGTCTGATGTTCATGCGCAGAACAGTCATTCGTAAAAATCGTAATCGAACACCTCTTTAGTTCGAAATGAAGGGTTGTGGTAAATCTAATGCTTAGTGTTACGGATAAGATAGCAACGCAGTATGCTAACAAGACTATGCTGCTCATTTTTTGGACGCGGTTGTTTTATGGTTAAAAAACATCCTAGCCTCTTCGGAGGTTGAACCAATAGTATCACCCAACTCGCAGAGTTAGGACGCTAAACCAGTGGCGCGCCAAAGATATTCGTCAGGCGCTGAGCCTTTCGCCAGAAGGCAGTGGTGATATTTTTAATAGTCGCTCATCCGACTTATTTTCCTGGTTTTGTATAAATCAGGTGGTGGCCAAGCCGTGGGTTTTTTACCAAATACCCTGCATCGTTTTTTGGGTTGGAGTTAAGCATTGGCAAGATTGTGATGCTCATTAGTGAATTCGGTTAAAGTCCGAAAGCTTCATCCCCCTTACAAAACGGTGTGAACTAATAAATTTTTGCCTTCTAGTATATCGGTATTACACCTGACTCTGACTCAGAAGAGCGGGGTTCGATTCCTCGGAGGGCGACAAAGATAACATCAAGAAACGACGATACCAAAGTGGTTAGGATAGCGATGTAAGACGTGATACTCTATATGGTATTGAGAATGGGAGTAGTAAGCGTTATCCGTGGTGTTATCTAACATTGTCCCATAGTGTAACTGGCTAACACCTGATAAATTATGGGATGTTTTTATGAAAAATCATAATTTTCAATATATTGCCTCTTGGTGTAACTGGCTAGCACGTCAGATTTTGATTCTGGAGGGTCCGAAAGGCATTGGGGGTTCGAATCCCTCAGAGGCAACAATAGTAGAACGTATAGTTTAATGATAGCGCGCTAAAACATGTAGAACAACGGCGTAGTAAGTCGTAGGTATAGGTTTGATTCCTTTTGCGCTCTGAATCAGTCACTGATGTTGTCAAGACTCGTTCTTGGCTGGGATATAAAAGCATTACACTGGTAAAATTTTTCTGAAAAAAACACAAAATATCATATAAAAGTTGTATATTTAACTTGAAGAGAGACTTACAGCACAATTTAAGATTTCCACAATCTAAACCAAACGTCTCTTGACAAAAAATAAATACAATCAAAAAAAACAATCACAAGTAATGCCTAAAAAGGGATTAGTAATTAACTTAATTGGCGGGCCTGGTAGTGGTAAGTCAACCACAATGGCTGGAGTTTTCTATAAACTCAAAAAAAACGGTGTAAATTGCGAGATTGCTACGGAGTTTACCAAAGAAAAAGTCTGGGAAGAAGATTATAGGATGCTGGACGATCAGTTGTACATCATTGCTAAACAATTCCACAGAATTAGTCGTTTAATCGGAAAAGTAGATGTAGTGATTATGGATACATCATTGCTAAGTTCCGTAATATACGATAAAAGCGGTAGTCAAAACCTGAAAGGCTTGTGTATTGAGTGTTTCAATCAGTTTGATAACATGGTATTCTTCATCGACAGAAGTGACATCAAGTATCATACAGAGGGAAGAGTAGAGTCACAAGAAAAAGCAAAGGAAATTGACGAAAGTTACAAAAAACTCATGGAAGAGAATAATATACCATACACAGTTGTAACTAATGAAAATTGTGTTGATGTTATTTTCCGACAATTGAAAGAAAAAGGATATATTTAAGGAGTTCTGCCTTAAATGTTCAAAAATAACCTATAAGAGAGACTTACAGCAAATTTCTACTTTATTTCTGCGTTAATTAGAAAAAAAAAGAATGTCTCTTGTATTTGGAGGGTTGGCAGAGTTGGTCGATTGCGTCGGTCTTGAAAACCGAAGATCCCGTAAGGGGTCCGGGGGTTCGAATCCCTCACCCTCCGCCAAAATATGTATAAGTCGACTATCGGGTTAGAGATGATATGAAGCGCAGTGAGAGACTGCAACTAAACGGGTTCGACTCCCGCTTGGGCACAATTGCAATAGGAATCATTCTTATACTTAACTAAGCCTATTCCTGCTCGTAGGTATCCGAGTGAGCAGAGGGGGTCGAGCTGCTGACAGCCATACGTATAAGTAGCAGGTACTTCTTACCTTAAAGAGGCTTTTCTCTGGGTTCAGGGGCGATTTATTTGTTGTTCGTGAACAATAAATAGCATGTTGGATGCTTCAGGTGGAGGGATACCACCATCAATTTTTATCTGGGTATAGTTCAGTCCGGCTAGAACACTACATTTGGGATGTAGGGGTCGCAGGTTCGAATCCTGCTATCCAGACAATGTAAAAATTGAATATGGGAAAAAGTAGACCTTATACGTGGAAATGTGATGTTTGTGGTGAAGTTTTTAAAACTAGAAAATTATTATATTCCCATTGGAATGAAAAACCAGAACACCATATTATTAAAACATCTGCAACTTATAAAGGTGAATATTATTGTAAATATTGTAATAAATTTTGTGATCAGTTAAATTCGTTACATTTACATGAAAAACATTGTATTTTAAATCCAAATCGCATTGATGGCGCATCAAAAGGTAGAACAATGACAGATGAGTTTAAGAAAAAACAATCTGAAAGAATGAAAGAACGCCATAAAAATGGGACAGCTGTTTCATTAGCACATCTAAGAAGTAAAGAAAAACCGTCATATCCAGAGCAGTGGCTAATGGAAGTAATAAAAAATGAAAATATTAATTCAGAGTATATTAGAGAATATAAATTTCACACATTTTCTTTAGATTTTTATTGGGAGAAAAAGAAAAAAGTTATTGAAATGGATGGTAGATTTCATAAAATTTCTGAATATCAAAAAGATTGTGATAAAAGGAAAGACGAACAACTTAAAAAAGATGGAATAGATGAAATGAGAATTGATTGGGAATATTGTTATAAACATCCAAAAGAAGTAATTAAAAAAATAAAAGATTTTATTGGAGAGTAATGCTTGATGGTGATAGCGGCAACCTGCTAAGTTGTGCGCACCTGAAAAATGGTGTCTGGTTCGATTCCAGTGCTCTCCGCCTTTTCAAAGAGCCAATTTGAAGAGTGTTTCTTAATGATTATTTATCGTTAAAATAATCATGTGACTCCATTGTTTCAAAATGAATCAATTCGTGGCTGGCTACGGTTACCAGAACCCTTTTCACTTGCAGGTTAAAGTATATGTTTGTGGGTAGAACAAAAAACCCTCATTTTGGTATACTTTGTTGGCTCAAAGTATACTTTCTAAAAAACAGTGGCTTGGCTGCATACCATAAGAACTGCTCCGAGTCCGATTTTATAAATGTCTAAGAAAGGTATCGGTACGAGTGGGGAGAGCCATGAGCACAATGACTGCTATACGCTGCACAACGTCACCGGACGATAAGCACTGAGCCTAACGGTACACACTAAGGATAATAGTCGAGTACTATCAACTCTCTAATGGTGTGTGAAGCTCTTATGCGTTGCTCGAAGAATAGACAATTTGCAATGTGGCGCATAAGGTTATAGCCAGATACCAATGAAAGTACCGAAGACATTTTTACTCTAATCTCAAACCTTGGGGTCTTGTTTTATTTCTGAATCCCCATGCATATAGTAATTATCGGATGTCGACTGAAAGAGATTACGATTATGGTTCGTCCCTGAGATTACGTTATAGTTACAATTATTCGTTCACACTTATCGAAGGCTTACCTAGGGTTTTTGGGTAAAAGTGAATTCATAGAGAGCCGAATTGTAATTTTTATACAACACCGAATCCATTCATGTGATATTCGATATAACTGAGAACTAATCACGTTTTCCTGAATGGCGTTGCTACTCAATGGTATGGAGGCATACTGAGTACCGTAGGCGTTACGAAAACATAGCCTGGCTTTCATTTTTAAGGTGTTGTTACTTTTACAGAGGATGCGAAACATCTAAGTCATAGGCGTACGCTGCTGAGATTACATCAATGATTGCAGATTCAACTAAACGATTAGTAGCACCTGATGAGTAGGCGTCGTAACTCATCTTAACTGTTTTTTAGTCAATCAATATGTCCACGTCTTTCGGGACGTTAAATGTTGTTTACCAATGGTAAGGAACAATGGTTTCCAACGCTGAACCAGTTAATCAGCGTTTAGATGGGTTTGTTAGTTTAACGGTAGAATGAGACGTTGTGGCCGTCAAGACAATGGTTCGACTCCATTACAGACCCCCCACTATAAAAATAATAAATAATAAATGGTGTTAATTATTTTGTGAACCTTAAAATTTTAAAGAAAAAAAAACAAAAAAAATGAGTTCGAAACGTTATTTTTTCACTTTTAAAAATATTTATATATAAACATATATTGATATGAAAGTAAGTGATTTAAAAAAAGAAGAAGTAATTCACGCGTTACAACAAAGTAAAACAAAATTAGATTTTTTACATATTTTTGGTTATAAAAATAATGGAAGTGGTTATCGTTTTGTTGAAAATGTTATTAAATATTTTAAAATTAATATATACGATTATTTAGATAAAAAAATCACAGAAGACGAATATAATAAACACCCATCGTGCTGTAAATATTGCGGTAAAAAATTGAATTATAGTAAACGTAACAACAAATTCTGTTCGAAATCATGTTCTGCTTCGTATAATAATTCAACTAGGGTTCATTCTATAACCTCAAGATTAAAAACTTCAAAAGCATTATCAGGGGAGAATGCAACGAAAGAAATTAAAGAATGTAAATTGTGCGGTAGAACATTTATAGGTGATAAAGATTTTTGTTCTGGTAAATGTAGAAAAACATTCGAAAATAATGATAAACTTGATAGATGGTTGAATGGCGAAAATTTTTTACGTGGAGCAACACAAGTGCCTACTTTTGTGCGTAAATATTTAATGAATAAATATAATTGTCAATGTCAAAGATGTGGGTGGGGAGAAGAAAATCCATACACACATACGGTACAATTAGAAATACATCATATTGATGGTGATTGCACAAATAATAAAAAAGAAAATTTACAATTATTATGCCCGAATTGTCATTCACTGACTGAAAATTTTGGTTCATTGAATAAAATGTCACATAGATTTCATAGGAAAAGAGTGACATTACAAAATTAAATAACGGCTCGTAGCTCAGCCTGGTTAGAGCACCACACTGATAATGTGGGGGTCGCAGGTTCAAATCCTGCCGAGCCGACAAAATATATGACAAGGTGCCTGAGTGGACTAAAGGGGCGCTCTGCAAAAGCGTTGTTCGTCGGTTCGAATCCGACCCTTGTCTCAAAAAAAAATGTAACTTTTTGAAAATAACAGATATTTATTATAAAAAGGAAATAAAATGGGTAAATACGGAAAAGATATGAAGAAGTTTGTCGGCTATTTTGGTAAATGGCTTAATCTATTTTCGTGTTCACAAGTTAAAAGGTGATACTTTATTTGGATCAGAGATATTCAAACCTTGATACTGTGAACAAACGCGTATCAAGGTTTTTTTATTGCAAAATATTTGGTTATTTGAAATAAAAGTAGTATCTTTGCATCGTGAAATAATGACCTCGTAGCTCAGCTGGTTTGCGTATGCTTAGAGCACCTGCCTTTTAAGCAGGGGGTCGTGGGTTCGAATCCCACCGGGGTCACAAGAATCAATTCGGTGGATGGTAACATGTACATTGGGCGGTTGTACACTATGTGTCGACGGGAGTGCATGACTTGGTTCTTTTTTTGAAAATTAAAATAAAAAACGTATATTTATAAACGAAGAGAGACTTACAGCAAAACAACATTATCTATCAATCCATGTTAAGGAAGGGGTCGCGGGTTCAAGTCCCGTCATCGTCTCAAAAAAAAAATGTATGACGATGTAGCTCAGTTGGTTAGAGCACTTAAAAATAGAAACCGTCTCTTGTATTTTTTGAAAAACAAAACAAACAAACAGAAACAATGATGAAGACTAAGAAACATATGAAGAAAACGTAATATCGGTGACAAATTGTGTCACTGGTTACTATTCAACGTGCCCGTGGCGCAATTGGCTAGCGCAACAGACTTTTAATCTGTGGGTTGCGAGTTCGAGTCTCGTCGGGCACACACATAAATGTTTTTTAGAAAAAAATAATTAAATTGCAGTACTTTTTCAAACCCAGAAGTATTTATTATATATAAAAAGATAAATATGGGTATGAGAACAAACAAAACAAAAGAAGATTTTATAGAAGCAGCAAAACATAGTTTTAGTATTGCTGGAATGTGTAGATTTCTTGGTTGGAAACCATCTGGAAGTTATAATGTGATTAAGAAATATATCCGCGAATACGATATTGATACATCACATTTTACAGGAAAGAAATGCGTTGGAAGAGTTGCATCTAACAAATTGAGTGCAATTGAGTATTCGAAAAGTTATTATTGTAAAAGTGCAACTTTACTGAAAAAACTTATTGAAGAAGGTTTGAAAGAACACAAATGTGAAAAATGTGGTAGAACAGAGTGGGAAGGTGATAAAATACCACTAGAACTACATCATATTGATGGAAATCATTATAATAATGTTTTTGATAACCTAATCGCGTTATGTCCAAATTGTCATGCACAAACAAATGGATATAAGGGGAGGAAAAAAAGATTTTGTTCTGAGTGTGGAAAAGAGATAACAAGATATAGTAAAACAGGGCTATGTAATGTATGTAATCATACAATAAATCAACGAAAAGTTGATTGGCCTACAAAAGAAGAATTAGAATTGTTACTGGAAACAAATAGTATGGAAGCAATAGGAAGGCTTTACAGTGTTTCTGGCACAACAGTTAAAAAATGGAAAAACAAATATAATATAAAAATGAATAAGCGTAACAAGAATATTAAGTAGTAATGGTGTAAATCTTAATGATTGCACCAATTAAGGCCTGCAAGCATTAAGGTGATGCACGAAACTCTTAATTTCGGGAAGAGGGGTCAGTACCCTCGCGGGCCACACATATTGCGGGGTAGAGCAGAGGCAGCTCGTCAGGCTCATATAATGTGATAAGCATTAACAATCTTATCGAGACTATTGTTTAAAGTTCCGTATTATAATCGGACTGGAAATCAGCTGTAAGTGGGTTCGAAACCCATCAATAGTCCAACCTGAAGGTCGGTGGTTCGAGTCCACCCCCCGCAACACTTTTGATGGTTTGAATTAGGAAATCACACGCAGAGCGCGAGGTGTCATGGAGCGCACTCTACCGTTCGAGATGGAGTACACGGCGTTTTTTCACGGAAAGTATCCAATCCTAGGATTTTTGTTTACTGGAAGTGGTTGTACGGAACAACATTTGCCGAGATAGTGCAGTGGTTAGCATGTCGAATCAATACTGACGTGAAAACGTTATAGGGGTTGCTCTTCGAAGACTGAGGTTCGATTCCTTGTTTTGGCTCAAAAAAAAATGAAAAAAAAGTTGATAAATGTTCACTTTTTAAAATAATAAGGTATATTTATTATAGAAACAAAACAAAAAACATGGGAAGTAATTAAAATATGAAGTTGTATCTTGGACATATGGTGTATGGGTTTGGCTACCGTTTTGGTTGGCTAGGTGACTCTGTGTGTTCATAGGTAGAGGTTTTTTGAAACATGTTTGAAAACTATATATAAAGCCATGAGGCAAAACCTTGAAAGATGAACACAACCAAATCTTCCAAGGTTTTTTCATTATATAGGAGTGTAGTACAATGGCTAGTATGGCGGTGTAATGTAATAAAAATCGAACTAAATCATATTTTTTTGGATAAAAATTATACTTTTTTTCGAACTAAGAAGTATTTATATAAAAACAAAAAAATATGGAAGAAAACGATTTTATTGAAAAACTACGTAAAAATGGAGATAAATGCCGCAATATGTACGAATTATGCCTTAAACTTGGGATTACTAGTATTGGTGGTGAGACATATCGTGAAATTAGAAGTATTGCTGAAGAAAATAATATTACTTTAGTTTTTAATGGTTTATCAAAAAAGATAACACAAAAAAATCAAGAAAAAAAACTTGAAGAATTATTGTGTGATGATAGTGTTATAACTAGTAATAAGTTGAAAATGAAAATAATTGAGAATGGGTTAAAGCCATATAGATGTGAATGCTGTGGAAATACTGAATGGAACGGAAAACCAATACCGCTTGAATTACACCACATTAATGGAAAACATAATGACAATCGTATAGAAAACCTTCAATTACTATGTCCAAATTGTCATGCACAAACAGATAACTATTGTGGAAAAAATACTGGTAATAAAAAGAAATTAAGAAAGATAGTAAAGGTTAACAAAACAACTGGTAATTTATCTTATGTTAATAAACAATATTTGATTAATCTATTATATTTACATCCAATTAAAGAGGTTGCAAAACAGTTGGAAATTAATGAGTATCGTTTAAAATATTGGTTAAAGAAATTAGAAATACATGTATCAAATAAGTGGAGGGAAGATTTACATAAAAATAACCCTGAAATATTTGGAATATGTGAATATTGTGGAAAACGATTTATAAAAAAAACATTAGAACAAAAATTTTGTAATCAAGAATGTAGTAAATTGTCAACTAGAAAAATAGAGATAACAAAGGAAAAACTGATACATAGTTTAAAAGAAAACAAAAGTTTTGTACAAACAGGAAAGATGTTTGGTGTAAGTGATAAATGTGTTATTAAATGGTGTGCAAGATTTGGTATACCAAATAGAAAAAAGGAAATGATAGAATACATTAAACGTATATAAACACAGGAGTGTGGTGTAATGGCAAACATAAACGGCTCCAACCCGTTAGATGTGGGTTCGATTCCTGCCACTCCTGCAAAAAAATTAAAAAAAAGTGCAAAAATATTTGGTTATTTGAAAAAAAAGCAGTATCTTTGCACCAGAAATTGAAAACAAGCGAACATTGAAATAAGATCAGTGATAAAAATAGTTAGTAACTAAGACTTGGGTTAAACTCCCATGTTGGCGGTGACTGCATCGAGATAGTGTGAAAATGATAGCACGAGTTATTAACTATAAAATGGTGCAGTAGCTCAGTTGGTAGAGCAGCAGACTGAAGATCTGCGTGTCGGCGGTTCGATTCCGTCCTGCACCACAAAAATACCGAGGCGTTGGTGGGCGTTACACAAGTTAAACCAATTTAGCGGGTCTCTGTGTAATACTGGATATTCTGGATAATATAGGCCGATTCAGGAATATGTGTAGGTATTTTTTAATGGGAGTGTTCCTAATGCGGTAGTTAGGACCAGACTGTAAATCTGGCGCTTCGGCTTCGGGGGTTCGAATCCCTCCACTCCCACAAAAATCCAAGATACTTACTGCAATAAGGTGAGGTGGCGTTTTACTGACATTTGCAGATGGAGGTAATTCGTAAAGATGAATTTGGTGTATGGCGGCACATTGGGTGGCTAAACCCAAAGGAGAGCAACAGCGACGGTTGTTGTACGTCAATTGACGCCTAATGGTTGCGTGTCAATTGGTAGGTTCGATTCCTCATTTTCAACAAAAGACTGTGTAGGTAGGGGTTTGTAGCGCTAACTGCAAATCAACCGCCGACAATGGCACAGAAAGAAAGCACATGGATGCGGTATTGGGGCATAACGTCCCCTTTATCTCAACCACCTTTAGCGGGGTAAAGTGTGTTAGTATGGAATGTTGGTTCAATTCCAACCACAGTCTCCCATAGTTTGGTAGTATCTTATACGCGTTAAAAAACTACCCGGTGATGTATTATCCCACAGCCGAATTATTAAGTTGCCACTTAATAAAATTGTTGGGAAAAAGATGGTTGTAAGCCCCGGCAAGGGTGAGGCACCTGGCGTTTCGAGATAGAAATGGAGATATTTTTGCCGATTTATCGAAGTGAAGAAATCCGATTCGTAAAGAATGTAGTGGCGGAACTGGTAGACGCGGGGCCATGAGACGGCCCTGTCGAAAGACGTGCAGGTTCGAATCCTGTCTATGTGCTAAATTTATTAAAAAATGGAAGTAGTTAAAATTGGTAATCCAAACATACGCGTGTGCGATTGTTGTCATACTGAATTAAAATATGATAAGTATGATTTGCAATGGACACACACAGAAGAAGATTATTACTATATCAAATGTCCTATTTGCGGTGCTATCGTATGGATACCTGGTGATGAGAGGCATCATCAAATGTTCAAAGAAGCCTGGGATGAACGTAGGGCAAAAGAGAATAAGTAATTATTTGCAGGAATAGCTCAGTTGGTATTAGAGCGCTGCCTTGCCAAGGCAGAGGTCGCGAGTTCGAATCTCGTTTCCTGCTCAAAGAAACAGTTCAGGCAACGAATTGAATGGGGTGTGTAAAGGATATACGTACAAGAGTTCTTTTTGAAAGAAGTCCTTTATACTATGAAACTCGATTGAAGGCAAGAGATATGAGGATATGGCCATTCATTACGTTTCGGTGAATTTTTGGGGTTTCCCATTCGTAGGTATGACGAACCTATTCCGTGAGGGGCCGTAAGGTACAACGCAACATGACAGGTATAAGGAAATCGTATGTTAAAACGATGAACGTGTAAGGTGCCTCCGATAAGCGCTTAGTCAAGTCCGTAGTTCGCAAATTGACTGTTTCTGTTTTTGCAGGTGTCGCCTAGTGGACGATGGCGCCGGATTTCCAATCCGGAGTGGCGAAAGCCCCACGAGAGTTCGAATCTCTTCACCTGCTCATAAAATTTAAAAATAACATGGAATATACGTACAAAGGAAAAGAGGATAGAGCAACTGCTGAAAAATTGAAACAAGGTGAAACTTGTTGGGTATTAGGCATTGGTAATTCAATGACTCCAGTACTAAAAAACAAACAAGCGGTAATTTGTGCCCCAGTTACAGAGGAAACTGTGTTGAAAAAGAAAGATATTGTGCTTGCCAAAGCAAGAGGACATTATTACTTACATTTCATACATGGTATCAAGGGAAATGGTGAAGAATTCCTGATCGGTAACAATCATGGGCATATGAATGGATGGGTAAGTAGAAATTGCGTATTCGGAAAAGTAGTAGAAATACTACCTGAATAATAAATGCGTCTGTGGCGGAATGGGTAGACGCGCCAGACCTAGGATCTGGTCCCGCAAGGGGTGTGGGTTCGAGTCCCACCAGACGCACAACAATCAAGGGGGCGATGTAGTTCGTTATTATCGAGAACAAGCATGAACAGTGAAGCCTTGACGTAAAGTACCACATATAGAGTATAGGTGAAAACGAGTAACTGATTAACTTATGTAGGAGTACACAGAGATGTGAAGAAGGTAACTAGGTGGAGCACGTAAGATTCCACCCCTGTGGCGAGATAGCTCAACGGGCTAGAGCGCGGCACTCATAATGCCGAGGTTATGGGTTCGAGTCCCGTTCTCGCTACCAAAAATTTTATGTATATTTATTATGGATAATCCATGTATAAATTGTTCTGAAATCTATAGAAAACGTCCAAGATGCAAAAGGTTGAAATGTCCTATGTATTTTGAACATTTGAAAGAAGATGAGGAATTTAAAAAATACGTCGAAGGGCATCCTTAATTATTGGAATTATAGTCGAATTGCGCACCGACTCTAAATATAGATGTGCTCCAGATATTGCGTGGCATTGCTGGAAGGTTATTGCGAATAGTCTTAACCTAACGCCTGAACAGATTGGACTAAAACCGCGTCAAATAAAACGAGAGGATAGCACCTTGTTTGGAAACGAAAAGACACGCCACTCGCAGGGATGGCCTCCTGTAAAATGATTGTTTAGAAATTGGTTGTTGCCGCCGTCCTAAAGTTTCAGAAAGTAAGGAAACTATGGAAAATGGTAACATACGGGTCTGTCGTCTAGTGGTTTAGGACATCTCCCTTACAAGGAGAAGATCGCTGGTTCGACTCCAGCCAGACCCACTCGCGAATTGGTGTAATAAACATAGGAACCTATCGGAAAATTGTTGTATGAAAAACGACAACATGGTCCAAGGTGAAGATAACGCTGGTGCACACGTTATTGGATCTGATGGTTGATAGAGTGTACGTACACAGCACAGCCTCGTACATTGCGGGAAGATTACGTGGAAGTCGTAGTTCGCAACCAACAAAACAAAAAAAGTTGAGAAATCAATTTAATTTTGCCCCGTTAGCTCAGCTGAATAGAGCGTCCGGCTACGAACCGGAAGGTCGCAGGTTTGAGTCCTGCACGGGGTACAAATAATTACGCAATCCATCGCGCCCATTCGATAGAAGTAAGTGGTGAGGAAGTTCAGGACACTCATTTGGGAGTGAAAGTCTAAGTATAGGTGGTTACCCAAATTATTGCCTCCAGGGTAAGACGAATAGTTAAATGATGGATATAGGTACAGAATCCTGGCTATTACGTAATTATTTTATTACAACAATAATAATAAACAAAAAAACAAAAGACATGAAGAAATTTTTTAATTTACTATTAGTGATGTTTTTTGTAGTTGGTTTGACATCATGTGCATCTACTAGTAGAATAAGCAACAAATGGGTTAGTGATTCTAGAGTAGAAATTGTAAATGAGCAAACTGTGATTTTTAGGGATGTGGTTAAAATTGAGATATTTTCAAACAACCCAACACAAATTACTTATGTGTATGATTTGGATCATAGTACAAACGTGAAAGTTGCAAGAGGCTCATTCAATGTTGAATTAAAACGTGGTGATTATTTAATTCAATCAAACCGTAAAATCACAAAAACATTGTACGATGTTATTATAGAGTAATAACATTCAACATAATAGCTCAATGGTATAGAGCAATTTCGTATGAAATGATTGCGGGTTCGAATCCCGCCTTATGTTCAATATTATTAAACGCCGCTATCGTCTAAGTGGTTTAGGACTTTACCCTCTCAAGGTAAGAATGGGGGTTCGAGGCCCCCTGGCGGTACTAACATTTAAATTATAACAATATGGTAAATGTTGAAAAATTGTATGCAATTGCAAAGCCAAGAGACGAAAAGGCACACAGAAAATTTATGTTGAGGTACAAATATAGATTTTTTATACATATTTGGCAAGATTTGCAATTGTTTTGGTACAAACTTGCAGGTATAGCACAACGGCTAGTGCACTAGTTTCCCATACTGGGGATGCCAGTTCGATTCTGGTTACTTGCTCAACGTTGCAGGTTCTTATTGGAATGAAAGTGTGGAAAATCCACTGCTAATAAGATGAAATAAACTTGAATACGAGACTGCAAATGACTCAGACAATGCGGCTGAGTCACAAAATGCACGAGTGGTGGAATTGGTAGACACGCTAGACCAAGGATCTAGTCCCTTCGGGGGTGTGGGTTCGAGTCCCACCTCGTGTACAAACAAAGTTTAGATGGATTATGAAGAATATTGAACGAGACATTGAAGAGTTGACATGGGCTATCAAAACGTTCCAGAAATGCGTTCCAGAACAGTATAGGAGTCCAATTAACGTACTTATTGGTAAATATTATTCAAAGCATCCATCTGATGAAATAATAACGAAAATTGTTTCTATTATTGATAAGTGTGACAAGAAAAAATACGATACCATTGAGAAACAAGTAAAATATGTGATTGGGGAATTATAATGAGTGTAGAGGAAGCACAAGAGAACTGTAAAAGTGGGTGGAAATTAAATAATAACGAGAAAGTGGTTAATGCTATTATCAACCGCATTAACAAATGTGATGGGAATTGTCCATGCTTGAATGATAGCGTCGATAAACATTGTCCATGTTCAAACTACAGAGAGAAAGATTATTGCTGCTGTGGTTTGTATGTAAAAAAAGATTGATATTCAAATAAAAACACGAATTAACGTGGTTCGTATCTGGCGAAGACTGATAGACCGTAGGTTGCAAATGAAAGTCATCCTCCCTATGGCTGGTTTGAGATAACATCAATAAGAACATATCCCGGATAACTACCCTCTGAGTAAGGCAGCAATAAGGGCAGAGGGATTTGAATATTTTTTATGCCTCTGTGCTGGAATTGGTAGACAGGCCTGACTCAAAATCAGGTGCCGAAAGGCGTGTGGGTTCGAGTCCCACCAGAGGTACACACCGAATATGTGTAGGTGTATTGTAACGTTACTAGCCCACAGTCGAGAGTCCTGGGCAATATAAAATGGACTACCAAGCCGTCTTGAGGAACTATAGGCGGAAGTTGTTTGACTTAAAAACAGGCTAAAGTTAGGTGTTTTATAAAGATTAAACACTATTCAGGTGAAATTTCTGTTGGGCCTGGTAGCGCAGTGGTAGCGCGTCCCCATGGTAAGGGGAAGGTCGTGGGTTCGAGTCCCACCTGGGATGCTAAAATTTAAGAAACATATGAGAAGTAAAGAAGAAATGATAGATTTGTACGAATCTATGTATGCTGATAATATGTTATGGTTTGTCCTTGGTGGTTTAGTTTCGTCTGATACGTTTGCGCCATACATGTATGATAATAATAAAGAATTATTTAGTACATATAGAGAAAACATTCATCAATTAGAAAATTTAATAATTTATTTACCAGAAAGTAATATTCCAAACAAAGAAAAGAAAAAAGCAATAAAACTTGCTAAACGTGGGATAAAAATTTTGAAAAATGAACACAACAATATAATAGATATTAAAGAAAAACGTGGTGAATTTTTACATGGTGAATTTGAGAAAATTTAAACACAGATAAAATGAAAACTTTACGATTTTTTAAACAGGATTACAAATGGTACGCTGATGTATCAAATCATACGTTAGAAGATAACGAAATGGTGTTCGGAAGTGACACCATGCTTGATATATTTGCAGGTGGTAAAGAAAGTGTAACACTTCAACTATCAGATGATTTTGAAGATGGTTACGAGAAGCCAATGCTTGCATTACACCGCAAAGAGCATGATGATGATGGAGCATTTTATGGTGTGGAAGTGTTGACAACTATATTTCGTGGTGAATTATCAGATATATGGATTTGCAACGTGACACACGATGTATTTGGTGAACACCCAGAAGATATTTACATTTACAGTATTGAGTAAGTGTAAGAAAAATAACACGAGTGATAAATAGTTGGTAAAAATGACATTAAAAGAAATAGTACAAGGCACTGCTGATTTAAGTTGCGTACTTTCTGGTGGTATTGCTGTATATATATTAACAGACGTTAACGGAAAGAAATATCAAATTGAAATTGATTTGTCAGATAGGCATGATGTTGGCGAAACTGCCACGTTTGCTCTTCACTACGATAAAGCGATTTATTTGATGCGTTGGATTAGACGTGCTATGGAACATGATAAACTAATTGCATTAGATTAAATGGGGCTGTTTGGCTTTGACTGGAAGATTGATACGATTGTAAGCATGTAGAGAATGAGAAATCTCTTTAAAAGACTTGACAACACAATAAATGGCGAAAGAACTTACGCTCTTGCTGCTTAATCGAAGCACAGTAGATTAACTTTTTCAGATGCAAGGCATTTGAGCAAGACATCACTCCAAGCCGAGTCTGTGGGCTTAATGGATATAGTGGTGCTGGAATACATAGAATAGATGTTACATGCTGTGATGTAATGTTGAAGTTTTAGCAGATAAGGTGACTTTTGATGGTTTGAGTCGTATAGTCGCTCGAAAATCTAAATCAAACTAAACATGTAGAAAGCGAAAATATTACTTGCAACACACGGGTTCGACTCCCGTCAGCTCCACCTACATTCTCTCATAGCTCAACTGCATAGAGCACATTTCTCCTAAAAATGGGGTTCCGAGTTGAAGTCTCGGTGGGAGAGCAAAAATTTTTATTTTATATGGCAGAAAACAAAGATTGGACTGGCAATAGTCGTTCGGTATATGGAACAATCGGAGCAAGCAATCATACAGAAGGTGAACGCGAGGAAAATGACTATTACGCAACATCGCCGATTGCGATGGAGTTGATATTAGAGAAAGAATCATTTAATAAAGACATTTGGGAGTGTGCAGCAGGTGGAGGACACTTATCAAAGGTATTACGCAAACATGGACACAATGTTCGTTGCAGTGATATTATAGATAGAACTGGTGACACTGAAATACTTGACTTTTTGACGTACAAAGGTACATGGGATGGTGATGTTGTTACCAATCCGCCTTACAAATACGCTCAAGAGTTTGTTGAAAAGGCATTAGAGATAGTTCCAGATGGTAACAAAGTAGCAATGTATCTTAAACTTACTTTTCTGGAAGGTAAGAAGCGTCAAAAGATGTTCAAGAAATATCCACCTAAATACGTTTATGTTGCCGCAGGGCGTATGGGGTGTGCCAAAAATGGTGAGTTTTCTGATATGGAACATGAATATGAAGCGGGCGCAGTGGCATTTGCCTGGTTTATATGGGAAAAAGGTTACAAAGGTGAGCCAATAATAAGGTGGTTTAATTAAAATCTTGGAGAAATCTGAGATTTTTTTTTTATTTTTTTTTGGTTATTTGAAAAAAAAGTATTACCTTTGCAGCAGAATTTAAAAAACAATGTAAAATATGAAGAAAATTTTTGTCTTTCTGATCGGAATTTTGTTTTCCGTACAAGCGTTTTCTCAGGTTAACGACACAATCAAAAACCTGACACTGGATGAGGTAACAGTTACCTCGATGTATCGTTCTAACACCACCGACATGGATGAGTTGAAGGTTGACGTTATCAACCATGTAAATGTCGGACAGGAACCGTCTCACATGTTTAAAACTATGCCGTCTATCTATGCGCGTAGCGATAACGGTACGGAGTTTGGTTATGGTTACTACTATATTCGTGGTTTGGATCAGACTCGTATTAACGTAACATTGGATGGTATGCCGTGGAATGAGGGCGAAGACTTTGGTACTTATTTTGCAAACTCCCCGGATTTAATGGCAAGTATGCACAGTGCAAAGGTTGAGCGTGGTACAAGTTCAAAAACGAATGGTGTATCAGCAGCAGCAGGTAATGTTAACTTGGAGTCCGTAAATTTGCGCCAGGACACGCTTTCTTATGTCCAAGGTATGTACGGTGGGGATAACACCTATAAAGCCAGCGTAGTGTACAATATGGGGCTTAAAAAGGGTTTTGGATTACACCTTAAAGCCACTACAAGCCATACGGATGGTTATCGTAGTAATAGTTGGAATAATTCACATGCGTTTACTGCTAAATTTGGCTACTATTTCAATGATAGACACTCGATTGATGTGTTAAGCATTAACGGTTATCATAGTAACTGTCAGGGATGGATTGGCTCAACAAAAGCAGAGTTGGACAACGACGCGCGTGCCAATGGTAACACAAAAGATGAAACTGATAACTGGATTCAGACTGTTAATAAAATCCAATATAAGGGTTGGTTGACTGACAACACACTGTTGAGTGCATCTGTATATCTCCAATATCAAACAGGTAGTTATCGTTTCGACCATGATAATTATTGCTATCATGCTATTCTTGCAACTCCATATACAGACGATGGCGGAGTATATCATCCATATGGTGATTGGGCTGTGAATCCTGGTACAATTTATGATTACGGATTGACACATTATTTGTATGGTGGTAACGTAGTTGCACGTAGTACTGTTGGCATATTTGACATCTATGGCGGTGTAAACGCATATGGCTTCCAACGTGAGCATTTTATGGATGAGCGTAATAAATCCCATTGGAAAAATGTTCATGTTTCGGAATACTATGATAACATTGGTTATAAAACCGATATTAACGTATTCGCAGGTACAACAGCACACCTTGGTAATTGGACACTTGGCGCGAATTTACAATACCGTCATGTTGATTTCTCTTATACAGATAAAATGAACAATGTACATTTATCTAGTGGTGACATGAAAACTAATTGGAATTTCGTAAATGGTGGTGTTGACATTACCTATAATATCAATAAAAATCATCATATATATGCAAAATTAGCAGTATCTAATCGTGAGCCGATGCGTAGTGATATGTTCGATGGTAATGAACGTATATATCCTGATTCTTCGGGTGATATTAAATTTACTAATGAACTTAAATCAGAATTAGTACATGATGTGGAACTTGGATGGGAAGGTAAAGGTTCTATCTTTAAAGCGAACGTGAACCTCTATTACATGCATTTCAAGAATGAGTTAATTCTGAATGGTAATCTTGGTTCGAACGGACTCCCTGGGCACGTAAATGCAGATAACAGTTTCCGTACTGGTGCAGAGGTATCGTTTGATGTTGAACCCGTAAAAGGTTTACACTTTGTAAATTCTACATCTTATGCCTATGGAAAAGTGAACAAAGCGAATGTATGTAACAATGCTACTCACATTTTCTTCCCTGCATGGACGTTGTTCCAAGATATTCACTATGATACGAAAGTTGGTGATGTAGCGGTTACTGTAGGCGCTAACTATGACTTGCGTAGTAAAATCTACCTTGATTTGGATAACCAATATTCGTTGCCTACCAATATGGCACTTAACGTATATGGTAGTCTTACATTCCGCGATAGAATTGAGTTGTCGTTGCACCTCAACAATATCACAAATCATGTGAATTACTCTTATGGTAGTGTGAATGGTAATGGTGACATTCTGTACGTACAGGAGTCTAAATTCAACTGCCTTGGTAGTGTAAAGTTCTACTTCTAAACAGGAAAATATGAACGGATTTGTAGAAATCTCATACAGAACTAAACAAATTATCTCGGCAAAATGTTCGGAAGATGATATGTATGTACATTGCCAATGTGGAGGTTCTGATGCGCGAGAAGCAACTGATGAAGAGGTTAAGGAAAACGCAGATTACTACGCTACTCATGGTGAATGCAAATTTCATATTTTTGAAGACACCCCCACTGGGTGTGGATACTATAGCAGAGACTGTTTAGTTTGCGGACGACATATTGGTTTAATTTAAAAAGTGAAATAATATGGGAAAATTTACTTCATGGGATATAGGTGTTGTTTTCGGGGGTTATTGCCCAATGCATCAAGGGCACCTCGAAGCAATCCTTAAAGCCAAAAAAGAATGCCGTAACGTATTCGTTGTGGTATGTGGATACAATAACGAACCTCGTGCGAAAGAACTTGGTTTAACACACGAAGAACGTGTTAAATTGATAACTGATTACTTCAAAGGTGATGAGGTAATCCAGGTAATCAGTGTCAATGATGACGAGTTACATATCGACCAGAGTGAATCCGACGCAAATTGGAAAATTTGGGTACGTGCGGTTCGTGAACAAATTTTTGAGTTTGGTGAAGGTGACGATGATGTATTCTTCTATGTTGGAGAACAACGTTACTATGACGCAATGATGCGTATTTGGAAGGGTAGTTACAATATACCTATTCTTGTTGGATTGAATGAGAATGGTGAGCGTATCAACGATATTTCCGCTACTAAGTTGCGCCAACATCCACAGAAGTATTGGAACAAAATTCTTCCTCCGTTCAAGGAAAAATTGACGAAACGTATCCTTATCACTGGTACAGCGTCTGAGGGTAAAACCACTATGGTTAAAGACTTGGCACGTTATTTCCAGTGTCCGTACACTACCGAGTATGGGCGTGACTATATGGAAGCACGCAACATGAAGGATCCTGACTTGGGTTTCGAGGATTTCCTAAATTTCATTGTAGGACAAAACCAGTATTACTATAATGCTCTGAAATCCCCTGCTAACAATGGTATTATTATCTCTGATACTGATAACCTTGTTACTCTTATGTATGCAAGAGCATATGTAGATAATCCAGAAATGAAAATCAACGGTAAAGATTATCTTGCATTGTACAATTGTGTAGAGCAGTGCAAAGACAATATCACGTGGGATAAGATTTTCGTTCTTCCTCCAACAAAAGGATTTGTTGATGACGGTAGCCGTTATATGGGGCAATCAAGTCTGAAAGAGCGTCAAGCCAACTTTGATAAACTTATGAAGTTGATTGAAGATTTTGGTTTGATGGACAAAGTAGAAGTCCTCTATAGTGATTTTTCACACAATTTCCAACACGTTAAAGAATATATTGAAAGTTTGTATGTTTGAGAACATGTCGAAGTGGGCAACGAATAACAAGCCCGCAATCACATTGATTTGTATTGGTTTATTTATTCAGTTGCTATATCTCATGCAACCATCAAGTAACTTATTGTGGTATGATACAGTATCATTCACTAGTGGGTTTCTTGGTGTGTTTGCTGTTGTCTTGTGTTCAAACAGAAAACTAATCTCATATGCGTTTGGTATTGCACAAATACTTACATTCCTTGTGATTGTTTGGCATGATGCCTTGTACGCGAAAATTGCTGAAAACATATTCTACCTTATTACTATGATTGTTGGTGTTTTCATTTGGAATAACCACTATGACGATGATAAGGTTGAGACAAAGCGTTTAAGCAATAAAATGTTAATTATCCTAATCACGGTAACTACAGTATTGTCGTTTATTATTGGGTATGGACTTAGTTTCACGAACGACACACACCCATATATTGATGCCTTTACCACATTACCAGCCTTTGTTGCACAAATTTTGATGATACTGCGTTACCGTGAGCAATGGATATTCTGGATATTGATTGATGTCGGTTGTATTGGACTATGGATGGCTGTTGATAATAACGCAATGATAGCACAATACATGTTCTGGACTATCAATTGTGTTTACGGTTGGAAAAATTGGAAGTAATATGAGACTTTGGGAAAAACTATACCGCAACGGTATCAAGACAAAAAAAGATTTAGATAGAGCGATTGTTTCACTCCACAGATGTAAGAATATGTCTAAGGAAGAACGCGAAAGTGAGGAATGGGCACTAATTCTTAACTGGAACTATAATAACGGATATATTTAAAAAAATTCGTTATTTTTTGGTTATTTGAAATAATTGTATTATCTTTGCAGTGGATTTAACAAAAATATAAGAATATGATTACAACTTTTTACCAAATTACAGTGGAGGCTATGCCAGGGGCATATCGTCCAGAATTCGTTAAAGATTTACGTGCGATTTCTCGTGAATGTAAATATTGTACAGTAAAGGGAATTTTTAATGAAGAAGAAATAATAGTCAAAAATAATGAGTAATTTAATCAAGTGTCCCGAACCGATTACGGGAATTACAAAAAAGTGGAAAGTCTTTTTGGCTGGCCCAATACAAGGTGCACCAGATTGGCAATCCAAATTACCTGAAATTGAAAATGTGGTATATTTATCTCCGCGTAGAGAGTCATACCCAGTACCTAATTTCAATTATAATGAGCAGGTTGAGTGGGAAACGCAAGCATTGCGTTCAGCAAATATTGTTTTAGTTTGGATACCGAAAGAGGACGAGAGCATTGCAGGACGTTCCTATGCACAAACTACGCGTTTCGAAGTGGGTGAAAATATGGCACGCGGTAAAAACATCATTCTTGGTATTGATGAATCATTCCCTGGGCGCCGCTATTTTGAATACAAAGCAAAAAAGTACGGTGTACTTGGTGACAAAGTATTTTCAACACTTGAAGAGTGTGTAGAACAGTTGAAAAAATGTGTTGAGATACGAACACAAAATCCAAGAACCTATTTTACTTCGGATACTCATTTCTCCTCAGAGCGTGCGTTAACGTTATCTATGCGCCCGTTTAAGACAATTGAAGAAATGGACTGGACGATGATTGAGCGTTGGAATAACACGGTTATGCCATGTGATACTGTTTGGCATCTTGGCGATTTCGGTGAGAACTGGCCGTTGGGTTATCTATCTGGTAACATCAAATTCCTTAATGGAAACTATGAGCGTGAGGGTAAATCTACTATTGACAGGACTTTAGTTGAGGTTATTGGCAATGAAGCAACAATTGATCTCAATAGCAAAGTTTATTACTTATCACATGAGCCAGAGAGATGCAGACGCGTTATTAACTGGCACGAAAATAAACAAAAATTCCAGGTTGGACAATACAGGGTATTTGCTTTGTATGGGCACATACATGGACGTCAACGAATTAAACCGTTTGGTATGGATGTAGGTGTTGATTGTAGTAATTTTACGCCCGTAAGTATGAATGAGGTAGCATTCTATAGGGATGCTGTAGAGAAAGGTTTTTACGACGAAAACGTTTGGGTGCAATAACATGGGAAAGTGGGTTAATTATAACGTAAACATATGCGATAATATCTTCAACGATTTGGAAATACATTTCACAAAGGCTTGTGAGAATAACTGTCCATTTTGTATTGATAAGTTAAACGCTGGTATTGACGAATCCGCAAAACCTAACGTCAACGCTATTTTTACCACAATATTGGTATATAGCAATAAATTTGATGAAATAGGTATTGCTGGTGGAGAACCGTGTTTATACTTGGACGAGTTGCATGAATTGTGTACACTGATTAAAAAGTACTTTCCGACTAAAAAACTGACACTGATTACATCAATACCCGAAATTTGTTTTACGAAAAAAGATACATTTTACAAAGTACTTGAGTTGTGTGATTACGTTACAATTAGCCCACAGCACCATAATCAAGAAATAGCAGACAAAATACGTGGACGTAAATCTGGATTTGATAGAGAAGAGTTTTACAAAAATCTACCACACAAGGAAAAGATTAGTATTACAATCAATCTCATCAAAAACTATCTCGACACGTTGGATGACGTGAAAACATGTTTGTTGTACTACAATAAACTTGGTTTCAACAAAATTAAACTATGCGAGTTATCCCAACGCCCAACCATGTTCGTTAATCTTGAGGAAATTCTTGGGATTAAGTTGAAATCACCGTTTGCAAGTGGATGTGTGACAAAAAACTACAACACAAGTGAATGGTTACCTGAATTTAATGGTACATTGACATTGAAACGAACTTGTTTCTACAATAACTGCTTGCGCAAGGCTAATTTGTGGGATTTGTTGAAAGCAGGTACACGGTGGTTGTTTAGGAAAAAATATTTTTTCGGAGTCATCTATGGCAATGGTAATATTTACAAGTATTGGAAATAATGCGTATATTTAAGAAAAATGGCGAAATTATGAATGATAGGATAACAAAAATTTCGAAAAAATTAGGTGACTACTTTGCAAAAAAGTTTAAAGATGGTGATAACACACTATTTGCTGAACTTTCTGAAACTGCAATTGATGGATTTATTGAGGAAATCAAAAAAGATAATCCAGTTTTAGCCGCGTGGGTATCAGAATGGAAAGACAAAAACCTGAAAGAAACAAAAAAGAAAACAGAAACAACTTATATTTACTCTGGTAGTTGTGATGATGATTTGGGTGGCGGATGTTACACTACTACAAAACGTAAAAAGAAAAAGAGTAGTGGCGGTTGCTATGGTAGCGATGATGGTGGCTGTGGAATAAGTTCAAGTAGTTATTCAGGCGGATGCGGAAGTTCGTCAAGCAGCACTTATGGTGGCTGTGGTAGTTCATCAAGCAGTAGTAGTTATGGAGGGTGTTAATTATGACGATTGAACAAAAACGCAAAATAGTAAGAACCATACTCACTGGTTACTATAATACAAAAGGGTTTTTATTTTACGCGACGTATTTGTGGCACTCCAAATATAACTATTGCGTGTTCTATAGTCCGACAATGCATAAATATTACAAACACGTTAAGGGGTTAACGTTTATGTCGGATTATCAAGCAAGTGGAATTGGGGTATTATCATTTACCTCACGTGTAATAACTCTGACATACAAAGATTTAGGAATGTACAATTTAGAATTAAAAAAAGAATAAAATGGCAAACAAAAGGGATTACTATGAAGTGTTAGGCGTTGATAAAAACGCAAATTCTGATGCTATTAAAAAGGCATATAGAAAATTAAGTCTAAAATGGCATCCTGACAAGCATGTAAATGATTCAGAGAAAGAAAAGAAAGAGGCTGAAGAAAAATTCAAAGAAATTGCTGAAGCATATGCTGTACTCTCAGATGAAAAGAAGAAACAAGAGTATGATACGTATGGTTTCGGCGGCGGTAGTGCAGGTGATTGGGATTTCGGACATATGAATATGGATGACATCTTCAGTCAGTATTCTGATCTTTTTGGCGGTGGAATGGGTGGAGGTTTTTCCGCACATGATTGGTTTGGAGGAATGGGTGGTAGTAGACAATACACACCACAAAACCGTCCAAGACAAGGTACGGATTTGAGAATCCGACTAACCCTTACCATGTCTGAAACGCTTAGTGGCGTTAAAAAGAAAGTTAAGATTAAACGTTTTGTTAAGTGTGAGCATTGTCATGGTACTGGTAGCGAAGATGGTACATTAGACACATGTTTGAATTGTGGTGGTACTGGACAAGAAATTAAAACACAACGTACTGCTTTCGGCATATCTCAAGTAATAACTACATGTCACGAATGTGGCGGCACTGGTAAAAATGTTCGTGTTAAATGTCACGAGTGCGGTGGCACTGGCTTAGTTGAGAAAGAGGAAATCCTTGAAATTGACATTGTTCCAGGTGTAATGGAAGGCACAGTAATCACTATGCCTGGATATGGTAATTTCCCTAACCGTCCAACTGATATTGATGTTGCCGGTACATTGTTGGTTGTTATTGGTGAAGTTCTTAGCGATGAGTTCACTCATCGTGGAAACGACATTATCTATAACCTCACATTGGATGTACCAACGGCTGCATTGGGCGGAACGGTTGAAGTGCCTATACCTAATGGAACAAAAAGGAAAATAAACATCAAGCCTGGTACACAGCCTGGTGCAACTCTCCGTCTACGTGATGCAGGTATCCCAAAAATTGATGGTGCAGGTAATAAAGTTGGATGTGGTGATTATCTCATAGAGATAACTGTGCATATTCCGGAGAATATTACCGACGAAGAGAAAAAACTTTTTGAAAAACTGAAAAAATTAGAAGATTCCAAAAAATAACCGTATATTTATATTGTCTTTTTTATGCAAATTGAATTAACAAAATGTAAATACGGTTGTTTTGAACGTAAAAGTTTTGATTTTTTCGGTAGTCAAGATGCTACACAATTCATCGTTGAGTATCGTTTCAAACGTACAAAGTCAAAACACTATGGTTTACTTGAAACACATAAAACATATACAGGTGGCACAATGTGTACCTTAAATGGAGAAATAATGTATAATTTTGGGAAAGATTGTTTAATTACTGGTTATTGCCCAATAAAAATAACAAATGACAATATGAGTAAACTAGGTGTAACATCAATGGGTTTAAAATGCCCAATTATTAAAAAAGGTGACAATATTGCAGATATTGCTCTTGAAGTTATTAAAGACTATGTAAAAAATAACGCTTTTGTAATTGACGACAACGATGTACTGTGTATCACGGAATCAATCGTTGCGCGTGCTCAAGGTAATTATGTTACAATTGACGATATTGTAAAGTTCTTGGAGGTAAACAATTATAAAAAGAATTTAGTGCTCTATGCGCCAATCATGTCAAGAAACCGTTTCTCAATCATCCTGAAAGGTTTCGCACGTTTCGCTAACAATATAGCAATCGTTGTAGAAGATGACTGTGACGAACAGGGTAATCCAACTATGGGTATCAATCAGTTCACTGGTGTAGATATTCGTAAATACTATACAGAAATCTGTGAAGCAGAGAATTGTAAATTGACTTGGGTTGATGACTTTGAATATGCTAATCTCTATCCAGAATTAGATTACATTGATTGTAAATGTCACCCAGAAAATGAAAATCACGAACACACTGTAGATAACAAATTCTCTTATCTGTATAACATCATGGATAAGTTGATTGTTCGTGAAGATGGTACAACTTCTGGTTGGAATGAGAATTACGGAGTTCTTGGTTCAAACAAAGCCGACGAGGAAACATTGAAGTTATTTCCGCGTGATTGTAACGAATTATGTGAGGAAATCCAGAAAAAAGTAAAGGATTGGTACAACCATGATATTCACGTTCTCGTATATGGTGATGGATGCTTCAAGGATCCTGTAGGAGGTATTTGGGAGTTCGCCGACCCTGTAACGTGCCCAGGTTACACCAAAGGACTTGAGGGTACACCAAGCGAGTTGAAACTTAAAGCATTGGCTGATGGTAAGTTCGGCGCACTAAAAGGTGACGAGTTGAAAGAGGCTATTACCAATGAGATTAAGAATAAAGAGAAGAATTTGGTTGGCTCGATGGCAAGCCAAGGAACAACACCAAGACGCTACATTGACTTACTTGCTTCATTGGCGGATTTGACATCTGGTAGTGGTGATAAGGGTACGCCTATGGTGTATATTAAGAATTATTTCGATAATTATGCCACAGAGAAATAATTTATGAGTGCAACAAACAGTTTACATTATCAATTGTGTTGTGAAGGTGCAAAATACCTGTTGCAACCGAGGGCAAAAGAGGCTTATCAAAGTCAAAACAAGTGGGCTACTGTAGAACTCGTATGCATGGGTGGTGAAATACCTGATGTCTGGGCAACAAATGCTAGTACCAGCACTATAATTGAGGTGAAAACCAGTATGTCGGATTTCAGAAGGGACAAGAAAAAATATTACAGGAGTGAACAAGCTGAAAAAACAGGTATGACAGTCGGTAATTATCGTTATTATCTTGTACCAGAGGAGATGGCTGAAAAAGTTTTAGAAGAAATGCCAGAAGCATGGGGATTGTTAGTCTGGAGTAAAAACAAAATAAACCGAATAAAAACCTCATCCTATTTTAATGCCAACAAAGATTGGGACATGTTTATCATATGCTCAATTTTAGGGAGGGAAGTTGGTTTACACAAAGTGTTTAACTATAGAAAAGAATATAAAGGAGAATAAGAATATGACAGAACAGGAAATTATACAAAATGCGTTAGATTATGGGGGTTGTTCAAAAGAGTGGTTCGATGATAAATCTTATATTGGTGAATCAACTGCATATAATGATGCACATGCTTTTTACGATGGTGCCCATAGTCGTGATGAAGAAGTAAACCACTGGAAAGAATCCTATGAAGAACTTGCGGAAATATCTGATAAGTTGCAGACAGAAAAACAAACATTAATAATAGAAAATGCAAGGTTATCTAATAAATGGATTAAATGCAGTGAACAACGCCCTAAAAAACGCGATGGGAAAATTCGTTCAGACGTAGTTTTAGTTACTATTGGACAATGTTGGACTGCCGCAGAATATCATTTTGGCGATAAACGATGGATAAACTTGCTTGGTGAGAGAGAAACTATTGAACCAGAATACTGGCAAGAAGTTAATTTGCCAGAAGAAATTTTAGAGAAAGGAGAATAAGACTATGGAAAACAAACTTACTATTCATTTTAATGGTAAAGTATCATTAGATTTTAAAAAGGTAAATAGAATGTTATCTGAACGCAATAGAAAAAATTGTGAAAAGTTTGAACATGCAATAGAAAAGTGGATAGAAAGACAAAATTATGACGGATTATTGAACCATTGAAAATAAAATTATTGAAATAACATGAAAGAATACATTACACAAAAAGATTCGATGGAGTTTAATCATCGAGTTATAGTTGAGCGGAAAGCTGGAGACAATGCGTTTTTAACTATTGGTTTTGCCTGGAATAATGATGAAGATAAAGACGGAGAACTAAAGAAACACGTAGAAGCAATCATGCAGGCTGATAACGTACATATGTTTTTTATAAAATATAATTCTTAAATATATGGAGATAACAAAAGAAATGCTTAATGAAAAACAGCAAAAATGATTTTATGATATGAGAAATTTTAAATTTAGAGGAAAAATAAAATAATCGGTATGGATAAAAAAGAATTTGTAAAAGGAGAACGTGTCTACGTTCATTCACGTGACACACGGAATAATAGTTATGAAGCAATCGTAACGAGTGTCGGAAAAAAATATATCACATGTAACCAGATATGGGAAAACGGAACAGTATGTGGATATGGTGATAAATTTGATGTAGAATATCTCCGTCGTGTAGATTATGGTTCATTTTATCTATATCATAATAAAGAAGAATATGAAGATGAGGCTCGACGTGATACAATTGCAAGGGAATTGAAAGATTCTTTCTCTTACGGAAAATATACTCTTGAAGAACTCTTGTTATTTAAAGAGATTCATGAGACAGGTATAGAAAAATGGAAAGAAGAACATTATAAATAGTGACAGTTATGACAGTGCAAGAATTAATACAAAAATTAAATGAATTTCCTGGTGAATTTAAGGTAGGTGTTAAAATTCCATATTACGGCCCTGAAGATGAAGTGTATGATATGGAAAGTAATGGAATTGAATCTGTTACGGCAGATTATGGCTATAAAGCGGTAAAAATAATTTCAGAAATAATATAACAGTATATAGATAGAACGCAGAGACTCAAAGGAAGTAGGTGAAAGCCCAGAGGAAAAAGGCTCAGAAAGAGCAAAAAAGAAAGGACAAAATTGAAGCGGAAGCGAAGAAAAAGGCAGATGAAAAATTAATATAGTGACAACAGTTCAAAAACATTTGAGTTAATTATGACAAGAGAAGAATTAAAAACAGTAAAAAGAGGAGAATTTCTTTATGTTCCTATTATAACTAAACATTATGGACACAGTGCGGGGAATAGAATAATTGGAAACTATGATTATCCTATGTATGAGTTATTCCGTTTAAAAGTTGAAGATATTTGTGTTTTTGATTATAATGAATTTTTGATTACAAACGGCGGTGGATATATAATTGAATCTATTGAAAAATCAAAAACAGAGGCATTACAACGAAGAAAAAATTTAGAGGAAAAAGGAGAGTTGGAAGATTTTGAAAAATTTCTTCCGTTAACACCATGGTGGTATGGTGTGAAAACATTAATAGTTAAATTTGATTTATCTAAGTTGGATAATGATACACAAGAACTATTTGATGATACTTATCGTAAATACAGACCAACATTTTTTAGTGATATTGATTATTACGATCCTGTTTTTGGCGATCCTATGGATGTATATAAAAATTACTTATCATTTCCTTTAACAGGAAGAGATGGTGTAGTAACAAGTGAAAATGGTTTTAAAGACACCTATTCATATAGAGCATTAAAATTATTTTCAAAAACTAAAAAGAACGGGCAAAATATAGTTAAAAATGAAAATCGTGAATGGCTAAAATATATTGATGATGAAATTGAATTTCTTAAAAAAGCAAAAAACGATTTAATTAAAATTTCTAAAAAAGATGGTGTATTAATATGATAACAAAATAAATAATAATTTGTGTATTTGAGATATGGGAAAATTAAAAACCGTAGGTTATGAATTAAGGGATGTTGCGGTAATGCAAGCCCCAGTATCGTTTTGTAATCACAGAGGTGATGTAAATCCATTTATTGAGGTATGCAACAGAGAAGTGTATCCTATCTTTGTTGCACCGATGGCTTCCGTAACAGATCAGAATAATTACAAGACATGGATTGATAATAAATTGACACCAGTAATTCCTCGTAGTGTGAAAAAGAGTGAGAACAATCCAAATGGCTTAACATTTGAAGAGAGAATGGAATTAGCAAAAGAGACATTTGTTTCTATTTCTCTTAAGGAGGCACAAAATGAATTATATAATTATTTAGATGTTAGTGAATATGGTTCTCTTGCATATACCTGGTATATTTGTATAGATATTGCTCATGGAACATTGAGCGAACTTTACGATATATGTAAAAAACTTAAATCAGAATATGGAAAACATATAGTTCTTATGACTGGTAATGTCGCAAATCCAAGTGCGTATTCTTTTTATGCTGATGCTGGTGTGGACTACTGTCGTGTTGGAATTGGAGGTGGATCTCGCTGTACGAGTAGCGCAAATGTTTCAATTCACTATGGAATGGCGACACTTTTAGACCAAATAAATGAAGAAAGAAAAGCATATGCACACTCCCACAATGGAAATGCACCAACTAAGATTATTGCTGATGGCGGAATTGGCTGGTTTGATGATATTCAAAAAGCATTAGCACTTGGGGCAGATGCGGTTATGGCTGGAAAGATTTTTGCAGAGTGTGAAGAAGCATGTGAAGAAATCTACTGGGCTGAAAGTTTGGAAGATGCAAAACGCAAAGAATTAAGATATTATAACTGTGATGAATTACCAGAAGGAAAATGGTTTAGGTTCCGTGATTACTATGGAATGAGTAGTAAACGTGCACAACTTCAGATTTCTGATGATAAAACAAAACTGAAAACATCTGAAGGTATTGATAAACCTGTAGAAGTAAAATATCCTGTTACAAAATGGGTTGACAATATGCAGTCTTATTTAAGAAGTTGTATGACATACACCAACTCGCATACAATTAAAGAATTACGAGAGAATGCACAGGTTATTATTCTTGGAGGTTCAGGTGATGCTGCGTATAGAAAATAAAGGGGACTTTGAGCCCTTTTTTTGTTAATAAAGTATTTATTATAAAAGGCATTTAAAATGAAAAATATAATTAGTGAAAAAGAAATTCGTCAAATTGTACAAGAAACGTTAAACTCTATAGTTAAAGAAAACGATAGGCACAGGCCTGGTTATTGGGCTGAAAGATGGGCAAAACAAAAAGCACAGAAAGCAGCAGAAAATGGTGAAGAACAACAAGTTAAACCAAAAAAGCCAAAGAAAAAAGACAGGCATCGCCCTGGTTACTATAGAGAATATAACATGAAGCATCCTGAAAGACTTAATCGTGGTTATACTAAAGGATATGTTGGAGGTTGTGTTGATAATGGAAAAATAAATCAAGAGATTGGTAAAGAAATATTTCCTGGTGTTAAAATTATTGGTTATGATGAAATTGGTAGGCCAGTAACAAACGACGATTTTTACAACCATATTTTGCACAAAAATATGGAGTGGCACGACGATGATTGGTATGAAGGCATGAATGATGATTAGTTATAAAAATTACACGTATAGACTATGTTATTAAAAAAAGGAAGTAAAGGTGAAGCAGTAAAACAACTGCAAACCATTTTAGGCTGTAGGCCTGATGGTGATTTTGGTGCAACCACTGAACGTTTGGTTAAAGAATGGCAAAAAGAACATGGATTAGTTGCTGACGGAATTGTTGGCGACAAAACATGGGACGCTATGATGAATGCACCACGTGTTAATAATAAAGTAATTGGTTCTGGAGTGGTATATAACCCAATAGATAAACATATCACACGTTTAAATGATAGAAAAGTTGAATATTTGGTTATTCATTATACTGCTGGCGGAAGTTCAGCTGGTGATTCTGAGACTAAAACTCGTAATGTGTTTTTAAACCGAAACGCAAGTGCTGATTTTGTTGTAGATGATGATACTATACTACAAGTAAATCCAGATATAAGCAATTACTATTGTTGGGCGGTTGGTGATGGAAATGGAAAATATGGTATAACAAATAAAAACGCAGTAAGTATTGAAATTTGTTCAAACCTAAAAAAAGGTACAACAGGTAAAGTACCAAATCATGAAGGATGGTATTTTACGGAAAGCGCTATTGATAATGCTGTTAAACTTTCAAAAATGATTATGAAAGTTTACAATATACCGTTGAATAAAGTTGTCCGCCATTATGATGCGACTAGAAAGTTATGCCCCGGTATTATAGGATGGAACCCAGGGGTTATATATGACTCGGTAACTGGTAAACCAACTAAAAATAAAAGTGATGAGAAAAAATGGCTGGATTTCAAAAAACGTTTATCATAACAATATGAGAAGGAACATGAAAGTTTCCTTCTTTTTTTTTGAAATTTATTTGGTTATTTGAAAAAAATATGTATTTTACAACGAACAAATTTCAAACAATTCCACAAAACATTTGGTTATATGAAATTTTTTTCGTATCTTTGCATCGAAAATGTAAAATAACTATGGTAGAATTCGATTTTGCTACCGATGCAGGTAGAGAAAAAGCAAAAAAAGACATTAAAGAAATCGTCAATAAAGAGGACAAAACAGAATTGATTGAATTGTTGTTCGGTATGATGGATTTCATAGCAAAACATGAGGTTAATTTTGAGAATATAAAGGCTGTGCTATGACTACAAAAGAGAAAATAATTAAACGTCTAAACGAGGGGTTTGGTTACAATCTACCGCTTGATACTGTGATATACACGCATCAAGCCAATGGTGGAAATAAAAAGATGAATGGTGAGTCGTTTAGTTGGTATTTAAACGATACAAAGAACGCATTTGGTTTCCTGCTTGGTAGTTACAGTACAATGACTGAATGTTTGAAGTGGAAACGTTGGGTAATAAATCCTGATCCACACCAAGAAGAGATATTCGAGTACATTGAAGAACATGATGAGTTCTATAGACGTCCGAGATTTTATAACTATTTAATTGAAAACGAGAAATAACAATATGGAAAAGAAAATTAGTTGCGGTATTTTAATCTGCACGGAACATGGTTTTTTAGCGGTACATCCAACTGGGAGAAAAGAGGATTTTGGTTGTTACGACATTCCAAAAGGATGCCATGAAGGTAAAGAAACGTACTATCAAACCGCAGTACGTGAGTTGAGAGAAGAGACTGGTTTGGACTTGGACTTTGTTGAACAATTCTCAAACCTGAATATGTACGATTTTGGTGTTAACAAATATTTGAAAGATAAGGATTTGGTTTTGTACGCGGTTGAAATACCAGACATTGACAAATACTTCAATTTCAAATGTACATCATTTTTTGAAAATGAACACGGTATGGAGATTCCTGAAGTAGATGGGTTTATGTGGGTTCGAGATTTGAACTACTATTTCAAGTCACTCAATAAAACCTTCAAGGAACTACGTGAACATAATTACTACTTTAGACATTTAATAGAGAAATACGAAAATGCTTGATGTTAAAAATGTAAAAGTAGATTTGGATTTGGGAGAAAATTCAATTCTGCTATATCGCTTCGTTCGTGGTAGCCATTCACATGGTACTGCCACTGAAACCAGTGATATTGACACAATGAGCGTATACATCAATCCGCAAGACAAGTTACTCGGTTTTACCGACAAAGACGATTTCTATGTTGCGGATGAAAAGAATGATAACGTAGCATATGAACTTGGGCGTTACCTTGAACTGCTTGTTAAGGCTAATCCTACCATGCTTGAAAGTTTGTACGTTAGCGATGACTGTGTTGTTTACAAACACCCTGTCATGGATAAGATTTTCAAAATGCGTGACAAGTTCTTGTGTAAGGATGCGTTGAAATCATTTACATCTTACGCTCTCGAACAGATACGTAAGGCAAAGGGGTATAATAAGTTGTGCGCATATCCTGAGAATATGGAACGTAAACAACCTATCGACTTCTGCTTCACGTTTAAAGGACAAGGAACAACTCAGATTAACAACTGGCTTGAAGAGAATGGTTTGAAACAAATTTATTGTGGACTAAACCATCTTCCGAATATGAACCAGATGTATGGTTTGTTCTATGACTGGGGACAACATATGCACATGGAGTGGAAAACACCTGAAGAGTTTGCTGATTTCATGTTTAGTGATGGTGGCGAAAAATTCCGTAAAACCGTTAAAAAATATGACGCAGCACTATACAAGAAGTATTTTGCTCCTCGTGACAGATGGTGGAAACGTTTCTTCTTCGGAAGAAAATATGAAACAATTTATCCACTCATAGTACCAAAGGGTTATCACGGTATCCAGAAAGAATCTGGTAAATCCAATGATGTGCATCTTGACAGTATTAAAAAGGGAGATACGCCTCTATGCTGGATGCACTACAATAAAGATGGTTATCAGAGTCATTGCAAACTATATAAAAATTGGAGTGACTGGAAACGCCTACGTAATGAGGCACGTTACAAATCTAACTTCGGACAAGGATACGACGCCAAAAACATGAGTGAGGTTGTTCGTCTATTGTCAATGGGTTGTGAATTGGCTGAAGGTAAAGGTTTCATCGTTGATAGACGTATTACAGGTGATAGAGAGTATCTGCTTGACATCAAGAAGCATAAGTACACTTATGAAGATTTGATTGAGGTTGGTAACAAACTTGAAACACGTCTAAACGAAGCAATGAAAACTTGTACGCTTCCTGAACACGTTGATGAGGAAATGGCTAACAAACTACTTATCGAAATGAGAAAAGAATTGTATAAAAAACCTAAGAAGCAATAATGGCAAATTATATACTTCCAGAACATATTGATAAGATAGAAGACATCTATCGTCCTTGTCAACAGTTTGACGACTTATACATCGTTGAGTATCCCTATTCCTTTGCTTTTGGCATTGGACGGGAACTCTCAACTGATGAGGTAGAGACAATAGACAAGTTGAGTGCATTTGTTGCAAAATATATACGTGAAAAAGGTATAACCCCAAAGTTTAAATAACATGAAATATCGGATAGCGAAAAAAATCATAAAGCGGACACCGAGTATATGGCTTTGGTTAACGTCTGGAAGCCAATGGGTTAAAGCTGCTGGTACGTTAATGGAACAATGCGATAACGATTCCGTTGGAATATGTATCAAGTTCATGGATTACGATTGGAAAATGTGTTTAACCAATGCTAACAAAATCGGTATAACATCACGTTATTTGAAAGCGTACTATGCTGAAACGTATGCATCAAAGTATTTTTATAATCGGTATTATAAAAGAAAATGACAGTAATATATTCAAATTTTGGAGATAATGATACGGCGATACTGCCGCTTATCTGGGAAGGGTTGCCTAATGTTACCGTAATTGAAATAACACGGGATACTGATAATTTTGAGGAAATAGTTGATGATGCTATTTCACAGGAAACCGATACTATTTTGTTTTGCGGGCACGGCTCAACTCTTGGTTTACTGCACCCGAATTTGGACTCAGGACAATATATTCTACATGAGAATAACAGTCATCTAATACGCGCCAATAGAGTAATAGGGATTTGGTGTTATGCATCAGAATTTGCAGAAGCACAACATTTAAACGGTTTTTTTTCATGGATGTTCATTTCTAATTTGAATGAAGCATATGAAAATGGTTTAACGGAAGCATATGCAAGTGACATTGATATGTCCAGTCGGTTATTTGCTGAGCGGTTAAACGGACTACTATTAGCAAATGTCCCAATGAATGAGTGGGTTCAAAGATTACAAACACAAATGAATTTAGAAATACCAACTGAAGTTTTTAATTATATGGGATTAACCTATTTAAACGATTAAAAAAAATAAAAATATGAGACTAATTAAATCAGTAAAAGCAAATGATAACTACTGCGCAGTAGTAGTTGATATTAAGGATTTTGCTCCTCACAGCAATCCTACAACGACATCATTAAAAGTAGCCAGTGTCGGTGCTTTTGATGTTGCAGTAAGCATTGATGAGCAACCAGGTAAGTTTGTATACTTTCCAGTAAGTTCACAAATCAATGGTTCTCTATTGTCATACCTATGTCTATACAGACACTCACACCTCAACGAAGATCCTAACAGAACAGGTTTCTTCGAGGATAACGGACGTGTAAAAGGTATCAGACTTAGAGGACAAGTATCAATGGGTTTCCTTCTCAGATTTGATGATTTGAGAAACTTCGTAGTAAATAACTTCAACGATGAAATCAACGCTGAGGATTATGACGATGGTTACGTATTTGATACACTTATTGACTACAAGGAAGGCTACGACCCAGAGAACCCGGATAAGGATTTGGTTAAGGAACTTCGCCTTGTTAAGAAATACGTGAATGTTCGTCAAGCACGCAACGAGGCAAGAAAAGCCATGACTGGTGGCGATACAAGAAAGGGTAAACGTTTCCGTACACGCGGTGAGGTTGATAGAGTTGTGCCAGGACAATGGAAACAACACTATAATACAACTATCCTTTCTAAACCAGAAAACGTATGGTTGGTTAAACCAGACTCATTTATTCATATTTCTGATAAGTGGGATGGTACACAAGGCGTGTCTTCATACTTGCTATGTTACAAGTCTAAGGATGCAATGACATGGCGTGAGCGTATTGCTAACTTCCTTTTTGGTGAGCGTCCAACACAATACGAGTATGTATTGGCTTCACACAGAAAGATTCTTTCAAGTGATGCTACTGTTGGTGATAGTGGTTTCCACGGCCCAGGTGAAAAGGGCGCGCGTGTAGAGGCACATAAACAACTTATCCCATTCCTCCGTAAGGGTATGACTATCTACTATGAGTTGGTTGGTTATCCAATTGATTCAGATAAGGCGTTCCAAACGCGTCAAGGACTTGCGATGGATTACGGTTGTGTACCTATGAAAGAAGGTGAAGTTTACACACTTGGAGTACACTACAAGATTTACATCTTCCGTATCACTGTAACTAACGAGGATGGTGATGTATTTGAATTCTCACCAACTGACGTACAAAACTGGTGTAAGTACAATGGTTTAATGCCTGTAATCGAGCGTTACGTAGGACTTGCAAAAGATTTGTATCCAGATTTGGATGTAGACGATCCTGAGTGGAGCAAGCATTTCTTGAAACGTCTTGCAAACGATGAGAACTTCTTCATGGAGAAAGATTCACCTGATTGTTTGTCTGGCGCTCCACACGAGGGCGTGGTAATTCGTTTCGAGGATATGCTACCTCACGCTGGTAAAATCAAAACATTCCGCTTCTGTAACAGGGAGCAAGCCGATGAGGATGCTGGAGTAATCGACATCGAAAACGATGATATAGATGTTGATGAAGAAAATTGATAGGAAATGTGGTTGAGATACACCACATTTCTTGTTTTTTATAAAAAAAAGTGTATATTTAATAAAAACACGGATAGATTATGGGATTTCAAATTACATTTGTGCCACCTGAAGAAAAGATGGTAACTTACAAGCCATGGAATGAGAACATGGTTAACTACAAAGAGGCTATTAAAAACACTAAACGTGAGTTGATTTCTTACTGTTTAAAAAATCACGATAATGACGACACGCGTAAAATAGCAACCACTATTGGTTTCAATTTACGTATGTTGATTTCAAGCATTGAGTTAGATGAAAAGTTTTCAGCGTATAAGCGTTGGAAAGAAGACGCTGATCACGAGTTATGGTATTGTGGTTGGCAATTTTCACACGAATGTGAAATTGATAAAGAAGGTATTCTTGAACAAACAACTGACGAATTAACAATTTTAGCTGATGTAGTTAATACACCTGACTATTTCGAAGATATTGACAAATTTACAAGAAAGAGAGAAGATATTATTGAGCAACTTGATGATTTTGAATATACAATGCGTGATTTGGTTGTGTATGGGATTATTGACGAGTTGCGTGAGTTTGAAAAAAAATATGATGACGAGGATAAAGATACAGACTACATTAAACAATTAAAAGATTCCAAAATACCACTTACCGAAATTGAAAATAACGAAGATGATAAAGAACTTTGTGAATGATGAACTACAGAATTATTGGAGATATTCATGGCAGGAAGAATTGGCGCCAATTAGTAGAACCGTTTGATGAAAATACAATATATGTGTTTGTTGGTGATTATACCGACCCATATTATGGTTGGGAACTTGTTACCTATGAACAAATGATGGAGGAAACAAAAGCAATATTCAAATTTGCAGAGGAGCATCAAGATAACGTCAAACTATTATATGGCAATCACGATTTACAATACATAATTGGTAGGGCTGGAACAAATAGATATGACTATGAGCATGAAATGGAAATTTCACAACTAATGGTTGAAAATGAGGATTTATTTTATGGTGTAGCATACCATGTTGGTGAGAAATATTTGATTACTCATGCTGGTGTAACAATGGACTGGTACACACGTCATTGTCAATACGATAAAGAAAATGTAGGACACGAAAAACTATTGGATGTGTGCACACACATAAACGATTTATGGTGGAATTCGAAAAAAAGTGCTTTTACTTTTTCAGTGAACGCCACACGTTACGATGATGGTTGTGGTGACGACACAACACATAGTCCATTATGGGTTCGCCCAACATCGTTATGGCAAGGAAATTTATTTGGATTTGGTAGTGATAAAATTCAAGTTGTGGGGCACACACCGTTTGATGATTACTTTGCTAAAGATAGAAAGGAAACTGTAAACAGAATTGGCACATTTGGCACATTAAAAACTCCTGCAACTGATGAAGAAATTGATTCTGGCAGATACTTACTAGATGGAATGGACAAGTGCGGGTTAGTTTGTAATGATTATGAACATGTTGATATTATTGACGTTGACTGCTTGCGTAGAGAAACGGCGTGTGTTGACATTGACGGTGAAACGTTAGAATGGAAAAAAGTTTCTATCGGTGAAGATGTAATGAAAGTACAAGATATATTATAACTATGGAATTATTAAGTTTACAAGACTATAAAACAAGAGTAGACGAGTTTTATCAGAAACATGATGAGTATTTACATAAACTCTCCGCAATCAATGTTGCAGAAAACAGATATTGCAATACATTGACGGAGAAAGAAGAAGATGCTTATTTTGAGGAAGATGAAAACGGCGTGCTAATCAATGAGATTGCTCGTGGTTATGAAGAACAACGTGAAGCACTAAAAGAGGGATACAAAGGTTTTGATGATTACTATGGTACTGATTATGGTACTATACTAACAGATGAAGCCATTGATTTGTTCAAATATGGTGACACAGCTAAAAGTCTTCTTCAGAAAGCAAAAGAACATGCCGGGCAGCAATTTTCAGATAATTATGGTGAAAAAACTACAATTTATAATTTCCTTTACATAGTTATTACACCAGATGATTTTTATTGGGTTGGTGAAAACACTGAAGGGGAAAAAATTTACTACACATGTGTTGGCAGTCCACACTGGATTGAAAAATAATAGAGTGATATTTATTAGTGAATGACAAAACTCGAAAAGTTGATGGACGGTTATTACGATGCATTAACCGCACACAAGATTAAATTAGATAATGTATACAACACTCTTGCGGAAATGTGGGGCAAGAGTAAAAAACCTAAAACAATAACACTAGCTGAAGACAAGGAATATGAAAAGGGTGTACCAATCATATTCAAACGCGAAAAATACTATGTAACTGAATTGAAACTTAGTAAAAACGAAGTGCACATTGGATTACGTAATTTCAATACTGATTATTGGTTAGTAGATGAAATACTATGGTATGGTAATCACGACTTGAAAACATTGGTAATTGATGAAGTAGCAAAACACCTCGGATATAACCTTGAAATTGGAGAAAAAAGTAAGTAAATATGGCAAAAAGTAGAGAAGTAATTGAGGAACAAGCAATCGAGATTGTTGATAAATTATTACAACATGGTTTAATACCAACAAGTGATGCGGTTATTTTAATCAGAGCAATCACGGATAAAGGCGGTAGTGCACCAGCAGTACCACAAGTATATCCAACGAATATACCAAACATGCCAGTAGTGCCAAATATACCAGGGCCTGATTACCCTTGGAAACCAGGTATTGTTTATTGTAATGGAACATGGGAAAACCCACAACAATGGAATACAACAATTTGTTAAGTTAATATGTCAAAATATCATTATACATTCGCTAACGGGAACGGACTATGGGTAACATCTGACATTCACATGAGTCATAAGAATATTATCAAGTATTGCAGCCGTCCATTCCAAACAGTAGATGAGATGGATGAACAAATTATCAAAAACTGGAATGAGGTTGTTAAGAAAAACGACACAGTGTTTATTATTGGTGATGTCGGTTTTGGTAACGTAGATAAACTATGTGAGAAAATTAAACGTCTCAACGGTAAAAAAATTCTGATTGTTGGTAATCACGACAGAGATTATCTTGCTAATGAGACGTTCACCAGTTTGTTTGAAGCAATACATGAACAGGTATATATCAAAGTAGGCGACACCAAGATTTACATTAACCATTTTCCGTTTACCTGTTTTGATGGCTCTTATGGTGGGTTATCTGCAACATGGCAATTGTTTGGGCATTGTCATTCATTCCCAGGAAGTCTTGGAATGGATATGGATAGACTTGGGCACTTATTCCCAACGCAGTATGATGTAGGTATGGATAATAACCACTATACACCAGTGTCGTTCGAGCGAATACAAGAAATAATAAACGAACAGCAGCAAAGTTTGAATTTGATTAGAAAATGTTAAAAATAGAACATGTAAAAGTATATGAACTTGAAGAGTCTGTTATTGCATGTAGAAATGCAATGCGTCTGAAGGTTCCAGAATACACACAAGAAGAATTTGAGAAATCATTAGATAGAGCAAAGAAATTAGTACAGGCAAGCAAAAACGGGGTAGTTAAATGTCACGATAATTTCCTAACTGGTATTCGTGTATCATTTGATGTTACATACCCGCAATACTGGAGTCCAGAGTTTCAGAGGTACCATTTTGCTGACATTGTAACATCATCAAGTAAGATGCATAGGTTGTTAAAAATGAATTTAGACCAGGCTTCTAATAAATATGTGAGCAAAGATGTAATTGACTATATAAATCGTTATATTGAATTGTACAATCATTTGTTAGAAGAAAAAGAACAAAACAGTTTTATTGGTCATAAATTCACATTAAGAGATGGTACAGTAATCAACTGCGACAACGTAGAAGATGCATTGTACACATGTTGGATGATTATTCTTAGTAATTGTCCACTTGGATTGGAATTGTTTATGCGTGTAAGTACAAACTATAAGCAACTACAAACAATATATTTCCAAAGAAAACATCATAAATTGAAGGAAGATTGGGGTGCATTTATCGAGTTCATTGAAAGTCTACCTTATGCAAAAGAATTTATTATTGGAGAGAATGAAAAGTAAATTAGCTAAATTAAAAGGTTATGTTGGTATGTGGTATCCACCAAAAGATGAAAAAAAAGATAGAAAACATCAATTACGAACATACTTAAAAAGAGAAATAAACAATTTAATAGAAGATACAAATAATGAATAACGATAATCACGATAAAATTGTAGAAGAATTAATTCAAAAAATCACTGAAACTTCAAACTGGATTAATGAAAGACAAAGAGAATGCAAACCAGCAATTATTACAGATAGCAGAGGGCGTTATGTTGGTTCATATGGTACAGCATCGTTCATTGATTATCTTAAAGCTGTTGAAAATAAACAAGTAGAAATACATGACAAACAATATGCTAAGAGCATTTCAAATCTTTTAATTGATGAACAAATAAAAAAATATACGACAAAATAATTATGGCGATACAAGACAAAACATTTTTTCAAAGTAATTGGAAAAACATACTACTGATAGTTTTTTCCTGTATCATTGTGGCATTGTTAATGTCCACTACTTGTACTAAACAGAAACTGGATATTGCAAACAACAACGTAGCAGCATTAACTGACTCTGTTCACACATATCAATTAAAGAACGGGGAGTTGATGTATGAGAAACAGGGTTATATATTGGAAAAAGAAGAATTAGAGAAGTATTTGGAAATTAGTAAAGGCGAAGTTAAAGATTTAGAGAAAAAACTTGGCTCCGCGTTAGCAACCATTTCTAAACTTAAAGGACAAATAAGAGTTGATACTATCGTAGCACACGACAGTGTATATTTGGATCAGGATAGTGTATATCATAACAAGTTTAAATATGAAGATAAATGGTTAGCATTGAATGGTATATCAACATTTAGTTTCAATCCGTTTAGCGCTAACACTACTATCAATAACATTTCAATGGATGTTCCGTTGAAGGTTGGTATGAGCACTGATAATAAATGGTTTGTTACATCCGAAAATCCTTATGTTAATTTCACAAGTGTTGAGGGCGCAAACTTAGCGCCATCCAACAAAAAACGATTTACACTTGGTGTACATGTTGGTGTCGGTCCAAGTTTTGGTTACGGCATTTTGGGTACATCTGGTGGAACCGTTTATCATGGTTGGTATTTCGGAGCTGGTGTTAATGTCAGCCTTGGCGTTACATACAAATTATTGGAATTCTAAAAAAAACGTATATTTATACTGGGTAAAAAAATTTATAAGAATATGGAATTTAAATACAAGAGATTTAAAGAAGAATTTAATTATTTGGAAGTTCTTCTTCCTGAAGATGAATGGCATTTTCAAGAGTTTGAAGTAGACGGAGAAACTAGTGAAGGTTTGGATGCGTTATTTGAAAAATATCCTCAAATATTACAAGACAATGGATATGGCAAATATCTGAAGTTAATTATCGAATTAGAAACTGGACACGTAGTTAACTGGCCTACCGAATATGGCGGTTTCGATTTTCATGATGCCAAAATTGTTGACACTGGTATTTACACATTGATGAAAACTACAAAACAAGGTGACGATGATTTAGGCTATGAAGGATATGTACCAACTTGCATCGGAGAAGGTGGTTATGGGGATTACCTTGAATTTGAAATTGACGGAAATGGTAACATCCCTGGTTGGAATTTTGATGGTGCCGATTATCGAGAATTCTTGAGAGAACAAGACTTTGATGAAGATGAAGATGATTAAAAACTAACTAAAAAGAATAAAACATTTGTGTATTATGAAAAATTGGACTTGGAAACAATGGACTGCACTTGGGATTATTGCAGCCGTAATTATTGCAGCAGTGGTTTGCCACTTGGTACAACCACAAGTAACCTATGCTTGGCTTGAAATGGTAGCAGGTGGTACATTCGTACTTGGCGCACTTGTTGGTTATTGGTTGAAGAAAAATGATGTTGTAAAACAAGATAGCCTTTTACTTGACTAATGGTTAAGATTTGCGCAATATCAGATTTACACGGAACATTGCCCGAAATCGGGCAGTGTGACGTGCTTTTTATCTGTGGTGATACTTTCCCTTTAAACATTCAGAGAAGTCCTGAGAAATGCCAAAAATGGCTTACAAACGAATTTTCAGAGTGGGCTAAGAATGTGACATGTAAAACAATATACTTTATTGCTGGTAATCACGATTTCGCTTTGGAAATATGGGGATATGATAAAACTATGGACATACTTGAAGAAGTTCCAGGTTTACACGGTAAAGTTATTTATGTACAAGACGGTTTAATTGAAATTGAGGGTGGATTAACTTTATATGGTTGTCCTTGGTGTACAGGCCCAAGAGGTTGGGCATTTGTAGATGTATTCGCCACACACTATGACAGTATCCCAGATTGCGACATTCTATTAACACACCAACCACCTTCAGTAAATAAACTAGGTTGCTCATATCCAGGTACATGGCAGGAAGAATGTTATGGTAGTTACGAATTAAAAGATGTAATCAAAGAACGTAAGATACGATATAACTTCTGTGGACATATACATACTGGAACACACGGTGGTGAAGGGTTAATTGGTTGTGAAACAGAGTTCTACAATGTATCACTACTTGATGAAGATTACAAATTAGCGTACGAACCACTATATTTGGAGATTTCAGAAGAAGTGATTGAAACTTCAACAACAATATTTAACGATGAAAAAGAGCAATAAAATAATTTTGTTTGATATTGATGATACACTCATCAAAAGCAACGCTAAAATTTACGTATTAAACGAGCAGAATCAAATTATTAAGAAATTAACACCAGCAGAGTACAATACATACGTACGTAATGATGGTGAACATTTCGGATATGACGAGTTTGATGATGAACAAATTTTGAATGAGGCGGAATTTACCAAGTTCTGGGATAAAATGATGGATGTTTACAATAAAGGCTACAATGTCGGTATTGTTACAGCCAGAGAAGACAAAGAAATGTTGATACGTTTCTTCCTACAACATGGTATAGACATCAATAGATATTTGATATTTGCTATAGGCGGCAAAGATTGTAAATTCAAAGGGCGTATCCAGGACAGGAAACGTCAGGTTATTGAACATCTTTCTGCAAGAGGGTATAAGAACTTTGAGTTCTATGACGATAATGAAGAAAATTTGAATGAGGTTGCTCAGATGAGCAGAAGAATTGGAGTAGATATTAAAACAATAAAGGCTTGTTAACTATGAACGATACATTTGAAAGAGTAAAAAAAGTAGTTGCTTCATATGAGCATAACGGAGAAAATGTTATCATCCACGATTTAGATGATACATTTTACAGCGATTTGGGTTTAGATTCCCTTGCTGTTGTTGAGTCTGTAATGTTATGTGAAGAAGAATTTGGAATTGAGTTTACCGACGATGAAATTACAAGAATGAATACCGTTGGCGATTTGGTAAATTTAATAGATAAGAAATTAGAAAATACGTTTGAGTAATGGAAAAGAGTATTAAAGTAGAGAAAGTACAAGAGGAAGTACAAGAAGCGGTTGGTGAAATTAGAAACATCGGCTCTAAGGAAGTAGGTGAAAGTCCAGAGGAAAAAGCTCAGAAAGAGCAAGAAAGAAAGGACAAAATTGAAGCAGAAGCAAAGAAAAAGGCTAAATTGGCTGTTTTTAAAGCATTCCAGACACAACTTTCACAGATTAGAAATGAATTAGCAAAAGGTAAAACACTTGATGATGTTATCAACGAAATTAACGAGAAGAAGAGTACTGTATCACGTAGTACAAGAGATTTCTGTTTGAATTTCGAGAAAGATGCTATTCTTGGGTATATCAAAGAGTTTGATGCATTAAGAGCAGAACTAAAAAAACTAAGATACCAGTAATATGACGAAGTTGAAATTTAAGAAATTAGATGAACGTGCAGTAATTCCAAGTTATGCACACGTAGGAGATATTGGGTTAGATGTAACAGCAATTAGCGTTGAATATGATGTTGAGCACGACATGTACATCTACCATACTGGATTAGCATGTGAAATGGAACGTGGTTACGCACTTCTATGTATGCCACGTAGTAGCAATACTAAAACAGAAGGATATATTCCAAATTCCCCTGGTTTAGTGGATCCTGCAACATATCGTGGTGAAATACAGTTCAGATATAAAAATAGAGACTCATTAGACAAGGTATTAAAAAATATACCAGCATGTCTATATACAGAGGAACGTGCACAGGAGATTGGGCTTGTATTTGCACCATACAAACCTGGTGAGCGTATCGGACAATTTGTTGTAGTAAAAACACCAGAAATTGAGGTAGAGGAAACTGATACTTTATCAGAGACAGAACGCGGAACTGGCGGATTTGGTAGTTCAGGAAAATAACGGGGTAACACCTCGTTATTTTTTGTTTCAAATATTTTCCGTATATTTGTTGTAGATAACAATTGAATTATGAAAATAGTAGATAATTATAGGATTTTCAAAAAAATCATTAGGAAGTTCAACAATCGACACTGTGTTAAACGTGTTGATTATTTTAATGGTAGGCGTTTCGTTTCCTACTGGGAGAAAGAAAATTGGCTTGGTTATCGTGTAGATAGCCTTGATAAACTCACACCACAAGTTATAAGGTATATACGTTTTATGGTTGGTGAAGACGTTATGGATGCGTTTGATATTGCGGAAAACATCAAAGAAAAACCGAATTATCTTGCAGATATGAATGACTTAGGTGATATGGAGTATCGTTTTGACGGTATTATGTTAACTAATCGTGATGCATATGCTATTTTGAAAATAGATGATTACAAATATAAAAAGTATGATTATTTATATCCAATTTTTAAATTATTAGGTAAAAAAGTATAAAATAACACTGATCTAAACTAAAACATTATGGGGAAAAATATAACAATAGAAGCAAGGCAAGCACATTGGAGAGATGTATGTAACGAGTATTTAGAGACGTTCTGTAAAAAACATGAATATACATACGAACCAGATATGTGGGTTGGTAGTGACCCTGGTACTATCGCTATGATTGGTGACATGTTTGTAGCAATGCATGATATTCGCTATGACATTGACAATGATGTTGATGAAAAACTATTTGAAGCATGGTACTGGAAGAGTGTTGATGTGTATGAGTTAACACATATCAACTACATGAACTATGAGAGTTTCTGTAAAGGCGCACCAGATGAGTGGACAAAAGAGAGACTAGATACAATTCGAGCAGCGCAGAAAAAAATTGATGATGCTAAAAAAGAATTTGAAAATTTAATCGAAGATTACAAAAAACAAGGTGAATATTTTTAATCAAATATTTGGTTATTTGAAAAAAAAGTGTTACCTTTGCGACAGATTTGAAAATAAGTCCCAGGTGGAAAGTAATTCTCAACCAGTCTCCGGACAACATATATTGTGGGGGAGAAGCATTATATCACGGGAAGTCAACCCCACCTCGGACTTTTTAGTTTGAAACAACTATGGATAAGAAGTGGATATATTACGGTGTATTTTTCTCTGATGTGACAAAAAGAGCGTTGTTTGATTACACAGCAAAATTATCAGTGGAAAAGGGTTTTGTTATTCCAGATGATTGGAAGTTATATGGTGACCACATGACGCTTGTTTTCAATGATAGATCAGAGAAAGCACAGGAAGACGCTGAATTTTATGAGGAACAGTTAGTAGGTAAAGATGTTAGCCTACGAGTTACACACGTTGGTGTATCGGATAGAGCAGTTGCTCTCGGAGTGGATTACCAAACAGCAAACGAACATTCACATATTACCATTGCCATTGCTCCAGATGCGAAACCAGTTGAAAGTAACGATATTACTAATTGGATGGAAACTAACGGTAGTTTCTATGTTACTGGTAAAGTCAATAAGTTTGTAAAACACTAACGATATGGGAAGATTAAATACAAAAATAACAAAAGAATACGATGTTAAGGGTGAACATCCTTTCAGTACTGTATTCGATATGCGAAGAGAGAATGAGACGAAATGGAAGAAAATCCAACGTTGGTTCTCTGTTCGCTGGTATGCTTTGGACATAAAGTACCACGAGGTTAAGAAATACTTCAAAAACCTTGTTCGCTTCAATAAAGCAATGTGGAACTATTGTCCTTGGGACTACCATTGTCAAGTAGAGTTGTTTGCATATGGGCTTGAAATACTTGCCAATCATATGGATAGATATGGTAACGAAATTGATACTCCACGTAAGAAGAAAATTGCTGCAATTCGTGAGTTGATTACGTTACTCCGTAATGGTTATGAGGATGAAGTGAACGACAAATATCTTGGCGCTGGTGAAGAAAACGTTATTACTCATGTAACAGAATATGAGGATGGCAGCATTGGTTTTGAAACTGTGGATGATGAAAGTAAAAAAATTCAAGAGGCGTCAAACAAAGTATATAGAGAGGAATATCAAAAAGCGCGTAACGCTTATTATGATAGAATCTTTGCAATTCTTCGTGGACAAGACGACCCTTATGGATTAGCCGAACAAATACAAACAAAAATCGGTGAAAAACGCGAAGATGAAACGTATGATGAATATCAAAAACGATATGACGACTGTTACTATGAATTCTTCGACGGCACAGGTATTGAAGGTTGGTGGGATTAACCATAAAATACAAAAACTAAATGTTATGGATGCTACATACTTAAATAAGTTTCGAAAGAAGAAAAAGAAATTCAGACGGATTACTCAGGAAGAGTATGATAGTTTCCATAACTATAACATTGAGTCTAATTCAATAGACAGAGATAGAGAGTAAACATTGTTTAATGGCTACAACATCAAAAAATAGGATGGATTATAATAATTATGATTTTTCTGTTGCGTCAACATCACGTAGCAAAAATGAAATAGGAAAACGTGTAGGTATTTTTGGTGGTTCATTCAATCCAATTCACATTGGGCATTTTAAAACCGCAGAGTATTTACTTGACAAGGGTTATTTGGATGAGGTTCGCTTCTTACTTAACCCATGTTCTCCGTTCAAAGTCAAAAACTACATGCCTGACGCTTATTTCAGGTCTATGGCTATCTTGTATGGAATTAACTCACTGCCAGCAAAACAGAAAGCAAAGATGGATTTGGATACAACAGAAATGTTGGACTCTATTCAAAACCATGTTTGTTACACCGTAAATACTTTGAAAAAAATCCTATACACGGATATTGAAAACAAAACATTCAATGAGTATTTCCTTATTGTTGGTGCTGATGTATTCAATAGTATCAAACGTTTCAAGAATTGGAAATGGTTCGTTGATGAAAAACTCGTTAAGTTCATTGTTTTACCAAGAGGTGGATACGAAATTGACGAAACATTGCGTGAAGATTTCAAAGATTTAATTGTAGATACAGATTACACTGGATTCAACCCGATTGAACTGTCTTCTACGGCAGTACGTGAGTGGATTACAAATGGCAACGACACTAAATTAAAAGAAGTACTCGCGCCTGGCACATACAAATACATCACATCCACGAAATTATATGGCTATCCGAATAACAACACAATGGAGTTAGCATTACCTGTGAAAGGTAAAAAAACCACAAAACGTGATGTTTATAAACCCCAAGTTTATACGAGGGATGAATGTAAACAGATGTTGAAATCAGGACGTTATGATTTTGGTTCATCATATGACATTTACATTGATAACGCATTTGGTGTTGTTAAAACAACTATGAACGGCGGATATACACGATACAACGTGTATGACTATTCAACTGGCGAAGTTGTATGTGACGAGTGGTTCAAGAGTGTTGGTAAGCCAAGAACGTTCGATGAACGTAAAATGGCACCTGATAATAATTTCAATTTCCAACACGATTACGAACGATTCAATACAAAAATGTTTGAAACTGATAATTCAACTTATTATTGTATTGTGGATACAAATTTGAAAGTGACAGTTGGACGTGACCAGGTTGAAACTGCAAAGAATGTACTTGTATTCAACCATGATTCATGTTACTATCTATTCAAAGATTGTGTAATTGGTAACAATTTCATCACAAGGATAGAAAATAGTGGTGTATATGGCGTTGTTTTCATTACATTGAATAATGGAACGCAAATAGAATATAACCTTATAAAAGGTACAAACAAAATAGTAAAATAAATACAACAGAGAATATGGATAAATTTGACGCAAAAAAAGTAACCGAACAACTCATACAAGGTATAAGAGATTGGTTCGAAAGAAATGGTAATGGATGTAATGCGTGCGTTGGAATGTCTGGTGGTAAAGATAGTACAATTGTTGCAGCATTGTGTGTTAAAGCGTTAGGCGCCGATAGAGTAATCGGCGTTGGTATTCCAGACAAAGGACAAGATTTACATGAGGCAGATGAAATTGCTAAACATTTTGGAATACAATTTCATGTGGTAAATATTGGAAGTATCACCGACGCAATTAAGCAAGAAACATATTATGGCGGTAATGTACGATTGTCCGAACAAGCAGAACAAAATATTCCGCCACGTGTGCGTATGCTAATTTTGTATGCAATTTCGCAATCTAACAACGGACGTGTTGTTGGTACATGTAATGCAAGTGAGAACTACATTGGTTATTTCACTAAATATGGTGATGGCGCATCCGACTTCGAGCCTATCGCTGAATTGACGGTACATGAGTTGTACCAGGTTGGTGATGAGTTGGGTATTCCGAAAAAATGGACGTACAAGACTCCTGATGACGGACTACCTCACAGTATGCCAGATGATGAGAAGTTTGAAAAGAAAGGTTTCAACTATGAGAAGTTAGATAAATATATCCGCTTGGGAACCAGTGGTGATGCTGTTGCTGATGCTGCTATCGAGAAAATGCACGCTCAGAACGCATTCAAAATGAAACCTGTAGAGGTAATAAAATTCAATTAAGATATATGAAGAAATTATTTATACTTTCCGGAGTACCTTGCTCAGGAAAATCAACTTGGGCGAAAGAATATAAACAAAACGTTGACACAAATGTTGTTATTGGCAACCGTGATACTATCCGTTACGAACTTGGTAACGGTAAATACGTGCAGGATCAGGAAGATGAAGTAACACGTATCGAAACTGAACGTGTTGAGAATGGTATGAAGGCTGGTTTAACAGTCATCCTTGATGATACCAACCTTAATCCTAAATACATTAAGCCGTGGTATGATATGGCTGAAAAGTATGGGTATGAGGTTGAGGAAAAAGAGTTCTACATTCCATACCAGCAAGCAATGAAACGTTCCAAAGCGCGTAAGGCTGAGGGTGGTTTATACATACCGAAAGAAGTAATGCAGAGGTTCTACAAACGTTACTACAAAGAAGAGTTTGAAAAAGAACTTACCGATTACCGTGTATTCAACACTGTAAAATGGGAAGATGATTTACCAACCTGCATTATTTGTGACTTGGATGGTACATTAGCAATGCACACCGGGCGTACACCATTTGAGTGGGATAGGTTAGATGAAGACAAAATTGATAAGCGTCTTGCATTAATGTTGGAAATTTACGTTAACAATATTGATGACTGTGAGGTTATATTCCTAACGGGGCGTCCAGATAGTGCGCGTGAAGCAACTGAAAACTGGCTTAAAAAGAATTTTAATGCACCTTATACATTACTCATGCGCGATAGTAGCGACTACAGTCATGGATATGATGCAAAAAAGAAAATCTACGAAGACTACATCAAAGGAAAGTACAATGTCCTATGTGTTTTCGAAGATTCTAACAAGTGTGTAGACATGTGGAGGGAGCAAGGACTCTTAACACTGCAAGTTCAAAATGGGGATTACTAACAATCTCCATTTTTTTTTGTATATTTACGTAGAAGAATAATTTGAGTAAAATAAAAATAGAAAATGTTAACAACCGCAGTTAATTACAAAGTACAAAGTTTAAGAAAAGAAGAGATTATTGCTGAATTTGATAACCTTATGTCATATGAACAAATTGAAGTGCTGGACGAACTTAACCGCAAGACAAAGTATAGTCGCGCACTATCAAGATGCTCAACTAACGAATTACTAAATGAATTGGAAAGAAGAGGCGAAGTATGTTAAAAGAATACAAAAAAGTAAAACATATATTTAAGCGTCCGAAAGCACATATCTATTTTGGTTTTTGGGCTACACCGACATGGTTAATAAACCTTGAACAGTGGATACTTAATTATATGAACACGCATGAAGATGATGATAAATCGTGGAAGTTCCGCCTTGCAACGTTTGTTGATAAACTATTTAATAAGAGTTCAAATCCATTTCTACCTGTTTGGAGAAGAGGGCACTCATTTCGTATCTTTAAGAAACATCAAACATATCATTACGATCAGAGTTCAAGAGGGTATGTTTGGAATGAAGAATTTGCTAACAAATTGAAAAAGTGGCATTTATCTTGGTTAAAGCCGGAATATGAATTACCACTTTGGCTAACATTTTACATTTTCAGTTTCGATATGATATGGAAATGGAAGTTTGATGATGTGCGTTATGAGTATCCACCACAATGGACTATTGTATTATTCAATATTTCATTTTCTATATGTTGGACACAACCAAAATCAAAAGATGGTTGGGATTTAACTTATTGGGAAGGTATTCTTAACTACACATACAAATATCTTGAGAAACTTGATGGTAAACAAGTAGATACTTTATCACAGATTATAGGTTTGAGTGATTATTGTGGTTACTGGGGTGGATGTGCTGACGATAAATTTACATGGGTAATACAGCCTGACTATATACGTAATAAGTATTTTGCTGAACAATTGAAAAAACACCAGGATATGAAAGAGAAGGATATATGCGACAGAAAGGCTAAAATAACATGTCCAAAATGTGGCGCAAAAATGAAATGTGATGAAACGAAAGTGTTAACATCGCTTCCACCAAAATATGAATACACATGCCCTAAATGTGGAGAAATTAAATATTTAGACGAAAAAATTGAAACTTGGTATCTTTAAAATTTGAAATGTTATGATAGAAACAGAATTAGACAAAATTAAGTTAACTCAGAAAATCATTAAAGACCCAAGAAACAAATTTGGGTATCAACCAGATTCATTATGGATTAACGAAGATAATGAATTTGAGTATGAAACGCATATTGTAATCTGGGGCACAGATAAACGAGGTGTACATGATTCAAATAAACACGAAGTTCTTTATTTAACCGAAGAAAAACTGGCTAATGGGCATATCATATATTGGTTTAGAGTTGCGCCAGGTGATTGGAAAATCAGAGTAAGAACTGCTGGTGATTTACAAAGGCTCATGGATGTGTTTAGAATTGGAAGAGATTTAATTGTATAATTGATATGGTAAACGAAGAATTAAGACAGAAAATAGCAGATGCTGGATTTACGAATAGCATTGTGTATGATGAGCCATCATTTGATAATTCAATCATTGGCGTTGACGATAATGGTAAAGTGGTTTACTCTGTTGAACTTATGATGACTGAGTTTGTTAGAGAAGATGAAGGTGATAAATATGATAATTTTGAATCTTTATCTGCGGAAGAACAAACAGAGTATATCGACAAACGAGTTGAAGCACTTGAGTTTATTGAATACAATACAGTGAGAGCAACACCGTATATGGCGACATATGGTATAACTCCAGTTATTCTTGATTATAATCCATCAGAGGATTGTTATTACGATAAAGTGTCTGGAGAAAACTATGATTTAGATAAGATTGATTGGAAAATTGATGAGAAGTATGAAGAATTTTTGGACTATGGATGGTCTGAGTAAGTGCTACAATAAGATATGTGACTGGTTTCTGTTAGCCAGCAAGAAATACAGGTTTGTACTTAACCGAATTTTTTTGGCTATTATAGCATCAGCCGCATTGGTTAGAATACTATTCATATCATACAATGAGTGGGTATTATGCACGTTCCTATTATCGTGTATTTGTATTCTACTTATCAATGAGATTGAAAAAAAAGGTAAAATTTTTGGTTATTTGAAAAAAAATTACTACTTTTGCACTGTAATTTAAAAAAATAAAAAATATGGATGCAAAAACCAAAAAAGAAATTTACGATTTACTTTGTGAGTTAAAAGAAAAAGGCAAGGTATTTAACATGATGAACGGTTCATTATATTCAAGCATATGTGCAGATGAAATGACTGACATCACATATAAACTACAAAGCATACACTCTGTTCATGTAGATTTTTATCAACCGTGTGAGGGTAGAGTAGTATTTCTTAATCTCGATAAATTGATAGATGAATATAAATGTAAATAGTTCACTATGGATAAGATGTGGGATTAACACTGTAATTCAATAAAATAATCAAAAAAAGTTAAAAATGTTCAAAAATATGCAACTTTTTCAAAAATTGAAAGTATTTATATATGAAAAATAAGATAAATATAAAAAAGACAATTGAGACAATGAAAGAACAAAACCTACAAGTTCTGTCTATTGATAAGGAAAATATGGTATACACATGCAGTGATGGAAACGAATATCCACTTATGGATGGTATGGAGAATTTAACCGTAGACGAGTTGCAGAAACAATTGGATAATGCAAAACAAACAACCTATAATATACTAAAACAAATTGAAGAAGATAATGGATAAACTATTAACATTAGAGGAAACCAAACACATCCTTAATGTTAGTAAATCCACGCTTCAACGATGGGATAACTCAGGGAAGTTAGTTGCATTAAGGACTGAAGGCGGGCATAGACGATGGAAACAAAGTGATATTGATAAACTAATTGGTAAGAAAAACGAAGCACCCGAACCATCTAAAAAAGAATATATCGTGGCTACTTATGCAAGATGTTCAACTCCTGACCAGAAAGCACATGGTGATATTGAAAGACAATCTGATAGAATATTTGAATACTGTGTAAAGCATAAATATCGAGTCGAACACATTATAAAAGACATGGGTAGTGGACTTAATGATAAAAGAAAAGGTTTTGTAAAATTATGTAAACTCGTTATTGACAGAAAAATAGACAAGGTAGTTATTGAACACAAAGATGGGTTGACTCGATTTCAGTATAATCTCATTGAATTGTTTTTCAATAGTTACGGAGTTGAAATCGAACTGCTTGATAAAACAGAGTACACTGAACAACAGGAATTAGTGAATGACATGATGATGCTGATTGCGAGTTTCAGTGGAAAGGTATACAGTCTTAGGGCGAAGGAGAATGCTAAAAAGAGAAAAGAAATAAAAAACAAAAACGAAGAATAATATGAATACAACAGTAAGTAATGTAAAGAAAGAAATTGTAGTTTCTTTTAGTAAGAATGAGGTAGAAAAGAAAATGAAGTATTTGTGTGCTCATAGTGAGTATTACAAATCTTTTGACGAAAGTGAAAAATTGCTTGGACTTTACAAGTATCACTTTAAAAAACCTATTAGTGGGCTTGTTGATGTTGGCATGCAAGTACACATTACATTGTTTGAAGAAGGTGAAAATAAAACTAAAATCACAATTGAAGTTGTTGACAACTGGAATGGAACAGATGAGTTTGACATTGATAGTTCAAACATCTTAATTGGTGAAGTAACAAAAAGTTTAACACACATCTTAGAAACAAATGTAAACGATTTAGAGAATGAAAGACAAACCACAAAAAAGAAAATGAATGGGTGTTTAAAAGCATTCTTAATTGGTATTGGAATTTTTGTAGCCATAAGTGTGATAGTTGCAATATGTTCATAATATGATTACACAGAGTAAATATGGCAAGGGATTTGTGTCACATGACATGACTCGTCAGAAATATGGTGAGTTATATTCCTTTGCTGTATCTATTCGTAATCACAAAAACAAAGTATCACAATACGTATGCAATAACCTGTTACATTTCTTAGAATATAATAGGTATCAATTCCTAAAAGAAATGCGAACCGCATTTAATGGTGATATACCTAGTTCATTCGATGCACAAGCATATCAACAAGTATTCGATGCTTATCAAAATAAATTCGATGGTATACAACGAAAACTGAAATTTGAAAACATATTATTTGTCGGATTTGAATTTTACAAGCGTGATACCAAGAAAAATAAGAAAGGTGGTTTAAAGAAAGTTGTAACTAAGCACAGCGATACTCCACTATCTACCTGTCTAACCTATCTCGCAAGATATGGAAATGAGAATATTGTAGAGTATATCACGAATCAACTACCAACGTGTGACAATAAGAAACGGACGTTCTATGAAAATATACTGAGATGCTGTGATAAATTCAGTTTTAATAGACTCTATAAGTTAGCATTATCTAAACGAAATAGAACAATATCGCATTATGCAGAACATCCAATAGAATTCAAATCCTTAACATTTAGTGGTAGAAGTAGGAAAACTAAGATAGTTGATTATAACTCGCATTACGGGTCTGTGATAAACAGTTATATTTCACTATCAGGAATTGGTAGGAAATCATTTGATATACCAGTTAAGTTTAGTAAGGAATACCATGGCAGCATGAAAGACTACTTCAAATCTAACCCTGATTATGAATACACATTGACGTTTAACGAGAAATATAAACAAATTTGTGTATATTTGTGTAAGGACGGCGAACGATACATACCACAAGCAGGAGATAACGTAATTGGTATAGACGTTAATTGCAAACACAATCTTTTCAGCCTATCTGACGAAACCACATATGATTATGATAGGAAACTCGTTAACGACTATTGTAAATTCTGTTTGGAGGTGGATAAACTAAAAGAGAACAAAGGATACAAAGTAGGCAAACGTAAACAACAGAAACTCGATACACTAAAGGTTAAAATTGTTAAGTCCGAACAACAACTTATCGCAAACATGTGTAAAGAACTACAAGCACAAGGTGTAAACCACATAGTGATGGAGGATTTGGATAATGGATTTGGAAAGTGTTATGTAAAAGACGCAGACAATGAGGATATAAACTATAATAGAAAGGTTAAATTCCTTGGTTTAAGCAGTTTAAAACAAGAGGTAGAACATATTGCAAGAAAATACGATATTGCAGTATCCACTGTGCAAGCAAGTTACACAAGTAAGATGTGTCCTATTTGTGGGTGCATAGAGGACGAAAATCGTCCAAATCAGGAAACATTTAAATGCATTGAGTGTGGATATGAATCAAACGCAGATTTCAATGCTGCAACTAATATAAAAAATAGAGTGTGTGAAGCCGTGCTTCGCAATATGCTCTTAAAACAACTTGATAATGGTGCTTATGAACCGAGGAAACTTAAACGTGAAAAGGTAAAAGAGGTACTATTATCGTTTCGAAGAAGCCTACAGAAAAATATGGGTAGTGAATGTAGAGAATGTATTGTGAATACATTTGAATATGTTTAGTTCTTCGGACATATTAGCAAGTTTGTATTATGGTAAATGTACATTCCAAGAGTTATGCGAACGTGATTTCTTAAAGGGAACATGTGAGTATGGCGTTGATACATTCTTGCGACTTTTGTTGAAACGTGGTTTGGTTAGGGAAAGCAGCAAAGGCGTTTGGAGTGCAACCAAAGAGGCAAAGAAAGAGTTAGTAAATAGAGGATATTTCGCATAAGATTATGAAATTATATGTAGCAAAAGATAGTGATGGCACAGTGTGTTTATACACAAAAAAACCAGTTAGGCGCAATTACGAGACTGGCCATTATGAATACGATCCTGATGGAGGACAGTACGCAGAAGTCCCCGAATTAGTTGACGGTGAAGTTTATGAATTAAATTTTGTTTGATTATGAAAATACGACATTTAACAAAAGCACAAAAAAATAAAGTTGATAAGATTGATGCTTTATTAACACAACTACGTGTTGAGGGTGTATATCCGTATATGGAATCCGGTGCAGGTGGTGCAGGACTAACATTCATTCGTTCCAATGACGATGATAGATGGGAGATAGGTGATGTTATCCTTTCGCCATATACCAACCGCAATTTATACGAGGAAATACAAGATAAAAAGTATCAAACTGAAGATGCCGATTTTAATAATCCGATAGATGTGTTAGGAGTGTAATTATGGATAAGGTAATTGAAAAAGGAAAAGAGTTAGCCTTTCTGTTACGTCACGATACTGACAGTTTTGAAAAAGGCTTGATAGATAAAAATGGTTGGCGCCAAGTTAGTGAGTTGGTGAAACATCACGACTACACCAAAGCGCTGCTCGACGAGATTGTTGAGACAAATAATAAACAACGCTACGAATACGATGAACACAAAATGCGTATCCGTGCAAGACAAGGACATTCGATTCCTGTTGAAGTAGATTTAACAGAAGTTACAGAATGTGATTTTTTGTGGCACGGTACGAGCAACAGATTCTTCGATGACATTATGCGCGATGGTTTGAAACCACAGAGCCGCTTATATGTTCACCTTTCTGGAGATCAGGAAACAGCAAAGAACGTTGGTGAGCGTCACGGTGGTAAATTGAGAATCATCAAGATTGATGCCGCTAAGATGATTGAAGATGGTGAGAAAATTTGGATTTCAAATAATGGTGTGTATCTCGCTAAGAGCGTTGATCCAAAATATTTTATAGAAACAATTTATGGATAAAAAAAATAGAAAAATGGACAAAAAAATTCGTGTTTTGATTTTGATTGATATGCAGAATGATTTCATATCTGGTAGTTTAGCAAATCAGGAGGCACAGGCTGCAATTCCTGCAATTCTTGAAAAGATTAAAAACTTTGATGGTGACGCCATCTATTTGACTATGGATACGCATCAAAAAAATTATCTTCAAACACCTGAAGGTGAGAAATTACCTGTAGAACATTGTATTTACGGTACGAAAGGATGGGAAATTAATGAACAGGTAAGGGATGCTGTAGAAGCACGCGAATTACTTGGCATGAAAGTGGAATATATAACAAAGCCAACATTTGGTTCGGTTGAACCAACTTGGGGATGTGATAAATCTCTTATAGAGTTAATTCTTGACATGGAATTGAAAGCTACGCGCGAAGATGGTAAGAAAGTTCCTATGAAGATAGAAATTTGCGGTTTCTGTACCGACATATGTACTATCTCTAATGCTTTGATTCTTAAAGCATATACATATGATTTCGCTGAAATCACCGTAGATAGCACATGTTGCGCAGGTGTTACGCCAGAGAAGCACAATGCTGCATTGGAGGTAATGAAATCTTGTCAAATTAACGTAATCTAAAAAGGTATGACAAAGGAGGAAATATCAAAAGTTCTAAAGAAAAACAACCAGGTTGTTGAAATCATAGAAGGTGGACGTTGTAATCAAATTATATACGACGTGTATATATACAAACGTGTTCCATTTTTCTTTGGTTTGTTTAGTAGGATTAAGAAAACAACATTCCCATTCTACTTTGAAACAAAAGAGTTGGCGGAAGAGTTTTTGACTTTTTATCCTGAAATTTATCATACCGACGGCTCATATTGGGATGGCAATGACATTGATTGTTATTTTTTGACAACAGACTATTGTGAGCATGATTACGCTATGGTAGATGCGTTTAAACAAAAAGGATATACACCGAGGCATAGTGATAAATACTTTTTGCGAACAAACGGTGTTTGGGGCGGCGTAATATGTAAAAACGCTGAATACCATACATTCGACTCATGTTGTATGGACTACAAAAAAATCTTTGATTTAGAAGGTAGTTTTAATTCAAAAGAGACTGGTAATAGGTATTACTATGAACTCACCCCGAAACAAATAACAGCAAAATAAACTTAATAATACTATGGAAAAGAAATACGTAGTTTTAGTACTTAACAACCCATATGGACGTGATGATGGATTCCAGATACATCCAGCGACTGGTACTGTGTTGAACAATAAGATGTATGACACCAAGGAAGATGCTGAGAAAGCTGCTGAGGAATTACGCAAACAAGTGTCACACAGCGAGATCAGAAAACAGTTCACTATTGCTGAAGATGTATTTTGTGAATTGAGAGATTTTGTTTTACAGAATAGTTACATCAATGTGGATGGTGAAACAATCCAGTGTATCTATTCAGAGGATAAACTCATTGCCACATTCATGGAAATGTATGGGTTTACCGATAAATATACGGCTGATGATTTCAAACACGACGAAAAACTATATCAACGCTTAATAGGCGAGGAGCCTAAAATTAGTGTTGTAGAAGTTGGTGCGTGATGGAAAACATACGTAACTATATTATTCTCACCGCTCCGTATCTGACAATGTACGATACGGAGTTGTCAGAGATAGCAAAGAAATGGGATATTGATTGGTGTACTTTTGAAGAGTTCAAATTGCACGCGTATAAAATGTGGAAATTGAACCAGGAAAATTTCAAACCTGGTTGTGGTATGAATTTCCAACGTTTTTTCAATATGCAAATGGTACTACTTAGAGAGACACCAATATATTTCAAATTCGCTATGAAGAAAGTAAAACAAAAAAAATATGAGTAGAAGAGAGCCAAAACATCTTCATGTTGATAGAAGTACAGTACATTGTAGAGAATTTAACGATTTTATTATTCTACATACAGAAACGAGCACTGATGTCACACCAGATGGTGATTTCATGTATGAAACACGAGAAATAGCGGTGTTAGCAAAAAATATTTACAAAGTATGTTGTTGTGAAGACAATGTGAAAATATATCATGTACAAAATTCGGCTTCTGACTACATATACGTAATTGACGATTTTTATGAAATCCTAAGTACGGTGCATCAAATTGTTCATAAACAAAATAATGAAAATAATCAGACAACATAAACACTATGTGAGAAATGAAAGTAAACAACGAACATTATGTATCATGCGAAATAGGTAAATACCTACAAGAACTTGGTTTTGCATGGGAATGCAGATACTACTATATTCCAGGTAACGATAAATTATTGGAATATAAAGATACTGAAAAAGAGCACATTTTAGTGCTGCGTAACAAATTCAAACATATTCTTATACCAACTTTGTCTATGGCGCAAGCATGGTTAAGGGATGTGAAGAAATGTGATATTACCGTATATCACGATATTAAAATTGGTGGATACACTGTTACGTTGTATATTGCTGGCAACACGTTCGAACGCGTATATGATGGAGAACATTACAATGGTGAGAATGATATAGTATTCAAAACCTATGAAGATGCACAAGAGGCTGGTATTGCTAAAACAATTGGTGTGTTGCTTGAAATAGAGAGAATGAAAAAAAATCCGATTGATACTCGCAAGTGCCCACAAAATGATTTTGTGACATTCTACTACCCGGACGGAAGTGAGATTATCAAAACTAATGATGACATCATGTTCAACTACGTACGAAATGAAATTCGTAAAAAGAAATATTCGGGTTGTTATCTTATCACCCAACGTGGATTGAATAAGATTAAAATTGATAGGTATGGTAATTTAGAGTCCTGGCCTGAGCACCTGTTTAGCGCAAATTTGAAAATCCTCGAAGAGTTAACAGGTGATGAGCAAATGAAAAAACAAAAACAAGACGATCTTGATTGGTTGCTTGGTGATAAACGTACACCATGTCCGGCTTATTTGTAATTATGGCAAGTCAAAACAAAAAAAATAAACAAGTAAACGCCTATGCTTATAAAACAGTGTTAAAGCATAAAGGTGGACATTTAAAAGGTTTATTGTTCTTTACATCATCGCAAAGACAAGCAAACAAAAAATTTGGTGTTGAAGAAGAATAATTTGCGAAATATTTGGTTATTTGAAAAATTATTACTACCTTTGCACCAGATTTACAAAAAGGAGATTGATATGAGACTACAACGAATGTTATTTCAAAACCCATCGTTTGTACCAGGGTACGATGATGAGCCTGAAGTATTTAGCCACGTGTGTGTTGTAAATGAAGTACAAGCAGGTGGTGAATATACATTATGTGGATGTGCAATACCAGACTCAAATTTGGATATTGAATGTTGGGAGGCAGATGGTGATGAATTTGACGGGAAACTGAAAGATGTTACCTGTCCGGCATGTCAAAGATTTATTAAATATGTTAAATCATTAAAATAATAACAATATGAAGTTACAATTTTCCGATACACTATCTGAATGTAGAGGTGGCGAATTGTTAGGTGTTATACAAACATCAAGAAATGCAACACACCTTGTAGTACTCAAAGAGAATGGAGATATTGAAACATTCGATATTGATTACATTCACAAATGCAAGGTTGTCACTGAAGAGCCAACCCAGGAGAAAAAACATAGATAATTTATGAGTAGAGAAGACGAAATGAAAGTAGGCGAATTTACATTATGTAAGTTTAATGTGTTCTGCGGGCAAAACGTACATAAGTTCAATGAGTTTATCCGGTCACTTAATGAGCGTGGTAATTGTTTCGTGCTCAGCGGAATGTTTACGTCGCTGGATGACCTGGTGCGCAAGTTGGAAAAGCACCGCGTGAACAGGTATCTCCATGAGAACCGAAACCCAGAAATTCTTCAAGTTATTGTTATCAAACATTTCATGGAGAATATAAGTCGGCATGACTTTCCGAAAATTCTTGAATATCTCCATAATAAATTCCCGGAGATAACGTTCGTCGTATGGACGCAGAACGAACACGCTATACAGGCGTGCGCGGCATACTATCAAGATGATATGCGGCTGTTCCGACTCGACATTACAGGGAAAGAGGTTACGGAGTATATAAATTTCAAAAGCATTTGCTTTGCTGTTGAAAATAATTTGTGGCTGAGCTAGGTTTGACACATTTTTTGTAGTAGTAAAAGTGTAGCCAATAAAAAATTGAATAATATGGCAAAGATTAAAGTAACAAGCCCAATATTGAAAATCGGTGCACCAATGTCGAATGGTTTGATT